>RRZT010948041.1_pt1 | contig 10671 bp, 13 predicted proteins | sample 2165551 | NCBI WGS metagenome assembly RRZT01 (sample SAMN10456910, study PRJNA506462) | wastewater metagenome | biome: wastewater; feature: sludge; material: wastewater sludge; isolation source: wastewater sludge with Escherichia coli K12::gfp cells carrying plasmid... | place: USA: Moscow, Idaho...
GACCAGCTGTACCAGGTGCTGCTCGCCGGCCTGCACGTCGGCAGCCTGTCGCACGGCGCCTTCGACATCGCCCTCGGCGCGCAGGTCAGCGCCTGGGGCTTCGGCCCGGCGCCGGCAGGCGCAAGCGCAAGCGCAACGCCGCGCTGCACGGCCGCCACGGCGCTGACCCTAAACACCGAGCGGCGCGCGGTGCGCAAGGAGGCCGAGGTCAGCCTCGACCTCAACGGCATCGCCAAGGGCTTCGGCGTCGACGAACTGGCCCGCTGCCTGGAACGTCACGGCATCCAGCGCTATCTGGTGGGCATCGACGGCGAGCTGCGCGCCCGCGGCGAGAAGCCCGACGGCGCCTGGCGCGTCGCCCTGGAGAAGCCCGAGTACGGCCGCCGCGAGGTGTTCGCCAGCCTGGAACTGGCCGACACGGCCATCGCCACCTCCGGCGACTACCGGCACTGGCGCGAGCGCGACGGCCAGCGCTATTCGCACACCCTCGACCCGCGCAGCGGCGCGCCGCTGCACAACGGCATCGCCTCGGTCACCGTGCTGGCCGGCAGTTGCCTGTACGCCGACGCCTGGGCCACCGCGCTGATGGTGCTGGGCGTCGAGCGCGGCGCCCGGCTGGCCCGCGAGCAGGGCCTGGGCGCGGTGTTCCTGCTGCGCGAGGGCGAGCTGATCCGCGAGGTCACCGTGGGACTCTGATCCGGCGTGGCCGCCGGTTCACAGTAGCTCGATGCCGAAGCGGCGCACGGCCAGGGCGAACAGGCCGAAGCAGACGACGGTAATGACCACGCAGGCCAGCAGGGTCGGCCAGAAGCCCAGGCGCGGCAGCAGCGCCGGGAAGGCGAGAAACATCGGCAGGGTCGGCAGCACGTACCAGAAGGTGTACCAGGCGTGGTTGGCGATCTTTTCCGGCGACTGGCGCTCCACATACAGCCAGACCAGGGTCAGGAGGGTGACCAGCGGCAGCGCGGCGACGAAACCGCCGAGCTTGTCGCTGCGCTTGGCGATTTCCGAGACCAGCACGACCAGGGCGGCGGTCAGTGCATACTTGGCGACGATCCAGCTCATGGTGTGCTCCTCGGCGCAAAACCGCCGTGCGCGGACGGTCTGTCGAATTTCAGCGTAGCTGTGCAGGAGGGTGGCATGTCCGACCTGAAAGATCCCCGGGTGATCTTTGCCGCAGAGCGCACCTTGCTGGCCTGGAACCGGACCAGCCTGTCGCTCATCGCGTTCGGCTTCGTCGTCGAGCGCTCGGGGCTGCTGATCCGGGCCCTGTCGTCCGATCCCCAGCAGCACCAGAGCCTGCTGGCGAGTTTCTGGCTGGGTCTGGCGTTCATCCTGCTGGGCAGTGCGGCGTCCGCCTATTCGGCCAGGCAATACCTGAGCGTGCTGCGCTCGCTGACGCCGGCCGAGTTTCCTCCGGGCTATGGGGTGAAATGGGGCCTGGCGGTGAATCTCGTGGTGGCCGTGCTGGGCCTGGCGCTGGGCGGCGCGCTGTGGCTGTGGCGGCCGCATTGAGCGGGGTTTCCGCCGCGCCGGCTTGCGAGCCGGCGGGCGGGCTTCGCGGTCGTTTGAGCCTGCGTGCGCCGCGCCCGGCCAGCCCATGCACAGCCTCTTGCTAGCGCCCCGGCCGGCGCAGCGGTTCGAGCAGGCCGCGCAGGCCGTTGTGGTCGATCTCGTGCATCAGCGCCAGCAGGCGACCCAGCTCGCCCGCCGGGAAGCCCTCGCGGGCGAACCAGGCCAGGTAGGGGCCGGGCAGCTCGCAGAGCCGGCGGCCCTGGTACTTGCCGAAGGGCATCTCGCGGCGCACCAGCAGGAGCAGGTCGCTGCCGTGCATCTCAGGCCTCGGGCCTGGCGGCCTGCCAGAGCACTTCGCCGATCTGCTGGCGCTTGGCGATCAGCCGGGCGGCGACGAACAGCAGGTCGGAGAGGCGGTTTAGGTAGGCCAGGCATTCGCCGCGCAGCGGCTCGACGGCGTTGAGGTGCTGGCAGCGGCGCTCGGCGCTGCGCGCGAAGCTGCGGCAGACGTGGGCCTGCGCCAGCAGGCGCGAGCCGCCGGGGAGGATGAAGTTCTTCAGCGGGCCGACTTCCTCGTTCCAGGCGTCGATGGCCTGCTCCAGACGCGCGATTTCCGGCGCCTGCAGGGCCTGGTATTCGGGCATCGCCAGTTCGCCGCCGAGGTCGAACAGGCGGTGCTGGCAGGGCAGCAGCACCTCGAGGATCTCGCTCAGGCCCGGCCACAGGGCTTCCTGCTCGGCCAGTTCGGCGAGCAGCAGGCCGAGCTGGCTGTTCAGGGTGTCGACCTCGCCCATCGCCTCGATGCGCGGATGGTCCTTGGTGACCCGGCGGCCGTCGGCCAGGCCGGTCTCGCCGGCGTCGCCGGTGCGGGTGTAGATCTTCGACAAGCGGTAACCCATGAAGGCGGCTTCCTGTTGCGGGGCGGAAAGCCGGCAGGGTAGCCGGGCGTCAGTCCGCCGGCAATCCGCGGGCGCGCAGGTGGGCCTGCAGGCGGCTCTGCAGGGCCTGCAGGCGCGGCAGCGGCAGGCCGAGGCGCAGGGCTTCGCGGCTGGCGTGGCCGAGCAGGTAGGCGATTTCGCTACGTCGCCCGGCGGCGACGTCCTGACGCATCGAGGAGCTGTTGGCGGCGGTGGCGGCGACGACCCGCCAGACCTCGGCGTGCAGGCCCTCGGCGGCGGCGTCCTGGCCGACGCCGTGGAGCAGGCGCTGCAGCTCGTCGCAGAGACCGTCGACCTCGCCGGCCAGGCCCTGCAGGTCGCCGTTGCGGCAGTCGTGCAGCACGGTCAGCGGGTTGATCGCGCAGTTGATCGCCAGCTTGCGCCACAGCCGCTCGGCAATCTGCGGTGTCCAGCGCGCCGGAATGCCGGCCCGCTCCAGTTCCTCCAGCCAGTGCGGCGCCGGACCGCCGTCGAGGCGGCCGAGCCAGTTGTCGCCGCCGCCGGCGTGAACGATGTGGAAGGTGCTGCGGCGGAACGCGCCTTCGGTGCTCGATACGCAGATGCAGCGGGCCTGCGGCAGGGCGGCGGCGACCTCGGCCTGGCTGCCCAGGCCGTTCTGCAGCAGCAAAACCTCGGCGCCGGGCGCCAGCCAAGGCGCCAGACGGCGGGCGAGAGGCGCGGCGTCGTAGGCCTTGCAGGCCAGCAGCAGGCGGCGGATCGCGCCGGGCGCCGCGCTGCTGGCGGCGGCGATGCGCAGGCACCGGCTCAGATCGCCCTGCTCCAGGGTCAGGCCGCCGGCCGCGTGGTAGTCGGCCAGGCGCTGCGCGTCGCGCAGCAACAGGCAGACCGGCAGGCCGGCGCGGGCCAGGCGGGTCGCCCACAGGCCGCCGAGGCTGCCGGCGCCGAGGATGTGCCAGGGCGCAGGGGATGCGCTGTCGGGCGGTGCGGGGAGGGGAGCGGGCATGGCGGTTCTCTCGGGGCGCGGCCTGCGGGGCAGGGGCGCGGGCGCTCGGTTATAATGGCGCCTCGAATTTATCGTCAAGTCAGGCGCGCCGACTGCGGTCGCGCGCGTCGTCTCTGTGGAGAGTGTCCCATGCCTTCGTTCGATGTGGTGTCCGAGCTGGACAAGCACGAAGTCACCAACGCCGTCGACAATGCCATCAAGGAACTGGATCGCCGCTACGACCTGCGCGGCAAGGGCAGTTTCGAGTTCAAGGACAAGACGGTCACCCTGACCGCCGAGGCCGATTTCATGCTGGAGCAGATGGTCGAGATCCTCAAGCTGGCGCTGGTCAAGCGCAAGATCGACATCCAGTGCCTGGAGTACAAGGACCCCTACGCCTCGGGCAAGGTGGTCAAGCAGGAAGTCACCCTGCGCGAGGGCATCGACAAGGAGCTGGCGAAGAAGATCGTCGCGCTGATCAAGGACGCCAAGCTCAAGGTGCAGGCGGCGATCCAGGGCGAGCAGGTGCGGGTCACCGGCAAGAAGCGCGATGACCTGCAGGAAGCCATCGCCCTGCTGCGCACCCAGGAACTGGGCATGCCGCTGCAGTTCAACAACTTCCGCGACTGATCGCCGCCCGCCGTTCACCGCCGCCCGGAACTTTACGCCGGGTGGCGACGTCCACCCTTCCCCTATCCTTGTGCCGCCCGGCTTCGCGCTTGCGAAGCTGCAGCCCTGCCCGCGACGAGCGGGCAGGGCGCGCGGCCGCCCTCACAGAAGGAGATGTGTCATGGAGCCCCTGGATCTGAACGTGCAGGAACTGGTCAGGCTGTCGGAGAGCTGGCTGCCGATCCTGCTGGAGTACGGCGGCAAGCTGACCCTGGCGCTGCTGACCCTGCTGGTCGGCTGGTGGCTGATCGGCAAGCTGACCCGCCGGGTCGGCAACCTGCTGGCCGCGCGCAGCGTCGACAAGGCGTTGACCGGCTTCGTCGGCAGCCTGGCCGGCATCGCCCTCAAGGTCATGCTGCTGATCAGCGTGGCCTCGATGGTCGGCGTGGAAACCACCTCGTTCATCGCCGCCCTCGGCGCCGCCGGCCTGGCCATCGGCCTGGCCCTGCAGGGCAGCCTGGCCAACTTCGCCGGCGGCGTGCTGATCCTGTTCTTCCGGCCGTTCCGCATCGGCGACTGGATCGAGGCGCAGGGCGTGGCCGGCAGCGTGGACAGCATCCAGATCTTCCATACGGTGCTGAAGACCGGCGACAACAAGACGGTGATCGTGCCCAACGGCAGCCTGTCCAACGGCACCATCGTCAACCACTCGCGCGAAGGGCGCCGGCGTGTCGACATCAACATCGGCATCGACTACGCCAGCGACATCAAGCGCGCCCGCGAGGTGCTGCTGGCGATTGCCGCCGACCCGCGCGTGCTGGCCGAGCCGGCGCCGGTGGTCTGGGTGACCGGACTGGGCGACAACGCGGTCAACCTGTCGCTGCGGGTGTGGGTGGATACCGCTGACTTCTGGGCGGTGACCTTCGAGTTCACCGAGCGGGCCAAGGAGCAGCTGGCCGATGCCGGCATCGGCATTCCCTTTCCGCAGCGGGTAGTGCATCTGGTGCAGCCCGGCAACTGAGTCGCGGCGCCGCTACCTTGCAAAAGGCCGATCCCCCGGGATCGGCCTTTTGCATCATGGCCCGTTCAGTGCGGCGGCGACTCGCCGGTGGCCGGCGCCGGGAGTGGCTGGCGCCGCTCGCGGCCCCACTGCAGGCCGATCAGCAGCAGGGTCGGTACGCCGATCAGCGCGGTGACCAGGAAGAAGTCGGCGTAGCCGAGCTTCTCCACCATCACCCCCGAGTAGCCGCCCATCAGGCGCGGCAGCAGCAGCATGATCGAGCTGAGCAGGGCGTACTGGGTGGCGGAGAACTGCAGGTTGGTCAGGCTCGACAGGTAGGCGACGAAGGCCGCGGTGGCCAGGCCGCCGCTGAAGTTGTCCGCCGAGATGGTGAACACCAGCATCTGCAGGTTGGGGCCCATGCCGGAGAGCATGGCGAACAGCAGGTTGGTCGCCGCCGAGGCCAGGCCGCCGATGAACAGGATCGGCAGGATGCCGAAGCGGGCGATCAGCACGCCGCCGACCCCGGCGCCGAGCAGGGTCATCACCAGGCCGAACAGCTTGCTGACGCTGGCGATCTGGTCCTTGGAGAAGCCCAGGTCGATGTAGAACACGTTGGCCATCACCCCCATCACCGTGTCCGACATCCGGTAGGTGGCGATCAGCCCGAGCAGCACCAGCGCCTGCCAGCGGTAGCGCTGGATGAAGTCGCTGATCGGCGTCAGCACCGGCGCCAGGCCGCGGCGGCCGAAGGACGACAGGCACAGCAGGGTGAGCAGGGTGTAGAGGGTGAAGCGCAGGAAGGCGCGGTCGTCGAGGATCAGGTCGAGCAGGGTCACCCGGCTGCTGAACACCCCGTCCACGCCGCTGTGGTAGAGCTGGGTGAACATCGCCGGCACCGAGATCAGCAGCACGATCAGCACCAGCACCGAGATCAGCTGGTGGCTCAGTCCGTAGCGCGCGGCGCTCTGCTGGGTCTGCTGCGGCACCGGCGGTTCGGGCATCCACAGGGTGGTGAGCAGGCCGGGCAGCATCAGCAGGGCGAACAGCAGGTAGGTGCTGGCCCAGGCCGGGTACAGGTAGCTGCCGCCCACCGAGCCGAAGCCCTCGGCGACGAACAGCGCACCGGCGCTGGCCAGCAGCATGGCCACCCGGTAGCCGGTGGTGTAGCAGGCGGCGAGTGCCGCCTGCTGGGTGTTCTCGGCGATCTCCAGGCGATAGGCGTCGAGGGCGATGTCCTGGGTGGCCGAGGCGAAGGCCACCAGCACCGCCACGGCGATCAGCCAGGCCAGGTGGGTCTGCGGGTCGAACAGCGCCATCGCGGCCAGGCCGGCGGCGACCAGCAGCTGCGACAGCGCCAGCCAGGAGCGGCGCCGGCCGAGACGGCCGAGCAGCGGCAGGCGCCACTGGTCGAGCAGCGGCGACCACACCCACTTGAAGGCGTAGGCCAGGCCGATCAGGCTGGCGTAGCCGATGGTCTCGCGGGCCACCCCGGCTTCGCGCAGCCACACCGACAGGGTGGAAAACACCAGCACCATCGGCAGACCGGCGGCGAAGCCGAGCAGCAGGAGTGCCAGGGCCGCGGGGCTGGCATAGGTGGCGAAGGCTTCGCGCCAGGTTCTATGGGGCATGGAAGGCTACGAAAGGCAAAGGAAAGCGCGCACTCTAACCGCTCTGCCGCGGCGGATGCCAGCCGTAGCGACGGATGTCGAGGCGACCGCCATGCACGGCGATTCCCTCGGCGGCCAGGCGTCGGCGCTGCTCGTCGCCGGCCGGGCTGCCGGGCGGCAGGCTCAGGCGACCGCTGGCGGCCACCACCCGATGCCAGGGCAGGCGGCTGTCCTCCGGCAACTGACTCAGGCAGCGACCGACCCAGCGGGCGGCGCGGCCGAGTCCGGCCAGTGCGGCGAGCTGGCCGTAGCTGATCACCTGGCCCGCCGGCAGCTCGGCGAGCGCGGCGTAGAGCGCCGCCTTGCGGCTCTGTACGGGGTCGTCGGCGGTTGCGGGCATGGCGGTCTCCGTGATCCGGCGCCGGGGAGTGCGGTGCTTGCCGTGCCGGGCGGTCGCCGGCGCGGCGCCTCATTCTATAATGCGCGCCCGCTCCTACGCCGAAGTCCGTGCATGTTCCGTTTCCTGCTCTCCGTTGTGTTGTGCGCCCTGTTGCCGTCCGCCTGGGGCGATACCGTCTGGCTGAACAACGGCGACCGCCTGAGCGGGCGCATCCAGCTGCTCGATGGCGGCAAGCTGCTGATCGAGACGGCCTATGCCGGCAGCGTGACCCTCGACTGGAAGCAGGTGGCCAGTCTGGACAGCGCGCAGACGCTATTGATTCAGCGCGCCGATGGCCGCCGCGTGCAGACGCGGGGCCTGCAGCGCGCGGCGGCGGGCCGGGTGGCGCTGCACGAGGCGCCCGCGCGCCCGCTCGCGCTGCGCGAGATCCGCCAGATCCTGCCGCCGCGCCCGCTGGTCGAGGACTGGGTATGGAGCGGGCGCATCGACCTGGCCCTGGAGTACGAGCAGGCCGCCAAAGATGTCGAGGACTTCGAGCTGGACTTCAAGACCAGTGCGCGCCACGCCCTGTGGCGGCACAACCTCACCGGCGGCTTCGAGCGCGAGTTCAAGAACGGGGTGAAGAGCGCCGACAACGTGGGCGGCGAGTACGCTCTCGACCGCTTCCTCGACGAGCACTGGTTCTGGCAGGGCAAGTTCGAGTACCAGCGCGACCGGGTCGATGCGCTGGCATTGCAGCGCACCCTGGGCAGCGGGCCGGGCTACCAGTTCTGGGACGACTCGCTGGGCGCCTTCTCCCTGGCGACCCTGCTCAACCGCCACGATTTCGCCTTCGCCGCCGGCGGCAAGGAGCATCTCTATGCCCTGGGCGTCAAGTGGGACTACAACCGCCACCTGTTCGGCAAGCGCGTCGAGCTGTTCAGCCATGGCGAGCTGGGGGCGCCCTTCGACCATGTCATCGACTACAAGCTGGAAACGGCGCTGGGCCTGCGTTACCGGCTCAACAGCTGGGCGGCGCTGCAGCTCAAGGGCGAGTGGGACCAGTTGCGCAGCGAGCTGGGCGATGTGGACGAGGCGCGCTACACCTTCGGTGTGGGCGTGGGCTGGTGAGCGGAGTGGGGGATTCTGGCGTCGTTTGGTGGGTGTTTTTTGCGGTGCGTCATGGCAGTAAGGAGCAGTTCCATCGCTGCGCTGCTGCGCTGCGGCAGGGCGATGGAACTGCCGGGTGTTACAGGCGGATGCCGCCGTCCATCTCCAGCACGCGGCCGGTGAAGTAGTCGCTCTCGAAGATGAAGGTGACCGCCTGGGCGATCTCTTCCGGCGTGCCGAGGCGGCGCAGCGGGATGGCCGAGGTCATGCGCTCCAGGGCTTCGGGCTTCATGCTGGCGACCATCTCGGTGCCGATGAAGCCGGGGGCGACGGCGCCGACGCGGATGCCGTAGCGCGCCAGCTCCTTGGCCCAGACCACGGTCAGCGAGGCGATCCCGGCCTTGGCCGCCGAGTAGTTGCTCTGGCCCATGTTGCCGGCGCGCGACACCGAGGAGATGTTGACGATGGCGCCCTCGCACTTGAGTTCGAGCATCTTCGCCGCGACCTCGCGGGTGCAGAGGAACACCCCGGTCAGGTTGACGTCGATCACCGACTGCCACTGGGCCAGCGACAGTTTCTGGATCACGCCGTCCTTGACCTTGAGCAGCATGCCGTCGCGCAGGATGCCGGCGTTGTTGACCAGGCCATGGAGCGCGCCGAAGTCGCTGGCGACCTGGGCGACCATCTGCTCGACCTGCGCCTCGTCGGCGACGTTGCACACGTAGGCGCGCGCCTCGACGCCGTGCGCGATGCAGGCGCCGACCGCCTGGTCGAGCTTCTCCGGGTTGAGGTCGACCAGGGCCAGGCGTGCGCCGCGCGCCGCCAGGTATTCGGCCATGGCGCGGCCCAGACCCTGGCCGCCGCCGGTGATGATGATGACTTTGTCTTTGACTTGCATGGGAAATGCTCCAAGGCTCTTGAGGCGGATGTCGACCCCTTCGATGGCGCCGCAGCCGGTTGTGCTGGGTGCCTGTCCGTTGCGACGGATTCTGTGCGAGGCGGTCAGGTGGAGAGCGTCTTGCGCTGCAGCATGCACGAGAATTTTGCGTTGCGGAATACCCGTTTGCAGTCCGTGGCGTATCGCCCCGCGCTGCCGCGGGCGACGGATGGTGGAGCCTGTGGTTGAATTGCCGGCAAGATGACGCCATCTAACCTCTTGTCAGGGCCTTGCGCGCCCCAAGGAAAAGTCTCGCGATGCGTGTACTGCTGTTCGTTTTCATCCTGTTCCCGCTGCTCGAACTGGCGCTGCTGATCAAGGTCGGCAGCAGTATCGGGGTTCTCGCCACGCTGCTGCTGATCCTCGCCGGGGTGCTGGCCGGCGGCTTCCTGCTGCGCATTGCCGGCCCGGCCACCGCCTGGCGCGCGCGCGCCAGGCTGCTCAGCGGCGAGGCGCCGGAGCAGGAAATGCTCGATGGCCTGCTGCTGGCCTTCGCCGGTCTGCTGCTGCTGCTGCCCGGTTTCATCAGCGACGTCGTCGGCCTGCTCTGTCTGCTGCCGGTGCCCCGCCGCCTGCTGCGTGCGCGGCTGAGCCGGGCGGTGCCGCGCTCCGGCCCGTCATCGTCCGTGCCGCCCGGCGGCCCCGCTGCCGGCCCGCGGGCGGCGCCGGGCGGCAGCGAGCGTCCGCGCCCGCAGATCATCGAGGGCGAGTGGGAACGTCGCGACGACTGAAAAATTTTTCGCCCCGCCCTTGAAATGCCCTGGCTGGCCCCCATCTGGATGTTCAGCGCAGGCTGGCCCGGCCATCCTGCCCCGACTTTCGCGACGTGCCCGGCACGTCGCTTCCGGCCCCGCCGGACTCTGCCAACCCGCCGGTGAGCATCACCGGTCGCTGGAAACAACCTGTTAGGAGAGATCGACAATGAAGCTTCGTCCTCTGCATGACCGCGTCGTGATTCGTCGCAGCGAAGAAGAAACCAAGACCGCAGGCGGCATCGTCCTGCCGGGTTCCGCTGCCGAGAAGCCGAATCGCGGTGAAGTCGTCGCTGTCGGCGCCGGTCGCGTTCTGGACAACGGCGAAGTGCGCCCGCTGGCTGTGAAGGTCGGCGACAAGGTGGTGTTCGGCCCCTACTCGGGCAGCAACACCGTCAAGGTCGACGGCGAAGACCTGCTGGTGATGGGCGAGAGCGAAATCCTCGCCGTCCTGGAAGACTGATTTCCCGCCGCTTTTCGCGCATTTCCTGAATTCCATTTCGAGGTTTGAGAAACATGGCTGCTAAAGAAGTCAAATTCGGCGATTCCGCTCGCAAGAAGATGCTGGTCGGCGTGAACGTGCTGGCCGATGCCGTCAAGGCCACCCTCGGCCCGAAAGGCCGCAACGTGGTGCTGGACAAGAGCTTCGGCGCTCCGCTGATCACCAAGGACGGCGTGTCCGTGGCCAAGGAAATCGAGCTGAAGGACAAGTTCGAGAACATGGGCGCCCAGCTGGTCAAGGACGTGGCTTCCAAGGCCAACGACCAGGCCGGCGACGGCACCACCACCGCCACCGTGCTGGCCCAGGCCATCGTCAACGAAGGCCTCAAGGCCGTTGCCGCCGGCATGAACCCGATGGACCTGAAGCGCGGCATCGA
>RRZT010286579.1_pt1 | contig 10670 bp, 9 predicted proteins | sample 2165551 | NCBI WGS metagenome assembly RRZT01 (sample SAMN10456910, study PRJNA506462) | wastewater metagenome | biome: wastewater; feature: sludge; material: wastewater sludge; isolation source: wastewater sludge with Escherichia coli K12::gfp cells carrying plasmid... | place: USA: Moscow, Idaho ...
CATGAAGCCGCTGAAGCCCACCAAGGGTTACCAGTGGGAAGCAGGCGTGAAGTATCAGCCGACCGCGTTTGACGGGCTGATCACCGCGTCGGTTTACGATCTGCGCCAGACCAATGTGAAGCAGTGGGCGGGCTACAGCCCCGAAGGTTACCTGCTGTATCGCCAGATCGGCGAGGTGAAATCACGCGGGCTGGAACTGGAAGCCACGGCCGAAATCGCCGAGGGCTGGGACCTGCGCGCGGCCTATGCCTATAACGACACCGAACAGCTGGGCGGCACCAATACCGGGCAGGAAATGTGGAACGCCCCGCATCAACTGGCCAGCGTCTGGGTTGACCGTGATTTCGGCAATGGCATCCGGGCTGGCGGTGGCATCCGCTATGTCGGGTCGCGCGAAAGCGTCGATAACAACATCGAGCTGGACAGCTATACCCTGCTGGATGTCGGCGCGAGCTATACCCGCGAGAATATCGAGGCGAGCCTGAACATCGCCAATCTGACCGACAAGACCTATCTGGCCACATGCGGCTGGTATGGCTGCCATTACGGCGAGGGCCGCACCGCCACCGCCGTGGTGAAATACAAGTGGTAACAGCGGGGGCCGCGCCCCAGCGGCCCGACCGTCGCCGCCTTCTGTCCGCCGCGAGCGTCATGCTCGCGGCGGGTTTTTCCTTGCGTCCCGCGGCGCTGCTGGCGCAGGGCGCGCCGCGTCTTGCCGCCCCCCGTCTTGCCGCCATCGACTGGGCGATGCTGGAAACCGCCGCCGCCATCGGCCATATGCCCGTCGCCGCCGCCGAGCTGATCCGTTACCGCGCCGATGCCGTGACGATCGCCATGCCCGACAGCACCATTGATCTGGGCCTGCGCGGCGCGCCGAATTACGAATTGCTGCAACTGGCGCGCCCGGATGTGATCCTCAGCTCGCCCTATTACACCTATTACGAGGATCGGCTGGCCAGCATCGCGCCGGTCGTCTCGCTGCCCTTCTATGCGCGGGGCGAGGCCCCCTTGCCGAAGACGCTGGACGCGCTGTCCGCCTTGGCCGACACCATCGGCGATGCGCCCGCCGGGCAGGCCGCACACACGGCAGCAGATGCCGCGCTAGAGGCGCGCGCCAAAGCGCTGCGCCCGTTGGTCACCCGCCCGCTTTGCCTGATCGAAATCGGCGACGCCCGCCACTTGCGCGCCTTCGGATATGACAGCCTGTTCGGCAGCACGCTGGACCGGCTGGGCCTGCCCAATGGCTGGACTGGCCAGACTGAGTTCAGCTTTCTCGCGCCCGTCCCGCTGGAGCGTCTGGCAGACTTCCCCGAGGCCACGCTGGTCGTTGTCGGCCCCGTTGCCCCCGCCGTGCGCCGCGCCTTGTCGCGCAGTGTGCTGTGGCGCGCGCTGCCTGCCGTGGCGGGGGGCCGCGTCTTTCAGTTGCCGCGCGTGAACCCCTTTGGCGGCGCGCCCTCGGCCCTGCGCTTTGCTGCGGCGCTGCAAAGCGCGCTGACCAGCGGCCCCGTCGAGGTGCTGGTATGAGCAAGACTCTGGCAGTGCTGGAGAATTGCGGCGCGCGGACGGTCGCGCCTGCCTTGCGGGCATTTGGCCTCAGCAAGTGCTCGTATGAATAGCGCGGCCCAACAGCGCGGACGGTTTGGTATGGTGCTGCTGGCGGCAGCGCTGGCGCTGATCCTGTGGGGGATCGCGGCGCAGGGTCTGCTGCCCGTGGCCGAGTGGCCCGCATGGCCCTTTCGTCCTGACACGATGAGCCTCGATCAGATTCGGCTGGCCTTCGGGTTGATGCCGCGCGGCGTGATCGCGCTGATCGCGGGTGCGGTGCTGGGCCTGTCAGGCGCGATCCTGCAAGTGGTGCTGCGCAATCCCGTGGCCGATCCGACGACGCTGGGGATTTCGGCGGGGGCGCAGCTGGCGCTGGTGATGGCCACGATCCTTGCGCCCGGTGTGCTGGAAATCGGGCGGTGGCCGGTCGCCATGGCAGGGGCCATCGCGGCCACGGCGCTGGTGATGGCAATTGGCGCGCGGCGGGCATTCGCACCGGTGACCATGGTGATTGCGGGGATGCTGGTGGGCATGACCGCCAGCGCCGTGGCCACGGCGATCACGCTGGCGCGGGGCGAATATCTGCTGTCGCTGGTGATCTGGAACGGCGGATCCCTGGTCCAGCAGGACTGGTCGGGGGTGCGGGCGCTGGCTTGGGTGCTGGTCTTTGGCGCGGTTACCGCAGGCCTGCTGGCGCGGCCCTTGCGGGTGCTGTCGCTGGGGGCGGAAGGCGCGCGCGGGCTTGGGCTGAATGTGGCACTGGTGCGGCTGGCGGCGGTGGCGGTGGCGGCGGTCTTGGCGGCGGCGGTCTCGGCGGAGCTTGGGTTGATCGCCTTCGTGGGCCTTGCGGCACCGGCGCTGGCGCGCACGATGGGGCTGCGCGGGATCGGGCCTTTGCTGGCGGTCTCGCCATTGATCGGGGCGCTGATCCTGTCGGTCTGCGACGGGGTGGTGCTGTCGATTGCCGGGCAGGGGGGCGAGATGTTCCCAACCGGCGCGCTGACCGGGCTGATTGGCGGCCCGCTGCTGATCTGGCTGCTGCCGCGCCTGCGCGGATCGACCCCGCCTGGCACCGAAGCCGCCGAGGGCCCCGCGCCGCGCAGCCGTCATCCGGGGCGGATCTTGGCCGCGTTGGCTTTGGTGCTGGTGGTCTCGGCGCTGGTGCTGGTGTGGATCGGGCGGGTGCCCGGTGGCTGGGCGGTGCTGGACGCCGAAAGCTTTGCTGCTTTCCTGCCGATGCGCCTGCCGCGCCTGATCGCGGCGGCGGCGGCGGGGGCCGCCTTGGCGCTGGCGGGTGCGGTTCTGCAACGGCTGACCGCCAACCCCATCGCCTCGCCCGAGGTGCTGGGCGTGCCGGGCGGTGCGGCGCATGGCCAAGCGGGCACGGTCTTTCCGGTGGCGGCACCCACGGCTGTCATGCTGGGCGCGGGCAGCATGCTGGGCGGGGCCCTGGCGCTTGGGCTGGTGGCGCTGTTCACCGCGCGCCGCGATATGCCGGCCGAACGTGTGCTGCTGTCGGGGATCGCGGTTTCGGCCTTCGCCTCGGCCGTGCTGGCGGCGATCATGGCGGCGGGGGATGCGCGGTCGTGGCAGATCCTCGGCTGGCTCAGCGGGTCGTCTTCGGCCGTGGGGATGGGGGCGGCACTTGGGCTGGCGGGGATGGCGCTGGCGTTGTGGGTTGCGGCCCTCGGCACCCGGCGCTGGCTGGCGGTGCTGCCCTTGGGCTATGGCGTGGCGGGGGGCTTGGGCCTGCCCTTGCGGCGGGCGCGGCTGGTGCTGATCGCGCTTGCCGGGCTGGCCACCGGGGCTGCGACGATCTTGGTCGGCCCGCTAAGCTTTGTGGGTCTGATCGCGCCGCATCTGGCGCGGCGCATGGGCCTTGCCCGTCCCGGCGATGCGGTGACCGGGGCGGCGCTGATTGGCGCGCTTTTGATGCTGGCCGCAGATTTTGGTGCCCGGATGGCGGGCTTTCCCTATGAATTGCCGCTTGGCCTGTTCGCGTCGCTGATCGGGGCGCCCTGGCTGATCTGGCTGATGATGAGACGCCGATGACCCCTTTGTTCCAGATCCGTAACCTGACCGTCGATGTTCCCGGCCGCCGCCTGCTGCACGGGCTGGATCTGGACCTGCCGCAGGGCCAGATGATCGCGCTGATCGGCCATAATGGCTCTGGCAAATCAACGCTGCTGAAGGCCTTGGCTCGGCAGATCCCCGCGGCAGGTCAGATCGGGTTCGAGGGGCGGGCGCTGCAAGATTGGCCCGCCCGCGAGCTGGCCCGCCGTCTGGCTTTCCTGCCGCAAAGCCCGCCCCCGGCCGAGGGCATGACGGTGCGGGAACTGACCGCGCTTGGCCGTTACCCGTGGCATGGCGCGCTTGGTCGCTTCGGGGCGCAGGATCATGCGGCGGTGGATGCCGCGATTCATGAATGCGGGCTGGACGCTTTCGCGGACCGTCTGGTCGACACCCTGTCAGGCGGTGAACGCCAGCGGGCCTGGCTGGCGATGATGGTCGCCCAACAGGCGGGCACGCTGCTGCTGGACGAACCGATCAGCGCCTTGGACATTGCCCACGCGGTCGAGGTCCTGTCGCTGGTCCGCCGCATGTGCCAGACCCAAGGCCTGACCGCCGTGATCGTCCTGCACGAGGTCAACATGGCCGCCCGCTTCTGCGATCACATCGTCGCGCTGAAGGGCGGGCGGCTGGCCCTGCAAGGCACCCCCGCCGATCTGATGCGCGCCGATGCCCTGCAAGCGATCTACGGCCTGCCGATGGAGGTGCTGACCCGCGCCGATGGCCAGCTGATCACCGTCCCCGCTTGAGGTCTGCTGGCCGGGAATGCACGATTGCTTAACCATTGGATGATACGTAATTATGCCGGGAAGGATGCCGCCGCGCGGCCAGATCGCTTAGAAATTGCAGGTAACATGCTGTCAGAAAACGCTTTAATCGTTCCCGTTCTGCTTAGCGGCGGCTCTGGCACCCGGCTGTGGCCCTTGTCGCGCAAGTCTTATCCCAAGCAATTCGCCCCGCTTCTGGGCGAGGAGACGCTGTTCCAGCAGGCCGCCCTGCGCTTCGCCCCCGAAACCGCGCCCGAAGGGCAGCATTTTACCGCGCCTCTGGTGGTGACCGGCTCGGATTTCCGCTTCATCGTGGTCGAACAATTGCAGCAGGTCGGCGTCGATCCCGGCGCTGTGATGATCGAACCTGAGGGCCGCAATACCGCCCCCGCCGTGCTGTCGGCGGCGCTGTATCTGATGGCGCATCAGCCCGATGCGATCATGCTGATCGCGCCCTCGGACCACGCGATCCCGGATGCCGATGCCTTCCGCGCGGCCGTCGTGCGCGGGCTTCCGGCGGTCGCGCAAGGCAAGATCGTGACCTTCGGCATCACCCCCGACCGCCCCGAAACCGGTTACGGCTATCTGGAGCTGGCGACGGCCCCGGATGCGGATGATGACCCCGTCGATCTGGTCCGCTTCGTCGAAAAGCCGGATGCGGCGAAGGCGGCGCAGATGCTCGCCTCGGGCAAGTATCTGTGGAATGCGGGGATCTTTCTGGCCCGCGCGGCGGACATGGTCGAGGCGTTTCGCAAATACGCCCCCGATGTGGTCGAACCCGTCGCGGCGGCGCTGAAAGGGGCGACGGCCGATCTGGGTTTCCTGCGGCTGGAACCGGATGCCTACCGGCAAGCGCCGTCGATCTCCATCGACTATGCGGTGATGGAAAAGGCCGACAATCTGGCCGTGGTGCCGTTTTCGGCGGGCTGGTCAGATCTCGGCGGCTGGGATGCGGTCTGGCGCGAGCAGGGGCCGGATGCGGACGGCGTCGCGCTGTCTGGCCCGGCCGAGGCGATTGGCTGCCACGACACCCTGCTGCGCGCCGAAAGCGACGCGCAGGTGTTGGTGGGGATCGGCTTGGACAATATCATCGCGGTCGCCATGCCCGATGCCGTGCTGGTCGCCCCGAAGGATCGCGCGCAGGACGTGAAACTGGCGGTCGAGCTGCTGAAAAAGCGCGGCCGCCCGCAGGCCGAGACGCTGCCGCGCGATTATCGCCCCTGGGGCTGGTATGAAACGCTGGTGCTCGGCCCGCGTTTTCAGGTCAAGCGCATCGTCGTCCTTCCCGGCGCGCAGCTGAGCCTGCAAAGCCACCACCACCGCGCCGAACACTGGATCGTGGTCGAAGGCACCGCCCGCGTGACCATCGGTGACGAGGCGCGGCTGGTCACCGAAAACCAGTCCGTCTACATCCCGCTCGGGGCCAAGCACCGGATGGAAAACCCCGGCAAGGTCCCGATGGTGCTGATCGAGGTCCAGACCGGCACCTATCTGGGCGAGGATGACATCATCCGCTACGACGATCTTTACGCGCGCGGGCAGGGGGCGAAGGGCTGATGCTGAACGCCTTCAAGGCCTATGACATTCGCGGCCGTCTGGGTGTGGATCTGGATGCCAGCATTGCGCGCCGCATCGGGCGCGGCTTCGCGCGCGCGCTTGGCGCGCGGCGGGTGGTGCTGGGCCGCGATATCCGCGCCTCCAGCGCCGAGCTGGCGGGGGCGGTGACGCAAGCGCTGGTGGATGAGGGCGTGGAGGTGCTGGACCTCGGGCTTGCGGGCACCGAGGAGATGTATTTCGCCGTGACCCATTTCGGCGCCGATGGCGGGATCGAGGTCACGGCCTCGCATAACCCGATGGACTATAACGGCATGAAGATGGTGCGCGCGGGCTCCGCGCCGCTGGACACCGCAACCGGGCTGAGCGCGATCCGCGCCTTGGCCGAGGCCGATGATTTCGGCCCAACCTTGCCGGGCGGCACGGTCCGCGACGTGGCGGCCGAGGCCCGCGCGGCTTATGTCGCCCGCGTGATGGAATTTGTCGACGTTGCGGCGCTGCGGCCGCTGCGGGTGGTGGTGAATGCGGGCAATGGCGCGGCCGGCCCGACCTTCGATGCCATCGCCGCCGCATTGGCGGCGCAGGGCGCGCCGCTGGAATTCATCCGCCTCCATCACCAGCCTGATGGCAGCTTTCCGAACGGCATCCCGAACCCGCTGCTGCCGGAAAACCAGCCGGTGACCGCCGATGCCGTGCGCGCGGCAGGTGCCGATCTTGGCATCGCCTTCGACGGTGATTTCGACCGCTGCTTCTTCTTCGACGAAACCGGGGCCTTCATCGACGGCGAATATATCGTGGGCTTGCTGGCCGCCGCCTTTCTGGCGCGCGAGCCCGGTGCGCGCATCGTCCATGATCCGCGCGTGATCTGGAACACCCGCGACATCGTGGAAAAAGCCGGCGGCACCGCCATCCAGTCCCGCACCGGCCACGCTTTCCTGAAGGCGGCGTTGCGCGAATATGACGCCGTTTACGGCGGCGAGATGTCGGCGCATCACTATTTCCGCGATTTCGTCTTCTGCGACAGCGGCATGATCCCCTGGCTGCTGGTGGTCGAGCTGATGGGCCGATCGGGCCTGCCGCTCTCGGCGATGGTGGCGGAACGGCGCGCGGCCTTCCCGTCCTCGGGCGAGATCAACTTTACCGTGGCCGACGTCCCCGCCGCCCGCGCGCGGGTCGAAGCCGAGTTCGGCCCCCACGCCATCGGCCGGGATGAGACCGACGGGCTGTCGCTGGACATGGGGGCGTGGCGGTTCAACCTGCGCGCCTCGAATACCGAACCGTTGTTGCGGCTGAACGCGGAATCGCGCGGCGACCGGGCCTTGCTGGATGCGCAGGTGGCGCGGCTGCGTGACCTGATCGCGGGCTAGATCCGCGTCAGGATCGCCTTCGCGCGGGCGAAGCCGTTCCTTGCCGGGGGCAAACTGGCGGGCTGTCACTGGACATGGGGGCGTGGCGGTTCAACCTGCGCGCCTCGAATACCGAGCCGTTGTTGTGGCTGAACGCGGAATCGCGCGGCGACCGGGCCTTGCTGGATGCGCAGGTGGCGCGGCTGCGCGACCTGATCGCGGGCTAGATCCGCGTTAGAACAGCATCCGCGCGGACGGTGAAATCATCCGCACCGGGATCGAGGTCCAGATCGCCGATCTGTTGCTGCCACTGGGCGGTCGCAGCGGCCAGTCCGTTCGGCCGGCCCAATTCTGCCAGCGTGGTGGCGACCTCGCGCATCTCGGCGGCGCGGCGGCGGCCGTGGACCATCATCCGCTCCAGATGATAGGCCGCCTGCCGAGGCCAGTCGATTTCCGGGTTCGAGGCGAGCAGCGAGGCCAAGACCTGTTCCTCAACCCCGGCCCGGCGCGCGGCCAGCAGGCATTCGGCGGTCAGCGCCTCCATCCCCTTGATCATCACGGAACGCAGCATCTTGATCGACGAGGCATCGCCGACCTGGTCCCCGACGATCCGCGCCTTCATGCCGAGGGCCGCGAGTATAACAGCGGCCTCCTTGGCATGGGGACCCGCGATCAGCAGCGGCGTCTGGTGCCGCTTCGGATAGACCGGGGCCATGATCGCCATGTCGACATAGCGCCCGCCCGCCGCCTCGATCACGCGTGCGGCCGCGCGCTTGGCCCCCGGCGCACAGGAATTGCCGTCGAACCAGAAGGCGTCTTTGGATAGGAATGCGGCGCATTCTTCGGCAGCGGCCGTGGCGCGGTCGGCGGTGACCAGACAGAATACCGCCGCGGCCCGTGTCAATGCGACGCCGCGATCCGGGGCGAGCGCCACGCCCGCCCGCGCGGCGCGGTCGCGGGGCTGGGTGGCGAGGGCTGGGTCGTCCAGCGTCATGTCATAAGCTGCCGCCCGGCCCGCGACGATGGGGCCGAACCCGGTGGCGAAGGCCTCGGCCGCCTCGCCGAAGCCGATGAAGCCAAGAACGGGGGGCGTGTCTGCGGGGGCGGCCATCGGATCCTCCTGTCGGGTTGGGTGAAATGGGGCAGGAACAGCACCGATGAGGCAAGATCGAATAGCTTTTCCTTATGGATGTGAACGGACTTCGGAGCCGCCCGGAATGATCGGCGTCGTGCGGCCCGTGCGCCGCGGTCGCGGGGCAAGGCGGCAAGCGCCGGGTCGTCCTGCTTCATGTCGTAGCTGGCGGCCAGTCCGGCAATGGTGGGGCTAAGCCCAGATACCGTGACCGCCCCCAAGCCGATGAACCGGGCGCCGGGCCGTGATGACCCGCATGCGCGACAGGATGATCATCGCCCCTTGACGTAGCGGCCGCCGATCGCTAGCTGGCTAATGAAATTCATTAGCACGCTAATAACATGCCCGACAGCTCGATTCGCATCTATGAAACCATCCTGCGCCTGACCCGCTCGGTCCGGGCGGCGTTCGAGCAGCGCGTCCAGCAGACGCGGGGGCTGACCTATGCCCGTGCCCGGCTGCTGCTGATGATCGGCCATAACGAGGGCGCCAGCCAGTCGGAGCTGGCCAGCCTTTTGGGGATCGAGACGCCGACGCTGAAGCGCCAGCTGGATGCGCTGGAAGCCGAGGGCCTGGCCGAGCGGCGCCCGCTGGCCGAGGACGCGCGCAAATATGCCATCCACCTGACCAACGCCGCCCGGATCGAGCCCCTGCTGGGGTTCCGCGCCGAAGTGGGCGCGGCGCTGGCCGAGGGCGTCTCGGCCGAGGATCTGGCCACCACCCAGCGGGTGCTGGCCCAGATGGCCGCCAATGCCGAAAAGCTGAAACGGTCATGAGTGAAAATCCCCATAACAGCGCGCCTACGGCACCTGCGGCTGCGGGCCCGGCGGCGCCGCCCTTCGTGCCGAAAAGCTGGCCGATGACGCTGGGCTATATCGGGGCCTCAATGGTGATCGGGCTGACGCAGGGCCTCGCGCAGGGCTTTGTCAGCACCAATATCCCGCAGATCGCGGGCGATCTGGGTGTGACCACCACGCAGGCGACCTGGCCGATGGCGGCGTTTCTGATCCCGCGCGCCTCGATGCCGCTTTTGCTGATCAAGCTGCGGACCCAATACGGGCTGCGGCGCTTTGCCGAATGGGCGATCATCGCCTATCTGGTGGTGGCGCTGGCGGGGTTGGCGATTACGGACCTGCGCTCGGCCTTGGTGATGCAGTTTCTGGCCGGGATGGTGTCGGCGCCGCTGTCGACGCTGGCCTTTCTGTATATGCTGGAACCGCTGTCGCCGCCCTGGAAGATGCGGCTGGGCCTGCCGATGGTGATGGCCACGATCTCGGTTGGGCCGATGCTGGCGCGGGTGGTATCACCGTCGCTGATGGGGGATATGGGCTGGATGCCCCTGCACCTGATGACGCTGGGGATGGCGGCGGTGTCGCTGGCGCTTGTCTATGCGCTGCCTTTGACCTCGCCGCCGCGGATCAAGGTGATCGCGGTCATGGATCTGGTCAGTTGGGGGCTGATCGCGCTTGGCTTCGGCGGGCTGACGGTCGCCTTCGTCACCGGCGCGATCTATTGGTGGACCGAGGTGCCGTGGCTGGGCTGGACGCTGGCTGGGTCGATCCTGGCGCTGACGACGGCGGTGGTGATCGAGCTGCATCGCAAGGCACCGCTGCTGGACATCCGCTGGCTGGCCAGCCCGGCCATGGCCCATCTGACCGTCACCCTGCTGCTGTTCCGGCTGATCCTGTCGGAGCAAAGCGCCGGTGCGCCGCGCATGTTCCAGATCATGGGGATCACCCAAGGTCAGCTGGTGCCGCTGTTCGCGGTCATCTGCGTCGCGACGCTGCTGGGCGGTCTGGGGCTGATCCCGGTGATCAAGCCTGAACGCGTGCCCGCGATCCATGTCGTCGCGCTGACGCTGATCGCGGCGGGGGCGTGGATGGACAGCCGCTCGACGCTGGACACGCGGCCGGCGCAGATGATGCTCAGCCAGGCGATGATTGCCTTTGCGGGGATCTTGTTCATGGCCCCGGCGATGATGCGGGGCCTCGTCTCGGCGCTGGCGCGGGGGCCGAACTATATCCTGTCCTTCGTGATCGTCTTTCTGTCCACGCAAAGCCTTGGCGGAGCGATGGGGTCGGGGCTGTTCACCACCTTCATCAACCACCGGCAGGCCGCCCATCTGCAGATCCTGCGCGAGCAGCTGACCGCCTCGGATGCGCAGATGCTGCAGGAAATCCTGCGCCGCACCACCATTCTCGCGCCGCAGATCACCGATGCCGCCGTCCGCAAGGCGCAGGCCGTTGCCTTGATCGC
>RRZT012581612.1_pt1 | contig 10670 bp, 7 predicted proteins | sample 2165551 | NCBI WGS metagenome assembly RRZT01 (sample SAMN10456910, study PRJNA506462) | wastewater metagenome | biome: wastewater; feature: sludge; material: wastewater sludge; isolation source: wastewater sludge with Escherichia coli K12::gfp cells carrying plasmid... | place: USA: Moscow, Idaho ...
AAATTTGACTCCAGTAACTTTGGAACTTGGAGGAAAAAGTCCGGCAATTGTTTTAGAAGATGCAAATATTGAACTAGCTGTAAATAAAATCATTTGGGGAAAATTTAATAATGCAGGTCAGACTTGCGTAGCACCAGATTATGTCTTAATTCATAAAAGTAAGGAAAAAGAATTCTTAAATTTATCTAAAAATAAAATAATTGAATTTTATGGAAAAGTTCCTAAAAAAAATGCAAATTATGGACGAATTATAAATGAAAAAAATACTAAGAGATTATATAATCTTATAGACTATGAAAAAGTTTTTACTGGAGGGGAAGTTGATTTTGAAGAAAAATATATTGAACCAACAATAATGAGTAATGTTAATTTAAAAGATAAGATTATGGAAGAGGAAATATTTGGACCTATTCTACCAGTTATATCTTTTGAGGATATGAATGAAGTTTATGAGATAATAAGAAAATTTTCAAAACCTTTAGCATTGTATCTTTTTACAAAAGATACTTTAAAAGAAAAAGAAATTATGAAAAAAATTAGTTTTGGTGGAGGAGGCGTTAACACTACAATACTTCATGTGGCTTCTAGTAATTTACCATTCGGCGGAGTAGGAACAAGTGGAATAGGAAGTTATCACGGAGAGTCAGGATTTTTAGATTTTTCTCATAAAAAGTCAATACTTAGGCAATCTTCATTTTTTGATTTAGGCTTAACATATCCCAATAAAAAAATATCTGTAGAGCTCATTAAAAAATTTTTAAAATAAGTATATTATTAGTCGATTAAAGTATTATTTTCAAAGAATAATATTTTTAAAAAAAGGATTTTTAGTTTTTTTTTGTAAATTTAATTGGAGTTAATTTGAGTATATTAAATTTTGGGAGGAATCTGTATGATTGAAGTAAAAGTGGACAGTGAAAAAAACTATATATTTATCAAGCTAGGTGGATTTTTACATGATGATGAAATGAGTATTGCTGCAAACAAGGTTATCTCAGAAGCAAAAAAATTAAAAAAAGGGTATAAAAAGTTATTACTGATGTTACAAAATTTAGTCCAAGCTCTCAAGCTGGAGCTTTAGAAATTCAAAAAGCTCAAAAATTTCTTTTAGATAATGGCTCTTCAAAGTTTATAAGAATTGTGGAAAGTATGCTAGGTAAAATGCAATTTTCTAAAACTGCTAGAGAAATTGGTATAGATGTTGTTGAGGTTAAAAATTTTGAAGAAGCTCTTAAACATATATAGCATAAATTAATTTGTAAGTCCTATTATTTATAAAATGGGACTTATTTTATATTTACGCTAAATAGCATTAAAAAATTCCTTGTAATTAAAAGCAAGATTTTTAAACAATAAAATTATTACTAACTCTTTAAGAAGTTAATTTCTTGTGAACTTTTAATTTATTTGTTATTATATATATAATTTGGTACATACATTGTAATTAATTTGAAGTATTCAAAATAAATACATGTTAACTCAATTAAATAAAATATAAAGGAGTAAATTAATGGCGAAAGAACATTCATTTGATATTGTATCAAAAGTGGATTTACAAATTTTAAAGGATGCTTTAAACGTTTCGGATAAAATAATTAAGGGGCGTTTTGATTTGAAAGGTGGAACAAATACAATTGAATTAAATGAAAAAGAGAATACATTAACAATTACAGCAATGTCAGAAATGTCTTTGAGATCTTTGAAAGAAATTCTTATTCAAAATGCCTTAAAAAAAGATATTTCTTCTCAAGCATTTGAATTTAAAGAATCTGAGAAAGCTTTCTCTGGGCATTTAAGAGTAACTGTAGTTCTTGTACAGGGGTTAGATAAAGAAAATGTAAAAATAATTAATAGTATCATCAAGGAAAGTAATTTAAAAGTAAAAACAGCTCAACAAGATGACCAAATAAGAGTTGTAAGTAAAGATATAGATACTCTTCAACAAGCAATAAACCTTTTAAGAAGTAGTGATAAAATTACTATACCTCTACAATTTAATAACTTTAGATAATTCTGATAAAAATTATAAAATAGGGAATGTAGTTCTAACATTCCCTATTTTATATTTATTAAACACATATTTTTAATTTTTTTATAAGTGTAAAAAAAACTCAGAAAATTTCTGAGTTTTATAATCTAATTAAACAGATTTAATATTTGATGCTTGAGGTCCTTTGTCACCTTTAGTAACTTCAAAAGTAACTTCTTCACCTTCAGTTAATTTTTTGAATCCATCTTTTTGGATTTGAGTGAAATGAGCAAAAACATCTTTACCATCTTCTCCTGTAATAAACCCAAAACCTTTTTCATCATTAAACCATTTTACTGTACCTTTCATTATATACCTCCGTAATTTTTTTCTAATGCTATAAAACTCAAATTAAATATTAATACGAAAGCCTTTTAAGGTACTTCAAATATTAAACTAAACTTTTATTTTCCACATCGATAAATTAAGTATACACTAATTATCAAAAATTGTAAAGGTTTATTTTATTATTTAGAAATAAATATTATAGATAAATGAAGTTCAATTGATTACTATAATCATAAAATTTATAAATTTAAGAAACTAAGGACACATCTAAGCATAGTAAATATTTTTTCTCATATTGCATAAATGAATATTAATAGTTTTGCAAAGAGAATTTTCAGCAATCATTTATTTCTTGAAAAACATAAAAACCGAATTCATATACTGTTATGTATAAATATTTTATAATTAAAAGTAATTACTTCTTAACTATACCAAAACTATCAATAATATAAGGCTTTTTATCTCCATTTTGATCAATTTCATAAACTAAAACAGATAGTTTATTATTATCTATGGATATTTCAGCAAAATTTTGTATAATTCCTCTTACTGGTCTACTTTTATCTTTTGGGTCAGCTCCATACTTAGCTGCACTATGCTCATCAGCTTTATCAAAAAGATCATAGTAAGATTGATCAATTTTTTTATTTTTGAAATAAACTTTTGGGCCACCTGTTGCAGGAATCATATAAATAGTTCCTTTAGGATTAAGTGAATATTCAATTTCTTCATTATTATATTGACCTTTTACTTTAACTGACTCCATTGCTTTTCCATTATTTATTGGTTTTGTTCTTGCATAACCATGATCATGTCCTTGGAGTACCAAATCTACGCCCAATTCAGAAAATATTGGTGCTATTTTTGTTCTTACACCATTTTCCCCCATAATATCTGAATCAGTAGCGTGATTTGAAGTTGTATAAGGTCCTTTGTGAATTGTAGCAATAATCCATGTTATTCCTCTTTTTTTAGCTTTAACAATATCTTCTTTCATCCATTCAATTTGCTCTTTACTAAAATTGTTGAACTCTTTGCTATCTTCATTTGTATTTAGCATTACAAAGTGTGTATTTTCGTAGTCATATGAATAGTAAGCTCCTGTTTTTGTATTACTTCCTAAAGCTTCATTAATGTTAAAATGTTCAATAAAAGCATCTTTTTCCTCTTCATGATTTCCTGCAATAGGTGCAATAGTTGTTTTCAAAAGACTATCTTGTGAATGCCCTAATAACCAATCCCATTGAATTTCTGTCATTCCAACATCAACGATATCTCCATTGTGTACCACAAATTCTGCATTAGAAACTTTATTTAAAGCAGATCTTAAAGTTTCTCCTGACAATATAGCTTCGTCTTCAGATTTAGCTTGAGTATCAGCATAATCTATAAAAGTAAATTTATTATCTTTATTTGATGTAGTAAAAATACCTGTTTCACTCCAAAGGTTTAAATTTGAATCTCCAACTCTAAAAAAATAAGTTGTTCCTTGTTTCAAATTGATAGCTTCTGCTTTGTGGAAATATTCATTTTTTGAATTAGTAGGAATAGTTGTAGTTCCATTAAAAGTTATTGCTTTTGAAAAATCAGCATTAGCCCCTGTTTTTTCTACAATTTGCAAATGACTTTTTTTTGAATCCAAATCAGTATACCATGCAAAACCTTTAGTTGTCTTCGTATCTCCAGTAAAAGTTACAGTGACTTTTGAAATTTTTTTTACTGTAGGAATTACATTCTCTTTTTTATCTTCTTTTAGAACAATTTTTGATGTATCGGTTTTAACTCCATCATTAAGAATAGCTTTGATTTCTAGCTCAAACCATAAGTCAGAACTAGTAGGACCATCTTGATGAACTTCAGCAGCAATTAAATTTTTACCTTCTTTTAATAAAGTTTTAGGAATTATAAAAGTTTCTTCTTTTTCTTTAAATTTACCCACAGAATTATAACTTACTAAAGAGTCATTAATACCTCTTCTAAAAGCCTCAATGCCGTTTATATAAACAACTGCCCCATCGTCAACATGTAAAAAAACTTCCAATTCTTTTATATTATTTAAGTTTTTAACTTCAATTTCTTTTCTAAAATATGAAGTTATATACTTATCATCATCTTTACCAAATCCTATATTAGTTCCTATAGGAAGAGTCGGATCCGTTTCTGAATAATCATCACCATAACCTAAAGGTGAAATTCCTAGTTTCCAAGAACTGTCATTGAAATTATTTTGTTTCCAATTTTCAGAAATCATTCCAATATCAGAATATTTCCAAACTTCTTTTCTTCCTAATAATTCATTCGTTTCTCCAAAACTAAATAGACTAGTTGCTAAAAAAATTCCAACAAAAATTTTTTCTTTGAGCTTTAGCATTTTGAACACTCCTTTTATCATTTTTTATGCTTTCTAATACAAAATACATTATAAATGTAAAGCGATAATAAATATCGTGTTAAAGGCTTGATAAAATATTTTTACTTATTAGCTATCTTCAAATAAGAATAAATAAAATATATTGTATTCAGAAAAAAGATAGGAAGAGTTTTTATCTGTAATTTTTTTGACAAAATTTGATGATTCTTTAAAAATTAACGAGTATTTATTTTTTTTTATTTGTATCAAATGTTAAAGAAAAAAAAACTTAAAAATAGTATACTTATTTTGTAAACATTTAAGGAAGGAGATAACAATGGCAAATATATCTAATTATATTAGACAACATAATGAAATTTCAGAAGTTTTAGTCCAAATTAAATTATTAATTGATAAAGATATTGTAATTAATTCAAAACAATTAGCAGGATTAATAAATAATTTAGCAGGGAAATTAAAAATTCACTTAACAATGGAGGATAAATATTTATATCCAAGTTTAAAAAATGAAGTTGTATCAAAAAAAATAGCATTAAAATTTGAAGAAGAAATGGGAAATATTTCTGTAATATTTAATGAATTTAAACTAAAATACAATACAAGTGATAAAATTGAAATAAATAGTAAAAACTTTAAAATAGACATGGTAAAGTTATTATTTCTTTTAGAAAATAGATTGAATAAAGAAGAAAAAGAACTATATATACTTGCATAGTTCTAATTAAACTTTTATAATTTTTCTCTTTTATATCTAATTTATTATTTTATATTTTTTAAAAAGGACTATTTAAATATCATTAAATAGTCCTTTTCTTGATATAATTAATTGATTTTTAACACAATCTGCTTATTTTGAATAATTACCTAGTTTTTAATTTCAGTTAATTATATTATTTAGAGCATATAAAATTTTTTATAGCTTGATTTACTAAATTTGAATTCTCACTTATTGCCCATGCCCACATTTGGCAAAGTGCTTGAGACTCTTTAGGATTAAGTCCTATTTTAGCAAAAGTATTATAATATGGAAAATTATTGTATTCAGCCTCAATTTCTAATATATTCAATATATCGCTTAGAATATCCCCTTTTTCTTGAGCAGATTCTATATCTTTTCTTAATTTTTCATCTCCTATTTTATTCTGCCAGTCTGTCATTATACAATTTTGTAAATATAGCATTGAAATATTACGCCCACCTGTGACAGAAGACAGAGAATTTTCAACAGTAGTAACATTCAATTCTACATAGGCAGGTGCAGTTTTTGCTTTGGCATCATCGCCTTTTATCATAGGGTTACTTCCACAGTTTGAGTTATAAAGTCCATTAATCAATTTAGAAAAATCAGTATTTCCATCAGCATATTTTTTATTTTCAAACACATGTAATAAACTTATTGAATTAAAATTTTTACTATTAAAATCTTTTTCATCATCAAAAAATTCTCTGTATTCTCCTGTAGTTTTGTCAAAATTTATTCCAAAAAGTGGAGCAACTTGACTTCCTGCAATTATTTTACCATTAGACTTTTTAACCAAAGGAGTATCTGTATTATCAAATACTAAAATTTTAAGGGAATCTTGATTATTTTTTCCTGTATCTGTTTGTTCAAGAATACCTATTATCCCAGTATTATCTAGAGTTCCTCCATCTGTATAATCCATAATTTTATTTGTAATATTTTTATTTACAGACCAATAATTATATTTCGGTATAATATTTGAAATAAATGAAAGATTATTTAAAATTTTCTTCATAATGTAAAGCAAAAGATATTTACAGGATTCTTTAACATCATAACTATCCTTTTCAACATCTAAAATTAAGGAATCTACTCCTTTTTTTACTTCATTAGAAATTTTATCAAATTCATTTTCAGATTCTTTAATTAAATCTTTCAAATCACTTATAAAACTTTTTCCTAGTGCATTTTCATTTTCCATTTCTAAAATATCTTTATTCATTCCTTGTAAAAAGGTAGAAGGATTTGAAGAAATTTCTTGAAAAATACTTATTTTACATTCTGATGATATTGATGCTTCAAGCCTTGTAATAAAAGTTTTTTTTATCTCTCCACTACTTGTTGCTTTAGAAAAAAACTGAGCAATTGCTTCAGCAAAGAATGCACTTGATGTACTTACTATGTCTATCAACGAGTATGGTTTCATCAATGATATATTTACAGTGTTATTAGAAAGTGATTCCGATATTAAATTGGAACAAACTCCGTAAGTTTCAACAAGTCCACCTCCATTAAACTGACCAGTAGGTGACTGACCTTTTACTCCTCCAGCTATTGGAGTAACTTGATTTGGTATTTGAACTATATTATTTCCTATTCTTCCATTATTCAAGATTTCCATTATATTGTTGTTCATTACTAAAAATGGTCGTTTATCCTTTAAATAAAAAAGGTTATCTTTGGGAGAATTATTTGGAAAATAGTTTCTTACATAATCTTCTGAAAGAGAAAAAGATTTTTTTGATATCCAAGGAACTTCATCTTGTTCACTTAAATTATAATAATTCAATATCTTTTCAGAAATAATAAATGGCCAAAACCATTGTAAGTTTGATTCTCCATTTTTTATATAAAATTCAAAAAGACTAGTAACAATAGTCATCACGCCTAATCCATCTGGAACTTTTCCTAAGCTATACTTATTCAAAGAACTAATTTTATTAATAGATAAATCTTCAGGTTTTATATAATCTCCTAGTAAATTATTATCACTAATATTAGAAGGAAGATATGAATAAATAGAAGACGCCCATGTCCCTCCTGAAACGGAAGAAATATATCGAATTTTATCTATTAAGTTTTCTTGACTCAAACCAAGTATTTGTCCCCATGCACAAGTTAAAGCTCTTGACCCACCTCCTGAAAAGCATAAAGCTATATTTTCTTTGCTATTATCTGAGTATTTGAGAGTAGGATTTTCTAAATTATTTGGATAAACTTGAGAAGTATAGAATTTATATGTATAATTTTCTTTTGAAGTAGAGACATTATTAGACGTTTTTACCATTGAAATACCTCCTTTTATATTCTGATGGCTAAGTTTAGAAAGGTGATTTTTATAGAAAGTTCTGAATTTTTATACTTTTTGAATAAAAAATATAAATTTACAATATGACAAAAATAATCAAGTCCTATACCTATAACATTACTAAAACATTTATACTAAGTTTTTAAAAAAATCCTTTTATAAATAAAAATTATAACTTACCTATATAAAAAGCATCTCAATCATTTATATTCAACTTTAGCACGTCAAGAAGATAGAGTATTGAAATCCAACGCAAAGATTATTCTTAATACTCCTCTAAAATTTTGATTTTAAAATATGTTATACTAGATAAGTTAATGAAAATATATATAATATATAAAACATCTTATATTTGCATAAAATAATCAATTTGAGCAAAACATAATGTAACTGTTTACGAAAAAAACATTGGGAGTATCAATTAAAAAAATGTGACTCTACTACATTTTGATTTTTACTTATTAAATTAAAATTTATAATTTCTCAGTAAACAAAAAGTGCGACAATGTCGCACAAGCTAATATACTCTACTATGAATTTTAGCATTTATTAAGGTTATAGTGTCTTCTTAGGCTCTAAAAATTTATTCTGTAAAAAATATTTATAGAAACCTAATAAATCTGAATTACCTTTCAACTTATTTAATCTAAAAGATTGATGATTAGAATTTATTTCCGTGCTTTTTTAAAGTTTTTTAGAAATTATTTTTGAATATTTTTCTAAAGTTAGCAACTCTTTTTCATTCATATAATTAAATTTAAAATTTTAGTCTTTTACTTTAAATTTAATAAGTTTTGATTTGAAATCTCCAGTTCTTCTAATTTCTTCTTCAGTTTCTTTATGACCTAATTCATCAAAAATATCATGTTTAAACTTATAACCGCAGTTTAAAAGTTCATCTCCGTAAAAGGATAAGTTATCTTCCTCGCTAAAGTACTCCAAATTAGTGTCTAATCCTTTTAATCTAATAGTTTTAAATCCATGATTAGATTTTGATAAAATTTGATAATAAGCTAAAATTGCTTCCTTTTTATCTTTAGAAACTACTATCCATGCTACTTCATTATTTTCAAAAGGGCTTAACAATCTATAAAAATCACCAGTTCTTAGTAAAATTCTATTTTCTTTATATAATCTTACTTGCTCTTTTACAACCTCTTTTTCATCCTCTGTCATTTTATTTAAATCTAATTCATACCCAAAAGCTCCGAAAAATGCCACATTAGCTCTTGTATTAAGACTTGTGATTCTTCTAAGCTGATGATTTGGGACTGCTGATACATGGGCTCCCATGGTAATAGGGGGATATGCAAAAGAGGTTCCATATTGAATATTCAGTCTTTCTATGGCATCAGAATTGTCGCTTGCCCATGTTTGTGGCATATAGTAAAGCATTGCTGGGTCAAATCTTCCACCACCACTAGCACACGATTCAAATAGTATTTCAGGAAACTCTGTTGTTAATCTTTCCAACAATGAATATAGTCCTAAGATATATCTATGAGCTACTTCTTTTTGTCTGTTGAAAGGCAATGTTGCAGAACCTATTTCAGTCATATTCCTATTCATATCCCATTTAATATAGGATATATTTCCACAACTCAAAATATCTCTGATTTTTTCGTAAATATAATCAACAACTTCTACCCTCGAAAAATCAAGAATATTTTGATTTCTAGATGGTGAATTATTTCTGTCTGGTACACCGATTATCCAATCAGGATGCTCTTCATATAATCTACTATTCTTATTTATCATTTCTGGTTCAAACCATAGACCAAATTTGAGTCCCATCTCGTTAACTTTTTTAGCTAAACCGTCAACTCCATTAGGAAGTTTTTCTTTATTTACAAACCAATCTCCAAGGGCTCTATAGTCATCATTTCTATCTCCAAACCATCCGTCATCCAAAACAAACAATTCAATGCCTAAGTTTACTGCTGTTTTAGCTATATTTAGTATTTTCTCCTCATTAAAATCGAAATACGTAGCTTCCCAATTGTTAATTAAAACAGGTCTGTCTTTATCTCTCCATAGTCCTCTGCATAATCTTTCTTTATACAAATTATGAAAAGTCTGGCTCATACCATTTAAGCCCTTATCAGAATAAACTAAAATAGCTTCAGGACTTTGAAAACTTTTATTTTTTTCTAATGTCCAAGAAAAATCAAAGGGATTAATACCTAGAAGAACTCTTGAAACATCATAGTGGTCAACTTCTACCTGTGCCAAAAAATTTCCACTATAAACTAAGTTAAAACCGTAAACTTCTCCGCAAAACTCATCTGTATTGGGTCTTTTTAGTGCAATAAATGGGTTATGATGAGGGCTGCTTGCACCTCTAGCACTATAAATTTCTTGAACTCCATGTTCTAGTTTTCTAGTTTTAACATGTCTTTCTCTAGTCCAAGTTCCTGAAAGATGTATCATTTCATAATCATAATCTGGTAAATCAAGACACATGCTCAGAACTCTTGTTAATTCTATTTTTTCTGTGCTTTTATTAATAAATTTTACATTTCTAGCAATAGCATCAAATTTTTCAAAAATTGTATAAGATAAAATCATTTCTGTATTGATTAAGCTATCTTCTAAAACTATTTCTAAGGTTTTAGCTTCACTATTATTTTCAACATAAGTTGCAGGAAGGCCTTCTAATTTATTTTTCCCATCAAATATATTATGTGATTTATATTTAAAATTTGTAATTCTACTTCCATTATTTTGTAAAATTTCAAAGGCTGGCTGTCTAAAATCTGTTGTACCATAAGATGGATATTCCTGCATTACCACATCTAAAGAAAATGTCTCGTCGTCTCCAAAGGGATTTGCACTAAATCCCCCAACTCTTTCAGTCCATCTTTGAAACATATGGCTAAAGTCATTCCTGTGTCTGATTTTTTTCCCAAAATATAGTTGAGCAGGTTGCTCT
>RRZT011667390.1_pt1 | contig 10669 bp, 5 predicted proteins | sample 2165551 | NCBI WGS metagenome assembly RRZT01 (sample SAMN10456910, study PRJNA506462) | wastewater metagenome | biome: wastewater; feature: sludge; material: wastewater sludge; isolation source: wastewater sludge with Escherichia coli K12::gfp cells carrying plasmid... | place: USA: Moscow, Idaho ...
ACAGGCGGATGAGGCTCTGGCCGACGCCGGGATCCACCCCGTCACGCTGCAGCCCAAGGAGGAGCTGGCGCTGATCAACGGCACCTCGTTCATGTCCGGTTTCGCGGTCCTGGCCGCCGCGGACGCCGCCGAGCTTGCCGTTGTCGCGGAGGCGTGCACCGCCCTGGCCGCCGAGGTGCTGCGGGGAAACCGCGGCGCCCTTGCCCCGTTCGTGCACGCACAGAAGCCACACCCCGGGCAGTTGGCGAGCGCCGCGACGATCTTCCGGCTGCTCGAGGGGTCCGGGCACTGTCAGGACCCGTCGTCGATCCGGTCTACGAACCCGGACATCGGGCAGGCCGACTATCAGCGGCTGGCACAGCCGATCCAGGACCGCTACTCGCTGCGCTGTGCCCCACACGTCGTAGGCGTGCTGCGGGACACGACCGAGTGGGTCGACCGGTGGCTCGGCGTCGAGATCTGCTCGACCAACGACAACCCGCTGTTCGATCCGGAATCGGCGACCGTTCACAACGGCGGCAACTTCTATGGCGGCCATGTCGCGCTGGCCATGGACTCCCTGAAGGTGGTGGTGGCCAGCGTCGGGGACCTGCTGGACCGGCAGCTCGCCTTGGTGGTGGACGACAAGTTCAACGACGGCCTGACCCCGAATCTGATCCGTCCTCCGGCGAACGCCGCCGAAGCGGGCTTGGACCACGGTTTCAAAGGGGTGCAGATCGCCGCGTCGGCGTTGGCCGCGGAGGCGCTCAAGCTGGGCATGCCGGCCACGGCGTTCTCCCGGTCGACCGAGGCCCACAATCAGGACAAGGTGTCCATGGGCACCATTGCTGCCCGGGATGCTCGGGCGGCGCTGGAGATCGTCTTCGACCTCGCCGCCCTGCATCTGGCCGCGCTGGCTCAGGCCGCTGATCTCCGCGGTGCGGACCGACTCGGCGACGGCAGCCGGCTGGCGTACGAGGTGGTGCGTCGGCACGTCCGCTTCAGCGACCGGGACCGCCGGCTCGACACCGAGATCGGTGCCTTGGCCGCCGCGCTGCGTGGCGGTGCGATGAGCGTCGCGTTGGGCGGTGCTCTCGGCGATCCCTCGGCGACTGTGGGTCCTTCGGCCACTGTGGGTCCCTCGGCCACCGCGGATCCCTCGGCCACCGCGGATCCCTTGGCCACCGTCGGCGCCTTGGCCAGGGTCAGCGGCCGGTCGCAACCGGCAGCGGAGGAGCTCGTCCATGTCTAACGAGAGCTCGTCCATGTCCGAGGCTCCTCAGCCCTCAGAGCTGCTGACCGGCTCGCTCCGCGACAGGCTCGAGCAGTTCGACCGCGGCGCGTTCGACCAGGCGGCGTGGCGGGTGCAGGCCGACGAGTGGAGCCGGTCGGCCGATGCCCGATACCGGGCCTGCACCGAGCTGCGCCCGTTGTCGGCCAGCGCGCTGCCGATCGCGGTCGGCGTCAAGGACACCGTGGACGTCGTCGGGTTCTCGACCAGGCTCGGTCTTCGTCGGTTCCGGCACTACCCGGTCCGGTCGGCCAGGGTGCTGGAGCGTCTCCGGGCCGGGGTGGTGAACGCCAAGGTCGTGACCACGGAGCTGAACATCGGGCTGGGATCGGGGTGCCGGAATCCGCTGCTGCCGCAGATCGATCCGGCCGGGTCGAGCACCGGGTCGGCGGTGGCCGTCGCCGCCGGGATCTGCGACCTCTCATTGGGCACCGACGTCCTCGGCTCGGTCCGCTGGCCGGCCGGTCGCTGCGGGGTCGTCGGGCTCCGGACCACTCACGACGCGGAGCTGCTCGACGGGATCTTGCCGCTGTCGCCGTCGATGGACGCGGTCGGCTGGGTGACCAGGACCGCCGACGACCTGGCGGTGCTCTGGGACAGACTCAACCTGGGCGGTGCGGCCGGCCCGGATGGCGCGGCCGGCCTGGATGGCGCGGCCGGCCCCGGTGGCGCGGCTGGCCTGGGTGGCATGGACGGCCCCGCGGATCAGGTCCCAGGTTCTCAGGTCTCAGGTCGTCAGGTCCCAGGCGGTCAGGTCTTAGCGCGGCGGTGCCGGATCGGGGTGGTGACCGACATCGGCGACGGGACGGTCGAGCCGGCCATCGAGCAAGCCTGGCTCCAGACGGCCACCGCGCTCGCGGCAGCCGGCCATGAGCTGTGTGCGGTCAGTGTCGGCGAGCTGTGGCAGTGGCGTGGAGCGGCCTGGGAACTGTGCGCGCGTGACGCCGTGGACGGCTTCGCTGCGCTTCGGGACTGGATCGACGATGAGCTCAGCCCGACCACCCTGGCCGCGCTGGCCGCCGGCGAGCGGGTGGATGACCGGCGGCTGGCTGAGATCAAGGACGGCCAACGACGCCTTCGGACTGCGGTGGCCGGTCTCTTCGTCGAGCAGCGGGTCGATGCTTGGCTGCTCCCCCTGGATCCGACGGTGCCGCGACCGCGGGGCGCGGTATCGCGGCGGCCCGGAGCATCGACCATCCCTACTCCTGACGACCCCGACTACGACAGCGAAGTCGGCTACACGACGCTGGCCAGTTTCGCGGGCCTGCCGGCGATCAGCTTTCCGGTGGGGCGCTACGGCGTACCCGAGGCACCCCTGGCCATGCAGCTGATCGGCCCTCGGCACTCCGAGCGGACCCTGATCCGGCTGGCCGACGATGCAGCTGGTCGGCTCGACCTGCCGAAGCCACGGCTGCGCTAGCCCTTCCCCGGTCGTGATGCCCACGCACCCAGGCTTGCGGTCGGTCCGTGGTCGTCTGTGGCCCACGGGCGCAAGCCGTACTCCGGTCACGCCTGACCACCGGTCGTCTGTGGCCCCCGGGCGCACACCGTACGGGCCTGCGTCTGCATCGATGGACGTCTGCGGCCCACAGGCGCAAGCTGTGCTCCGGCCACGCCTGACCACCGGTCGTCTATGGCCCCCGGGCGCACACCGTACGGGACCTGCACCTGGTTCGTGGTCGTCTGTGGCCCCCGGGGGCGCACACCGTACGGGCCTTGCGTCTGGCCCGCGCTCGTCTGCGGCCCACGGGCGCAAGACGTACGGGCTTTGTGCCTAGGTGACGGTCGTCCTTGGCCCGGGGGCGCAAGACATACGGACCCACCGCTTGGTCCGCGCTCGTCCTTGGCCCGTGACTCAAACGCGGTCCGAGAGTCGATAAGGCAGCGGCGTCACCTGAGATGACGCGCGGCGGGGGCGCGACCAGTTGTTGCCGACTGTTGCCGATATGGGCCGATTCCCTTGGCAAGAATGCCGAACCGGCGGCACAGTGGCCGACATGACCGCACCCACCCGATCCCGGCTCGCCGCATCCCAGGAAGGCAGCTTCGGCACTGATCCCGGTGATCCTGACCGGGCGCTGACGATCGGGGGTGTCGGCGAGCGACTGGACCCGGCCGAGGTGTCGGGGTTCGTCACCGACGCGCTGGCCGGCGCAGACATAGACGGCAAGAGTGTGTGTCTGGTCGTGCCGGATGGCACCCGGACCTGTCCGCTGCCGTTGCTGCTGCGCGCGGCGCACGCCGCGCTCGACGGCCGCGCTCGGCGGGTGACGGTGGTGATCGCGCTCGGCACCCACCAGGGAATGAGCGAGGAGCATCTCGCCCAGCACCTTGGCTATGACGCCGGGGCACTGGAGGAGACCTATCCGGGCTGGACGGTGCTCAACCACGAGTCCTGGATTCCGGAGACGTTCGCCACTCTCGGCACCATCGGCGCGGACCGGCTGGCCGAGCTCACCGGGGGACTGCTCACCGACACGTCGGTGGATGTACGGATCAACCGCCATGTCGCTGAAGCCGACGTGGCGATCGTGGTCGGACCGGTGTTCCCGCACGAGGTCGTGGGGTTCTCCGGCGGCAACAAGTACTTCTTCCCCGGGGTCTCGGGCCAGGAACTGATCGACCTGTCGCACTGGGTCGGCGCGTTGATCACCAGCGCCGAGATGATCGGCAGCAGGGGTGTCACCCCGGTCCGGGCCTTGATCAACGAGGCAGCCACGCTCATCCCGGCCTACCGGTTGGCGCTCTGCCTGGTCGTGGCGTCGGGCACCGACACGTTGCACGCGGCAGCCTTCGGCACCCCGGAGGACGCCTGGGCTGCCTGCGCCGCGGTATCTGCTGAGACCCACATCAGCTATCGGGACGCCCCCGTACGGCGGGTGCTGTCGATCATGCCGACCAAGTACGAGGACATCTGGACCGCAGCCAAGGGCTTCTACAAGCTGGAGCCGATCGTGGCGGACGGCGGTGAGGTGATCATCTACGCGCCGCACATCACCGAGGTCTCGGTCATGCACCCACAGATCAGTGAGATCGGCTATCACAACCGCGACTACTTCGTCGGCCAGTGGGAACGCTTCAAAGACCGGCCGTGGGGCGACCTGGCCCACTCCACGCACCTGCGCGGCCAGGGCACCTGGGATGTGGTCGACGGTGAGCGGAACCGCGTCACGGTGACCTTGGCCACCGGGATCCCCGAGGATGTCGTACGCGCGGTCAACCTCAACTACCTCGATCCTGCTGCGGTCGACATCGCCGCGTACGAGGCAGATCCGGACACCTTTGTCGAGCCCCATGCCGGCGAGGTGCTGTATCGGCTCCGTCCGGGCCGGTCCGGCGGCGGCGAACCCGACGGTCGCCAGCCGGACGCGAACGGACTGGACGGATAGCCTCCCGAACTCTCGGGCACACCGTCATACCTCCCTACTTCTTGAGCACGTACCCACCGGTGCGCCGCGATTGCTTCGACCTTGTGAGTCCGCGCTCACGCGAAGCAGCAACAGCGCACCAGAGCAACGGCCGATTCCGCAGAGCAGTAGGCAACAAGCGACGAGTTGGCAACAGTTGGCAAACGTAGGTCGTCGAAAGCCGAGGTCGTTGACTTGCGACCATGTCGGAGCACCACGCCAGTGACGTTGGCGCCGCGCGGCTTCCCGACCGGGAGGCAGCGAAAGGTGCGCGGATGTAGTTACAGCGTCGCTGAAGCTACATCTGCGCACCACTCGATGTGAGGAGATCGCGGGTCACCGCCGGGATGGCGGCTCAGCCGCGCGCGGTCAGCAGGGCGGCCAGGCTGTCGCTGACACCACGAGGCTCGATGGCGATCTCGGCGGCTCCGACGTCGGCCAATGCCTCCGCTCGTGAGGAGACGCTGGCGGCGAATCCTGGGTCGGTGTAGGCGAGATAGACCAGTTCGCCCTCATGCAGCTGTAGTTGCTCGGCAAACTGCTCAGTGTCGGCGGTCTCCATCCCGAGCAGTTCGACGAGCCGAATCTGCACGACCTCGGGATCGGCGCCCAGGGCGTACGCGATCCGCCGGGCCGTCTCGCTGACAGCAGCGGTCGGTTCCGGCTCCGCCTCGGCCGTGGACCCGGTGAACGCAACCGCCGGTCCTGGTAGGGAAGGCAGCGGGGCACTCAGCAAGCTGGGCAGATCGACCCGGCCGACGCCCCAACCGGCCGGCCAACCGGGAGGCACCACGCAGACTCCTGGCGTACGCAGCACAGCGAGGAAGGTGGCCTGGATCAGGCGGGCGCCATAGCGCCGGATGAGGGTGTCGCGGCCGTGATGAGCGAGCCAGAGGGCGGCAGCTCCGGCCAGGTGCGCGACGGCGAACGAGGTCCCATTGGCGAGGCCCACGATGGGCTTGTGATCCTCGGTGAACTGCGCGGTGTATACCTGCGCACCAGGCATTGAGACATCGACGGCTGGCCCGCGCGACGAGCCCGACCAGGGGACATCACCGGGACCGGTCGCGGCCACGGCGAGGCAGCTGGGATAGCTGGCCGGCGCCGTCACGAAGCGTACGAAGTTGCCGGCCGCGGCCATCACGATGAGACCGGCATCCACCGCCTGCTGGATCTGTTCCTCCAGGCCGAAGAAGCCCTTGCCGCCCAGGCTCATCGAGATCACGTGGCAGCCGACGCGCCGAGCGTGCTCCACCGCCTTGGCTACGTCGGAGTCGAACACCTGCACCACGCTCTCGACCGCGCGGATTGGCACTAGCCGGGCTTCCTGAACCAAACCGACGATGCCGGCGCTGACTGGCCCGTGACCGACGATCACGCTGGCGGTGGCCGTGCCGTGCCCGGGAAAGGGCAGCGGCCACAGGGCGTTTTGTTGCAGGTCGTCGAGTGCGTCGTCATCGTTGTCGATCACGTCGCGATCCGTGGTCAGGTCCAAGCCGGTCAGGCCGAGGTTCTGATGGAGCGTGTACCCGGTGTCGGGATGCCCGATCCGGATGCCGCGACCACCCCGTACGTCGGCCGACATCGCGGCCAGCGCCTGCTCCCAGCGCAGGATCCGATGCACCCAGTCCGGCGGTGGCTCCGGTTGCGCCTGAGGGACCGGCCCGATCTCCGCCTGATCGATCCCAGCGTCGGCGATCCCAGCGTCGGCGGCCCGCGTCTCGTCTGCGGAGGCCCCCTGCTCGTTCTCTGCATATCCGCGGATCGGTACGTCCGCCTCTACGCGCGCGAACCTGCCGGTCGCGACCAGCGCCATCGCGGCCTGATGACTGCGCCGGGCGTGGCCCACGGTGGTGACTGGCTCGTCGCTGCGACCGCTGACCACGATCAGCGGCCTGCGTGGGACCAGCCGCCGTACCTGCCATCCCGGACCCAGCGTGGCGGTCACCACGACACGGACCGCCGCGACCGTGTTCGGCGGGTGCGGGTCGACCACGATCCTGACCTCGTGCGCTCGGTCGATGCTCATCGCTGAACCCCCTGCCGCTGCCTGAGCTGATATCTGTGACAGAGTCTTCGGGCTCCGGCCCAGATACCGCAAGCCACCTCGACGCTACGATGCGGTCTGCCCGCTTCGCTGATCGGAGACCGATGGGTGCACGCCGCCTCACCGACCTGGACTGGTCAGCGGTCCTTGCCGGACCGCATCATCCGTCCCCGAGTTCCTGGGCGGATCAGGTGCTGTACTTTTTCCTGCTCGACCGGTTCTCCGACGGGAACGAAGACGGCGTGGCCGATCCGGATGGTGTGCCGGGCAGCGGATCGACGCCACTGTTCACCCCCGCTGACACCGGTAGCGCCGTGGCCACCGAGTCCGACGCCGCGCAATGGCGGGCAGCCGGCGTGCGCTGGAACGGCGGCACACTGGCCGGCGCGCGTTCGAAGCTCGGCTATCTGCACCGGCTCGGGGTCAGTGCCCTCTGGGTCAGTCCGGTCCTGCGGCAGCGACCGGGCACCGAGGACTACCACGGCTACGGCACCCAGGACTTCCTCGAGGTCGATCCGCACTTCGGCGCCGCCGAGGAACTGCGCTTGTTGGTCAGCGAGGCGCACCGACTCGGGATGTACGTCATCCTCGATGTGGTGCTGAATCACACCGGCGACGTCTTCGACTACGACGCCGATCGCTACGCCGGCATCGATCCAGTCACCGGCGAACACATCATGGATCCGCGGTGGGACGGCCGACCGTACGCGGTCGCGGGCTGGCGCGACGAGACCGGCTCGCCGGAACTCGACTTCGGCGAAAGCGTCGGCGATCGACCTGATGCTGCCGTCTGGCCGGCCGAGCTGCAACAGCCGGCCACGTATACAGGCAAGGGTCGGATCGTCAACTGGGACAACGATCCGGAGTTTCTGGAGGGCGACTTCGAGACCTACAAGGATGTCCAACACGGCAGTGGGTCGATCGACGCCTATCAGACCTCAGCAGCGCTGCGGACGTTGGCCAGGGCGTACAGCTACTGGATCGCCTATGCGGATCTGGACGGCTTCCGGATCGACACGGTCAAGCACATGGATCCGGGCGCCACCAGGTATCTCACCTCGGTGATCAAGGAGTTCGCTCAGTCGATCGGCAAGGACCGGTTCTTCTGTGTCGGCGAGATCACCGGGAGCAGGTCGTTCGCCTTCGAGCTGATGCAGGTGACCGGACTCGACGCGGCCCTCGGCCTGGCCGATGTGCAGGGCCAGCTGGAGAGCACGGCCAAGGGCTGGGGAGATCCGGCCGGCTACTTCGATCTGTTCCGCAACTCCGACCTGGTCGGGCAGGGCAGTCATACCTGGTTCGGCCCGCACGTGGTGACCTCGTACGACGACCATGATCAGGTACGCAAGGGAGGGGCCAAGGCACGTTTCGCCGCCGATGCCGAGGGCGCCGCGTTGGCCCTCGTCGCCCTGGTGGTCAATGTCACCACCCTCGGAATTCCGTGTGTCTACTACGGAAGCGAGCAGCGCTTCGACGGCCATGGTGATCACGATCGCTATCTCAGGGAGGCGATGTTCGGCGGCGACTTCGGGCCCTTCCGCAGCCGGCATCGGCACTGCTTCGACGAGGGCTCGGCGATCTATCGCGAGCTTGCTGCCGTGCTGTCGGTCCGGTCAGCCGAGCTCGCGCTGCGACGCGGTCGGCAGTATCTGCGGCAGATCTCGACCGATGGCCAGACATTCTGGTTTCCCACCAGGATCGGATCCGGTCGGCTGACGAGCCTGATCGGCTGGAGCCGCATCCTGTCCGATCGCGAGCTGGTGGTCGTGGTCAACACCGACATCAGTCAGAGCCGTACGGCGTTGATCACCATCGACAACGAGCTACATACGGCGGGGGAGCGTTATCGCTACCGCTACAGCAGCGACCCGGCCAGGATCGACAGCGAGACGGTCGTGTTGCCCGCCAACGGCAAGGCCATCCAGGTCACCGTGCCGGCAGCCGGTGCGGCGATCCTGGTGCCGGCCGACTGAAAGTGTGCGTGGATAGGCAGAATGGTGAGATGGGCGACCCGCTGCTGACCTACGCCGAGGCGTTGACTGGGCGGATCGCACGGGCAGAGGCACAGCGGGCGGCGCTGATAGCTGCGATCGAGAGCACCCGGACCGCGCGCAGCCTCGACTTCGCCGATGACGAGCATGACCCGGACGGCTCACTGGCGTCGTTGGATCAGGCGCGGGACAGTGCGTTGCTGGAGCGTACGGAGCAGACGCTCGCCGACTTGGCGGCAGCCCAACGGCGTCTCGAGGACGGCAGCTACGGCGTCTGTGAGGTCTGCGGCCGAGCGATCGCGCCGGAGCGGCTGCTGGCTCGGCCGGAGACTCGGGATTGCATCACCTGCGCCGAGCGAAGCAGCCGTCGGGGCCGACACCATCGACAGGTGCGCTGACGTTGCTTCGCGAGTTGCGAAGCAACCCTGGCGCACCAGTGAGTGCGCGCTCACTTGGCGACAAACGGCTCGGGTGGGCGCTCCGGCTCACCGAGCTTCGTACGCGGCCGGTCGCTGCTGCGCCCGGCGTACCCGATCGATGTCGAGCTTCTGGGAGCGGTCGAAGCGGTAGATGCCGTTCTGCTCCTGGAACACGTCGGTGAGCTGGGTGTAGCAATAGCCGAACATCAGGGGGTCGTCGAGGAGTACGCCGACCAGACCTTCGAAGCGGGCATGGAAGTCCTCGACATCACGGACCCGCTGACCATAGCCCCAGGACCCGTCGCTGCCGCTGTCGGACCCGTGGCTGTCCAAGAGGTCGGGATTCCACCAGATGCCGCCGAACTCGCTGACGAAGTAGGGCTGGCCGGCGTACGGGAGGGAGAACTCACCCTCGGTACGCCGGTTCCGGTAGGGATCGCCTTGGGCCAGTCCGGCTTGGTTCGCGGCGAACCCATCCGGGTCCTGCTCGTAGTCGTGCGAGTCCCAGACCTCGGTCTCCGGCACCCGATGGCTGTAGCCGGAGGCGTCGAGCACCGGCCGGGTGGGATCGGCGGCCTTGGTCGCGAGCCACATACCGCGAGTCACGTCGTCGAGTTGGGTGAGCCGGTCGTGCAGCACTTGATGCGTCTCGTTCAGCGGGCACCAGCCGATGATGCTGGTGTGGTTGACGTCGCGGGCCAGCACCTCGAGCCACTGGGTGATGAAGGAGGCGGTGGGCGGCTGGTTGTCGGTGACATCGCCGTTGACCCGGGCACCCCAGTCGCCGAACTCGCCCCAGACCAGATAGCCGAGACGATCGGCGTGATAGAAGAAGCGCTCCTCGAACACCTTCTGATGCAGCCGCGCACCGTTGAATCCGGCTGCGATGGACAGTTCGATATCGCGTCGCAGCGCCGCGTCGTCGGGGGCGGTCAGCAGACTCTGCGGCCAGTAGCCCTGATCGAGGACCAGTCGCTGGAAGACGCGCTTGCCGTTGAGCAGGATCGCGGCACCGTCGATGGTCACCGAGCGCAGGCCCGTATAGCTGTCGACCTGGTCGACCAGCTGATCGTCGGCGTCCCACAGCTCGAGTCGTAGGCCGTAGAGGTGCGGATCGGCCGGCTCCCAAACCCGTCGACGCTCCGGCGGCACCGTCAGCGTGACCGTCGGTGCCCGGTCCAGATCGACCCTCGTCGTGGCTGAGCCGACCGTGCCGTGCTCGTCGGACAGGGTCGCGCTCGCCGTCCAGCCGGTACGGCTCGCGCTGACCGGCAGCTCGACTGTGAAGGCGCCGGATCCCAGCTGAGGTACGACCCGGCCGCGGCGCAGATGAACCTGGGGGACTGCCTCCAGCCATACCGTCTGCCAGATGCCGGTGGTTCGGGTGTAGTCGCAGTCATGATTGGCATAGAGCCTGGACTGCTTGCCGCGCGCCTGGACGGCATGGATCGTGTCGCGAGCGCGTACGACAATCGTGATCTCGTCCCGCTCGCGGCCGTGCGCGCCACTGCCGACGGCGTCGGTGATGTCGAAGG
>RRZT011928543.1_pt1 | contig 10668 bp, 9 predicted proteins | sample 2165551 | NCBI WGS metagenome assembly RRZT01 (sample SAMN10456910, study PRJNA506462) | wastewater metagenome | biome: wastewater; feature: sludge; material: wastewater sludge; isolation source: wastewater sludge with Escherichia coli K12::gfp cells carrying plasmid... | place: USA: Moscow, Idaho ...
AGCGGTGGCCGTATCCGCGCCATCGACTACCAAATCGATGTCAACTCCCTAGAACAACACCCAGCCCAACAACTCCCATTAAACGGCATCGCTCGCGTCGAAATCGAACTCGACAACCCCCTTGCCTTCGACGAATACCAAATCTGCCAAGCCACTGGCAGTTTCGTCGTCATCGATCGCCTCTCCAACGTCACCATCGGCGCAGGCATGATTCGTCAATCCCTACTCGACTCCTCTCCCCCACTCCAACACACACACACCAACACCCCTTTCGAACAAGATTTGAAAGCTTTAATCCAAAAACACTTTCCCCATTGGTGGCATTGATTGACTGGGGTGGAGGCGAAAAATAAGAATAAAACCTAGAAAGCGAGATCATTTGATCTCGCTTTCTTTTTTTTATGAAAAAAATCAGCAAGCTACCACTTTCTTAGTAAATGAAAAAATCCCACAAAAATGCTTATGTTGTGATGAAAATCAAAGCTATACTGTGCAATTAAATAATAAATTTAATTGAATTGACCGATTTAAAAAAACCAATTCCGCCTAGCACACATCACAGTACATGCAGCAGTTTTAGAGGGAGCGCACCACATGGCAGAGCAAAACGACAATGCGTCACATGACCACCAACTCAACGAAGAGCTAACTACGCTTGCTCGTGATGTGGGCGTTACCAATTTGGCCGAAGACGATTCAACACAAAACTTGGATACCTCGGCCCGTGACGAAGGGTTAGACCAGATTTTGATGAGTAAGCGCCAGTTAGAATCCAGCATTGAAATGGCGCAACTGGCGACCGGCTACACACCATCAGATAACAAGGTCCTGTCAGAACTGCTTCCGCTGAAGCTGGTGTAACCACAGGTATTCGTGCTCAGGCTTCAACCCGTGGCACGACTTCGGCTTCGACCACAAATACCGAAACAGCCACAGCAGAACACACTGAGAGTGCGCAAGCTGTCGAGGCCAACAATCCAATACAGAATGAAGGGTTAGCAGGTGAAGTTGGTGAGGGGAATTTAGCAGCGCCTGCAGCTGCGGCTGCGTTTTCTGCGGCGACGACCACGACACCAGAGGCACCAGCACCTGTCGAGAATGTTGAGGTAACGACAGATACGCCAGCAACAACGGAAGAAGCAGTAACGGAAGAAACAACGGAGAATAGTGAAACTCCAACGCCTTCCACGCCTGTAACAGAACCTACCCCTGCCCCGACACCTTAGCCAGTGCCAACGCCTGAGCCAGCACCCACACCTGAGCCAGCACCGACACCTGATAAAGGCGGTCCGCAAGGTAATAACGGTCACGGCAACGGCGACCAGGATGCCCCTGGCAACTCACTCGATAACAACAACGCCGAGAACAGCGAAAACTCTGGCGCTGGCAACAGCGGCGGCGGTGTAAGCACCGGCGGTTCTGGTGGTAACGGCGGCCCGCAAGGCAACAATGGTCACGGCAACGGCGACCAGAATGCACCGGGCAATTCCGGTGGGAACAACAACGCCGAGAACAGCGAAAACTCTGGCGCTGGCAACAGCGGTGGCGGTGGTCAATCTGATGACAAGACCTTTGAAGAGCTCGTACAACAGGCAGGTGATGAAGCAGAGTATGCAGCCGATGTCACAGGTTTTAACCAAGATGCCACTGGCTCAGCTACCACACAAGGCGGCAGCGGTGAGGATCCTGCAGCAAGTGGCGATCTTGGGTTGAGCGATCCTGTCTTTGGGGATGCTTCTGGATTCTCTCCCCAACAAGACGATACCCAGCAACCAGACATGCTCGTACTGTAAAACCATCAAGCCTGTTCCCTAAACCACGCGCCCCCTCCTCGGGGCGCGTTTTTTTGTTTATCCCCCGCCTAAACTACGCCAAAATAGCACCTGCTTCCCGATATCCTCTCTATACAGGAATCCACCTTATGCTGTTAATGATTGATAACTATGACTCTTTTACCTACAACATCGTGCAATACTTCGGCGAGTTGGGACAAGAAGTTCAGGTCTATCGCAACGATGAAATTACCCTCGACCAAATCGCTGCCCTCAAGCCACAATACTTAGTCTTATCCCCCGGCCCTTGCACACCGAATGAAGCGGGCATTTCATTAGCTGCTATTGAACGGTTTGCTGGGGAGATTCCTATTCTCGGCGTGTGTTTAGGTCACCAATCCATTGGCCAAGCCTTTGGTGGAAAAATCATCCACGCCAAACAACTGATGCACGGCAAAACCTCCCCCGTACACCACCTTAACCAAGGCGTGTTTGAAGGGTTGCCCAATCCGGTCACTTGCACGCGCTATCACTCTTTAGTCATTGAACGCGAGAGCCTACCCGATTGCCTTACCATTACCGCTTGGACCGATGATGGTGAAATCATGGGCGTTCGCCACAAAACGCTACCGATTGAGGGTGTACAGTTTCACCCTGAATCCATCCTGACCGAGCATGGCCACGCCATGTTGAATCACTTTTTGCGTGAATTTGCCGGAGTTGTTGCAGCATGATTACCCCCCACGCCGCCCTGAATCGTCTCATTGATGGTAACGAACTGTTTTATGATGAAATGCTGTCGCTGATGCGCCAGATTATGAGTGGCCAAGTGGCTGCGACCCAAATTGCCGCTATTTTGATTGGTTTGCGGGTTAAAGTAGAAAGCGTGTCGGAAATTGCCGCTGCAGCGACGGTGATGCGCGAATTTGCCACCCAAGTCCCGGTTGCCACCACCGAAGGATTAGTTGATACCTGCGGTACCGGTGGCGATGGTGCCCATACCTTTAATATCTCTACCACCGCTGCTTTTGTGGCGGCAGCAGCCGGCGCCAAAGTTGCAAAACATGGTGGGCGTTCGGTGTCGTCCAGCTCGGGGAGTGCCGATGTGCTCGAGGCGTTGGGGGTGGCGCTTAACCTTACCCCTGCGGCCGTGGGCCAATGTATTGATCAATTAGGGGTGGGTTTTATGTTTGCCCCAAACCACCACACCGCGATGAAATATGTCGCCCCTGTGCGACGAGAACTGGGTGTGCGAACTCTGTTTAACATCCTCGGCCCGCTGACCAATCCTGCACACGCCCCCAATCAGGTGATGGGCGTATTCCATCCTGATTTAGTGGGGATTCAATGTCGGGTGCTAAAACAATTGGGCAGCCGCCATGTGTTGATTGTGCATGGCCGTGATGGTTTGGATGAAATCAGCTTGTGTGCCCCAACGCTGATTGCCGAGCTGAAAAACGGTGAGATTGAGCAATATGAATTTCACCCACAAAGCCTCGGGTTTGAATTGTGCTCGGCCCATGATTTACGCGCCGATAGTGCAGAACAATCGAAGGCAATGTTGTTGGCTGTGCTCGACAATCAAGCCGGCCCAGCGCGTGATATTGTGCTGCTCAATGCAGCAGCAGCCTTATATGTGTCTGGGGTTGCCACCTCCTTGGCTGACGGCGTAGCGCGTGCCCGAGACGTGTTAGCCTCTGGCGCCGCTAAACAACGGCTGCAAGCCTTGGTTGATCTATCCCAATCCCTCGCCCCTCGCCCAGCATAAGGAGTTAACCCAATGGCAGTTGTTGATCCCTCGATTTTCAAGGCCTACGATATTCGTGGCATTGTCGGTAGCACTGTCGATCAGACGGTAGCCAAACTGATCGGCCTCGCCATTGGCAGCGAAGCCCAAGCACGCGGTGTCAAAGCGGTGTGCATTGGCCGCGATGGTCGTCTTTCTGGACCCGATCTCGCCGAGGCCCTTGCAGCAGGGTTGCTCGCCACAGGGTCAGATGTGATTGATTTGGGGCGTGTGGCGACCCCGATGTTGTATTTTGCTGCGCATGAGTTGGGGACACTCTCTGGTGTGATGGTGACCGGTAGTCATAACCCCCCCGATTACAACGGCTTTAAGATGATGTTGGCAGGGGACACGCTATCCGGTGAGCGCATTCAAGCCCTGTTAAAACGGATTCAAGCGGATGATTTCTGCCAAGGGGAAGGCCAATATCGTACGCACTCCATCAACGAAGCCTATCTCAACCGCATCACCCAAGACATCACCTTGGCCCGTCCCATGAATATCGTGGTCGATTGTGGCAACGGTGTAGCGGGGGCTTTTGCACCGGTGTTATACCGACGGATGGATTGCCGCGTACGCAGTTTGTTCTGTGATGTCGATGGCACGTTCCCGAATCATCACCCCGATCCCTCGCAGCCCAAAAACTTACAAGATCTGATCCACGCGCTGAAAACAACCGACGCTGAGTTAGGGTTAGCATTTGATGGTGATGGCGACCGACTCGGTGTCGTGACCAAAGAAGGACACATTATTTACCCAGACCGACAACTGATGTTGTTCGCGGGAGATGTCCTGTCGCGCAACCCGGGTGCCAAAGTGATTTTTGACGTTAAATCAACCCGCAATCTGACACCGTGGATTCGTGAGTTGGGCGGTGAGCCGATCATGGCACGCACAGGTCATAGCTTTATCAAAGCCAAAATGAAAGAAACCGGTGCGCTGTTGGCCGGTGAGATGTCAGGGCATGTGTTCTTTAAAGAACGTTGGTACGGTTTTGATGATGGGATGTATGCCGGTGCCCGTTTACTAGAGATTTTGTCGCAGGTCGATGACCCCAGTGCCGTGTTAAACAATCTGCCGAATGCGGTCTCGACACCTGAATTAAACCTCAAAATGGCCGAGGGTGAACATCATGCTTTGATTGCGCGCTTACAGGCTAGTGCACAATTTCCAAGCGAATGTGAAGTGATTACCTTAGACGGCTTGCGAGTGGAATACCCCGATGGCTTTGGTTTAATGCGCGCCTCAAATACCACACCCGTGGTTGTCTTGCGGTTTGAAGCAGAAACAGAAGCAGCGTTGCAGCGGATTCAGGCCGATTTTCGTCAAGTGCTTGCTGCTGAGACAGATGCAGCCTTGCCCTTTTAATTTTTGTATTTAGGACTTTTCATGTTCGATCAAGCTGCTAACGTCTTGCAAACCCCGCGTGATTTGCTGCGTTTTGCCATTAGCCGTTTTCAACAAGCGGCTTTGTTTTACGGCCACGGCACAGATAACGCATGGGATGAAGCCGCCTATCTGATCGCCCACACCTTGCATCTGCCCTTGGCACAGTTCGATGCTTTGCTCGATGCCCGTCTATTACATAGCGAAGTGGCTGATGTGTTGGACGTGTTAGAACGGCGTGTGCAACAGCGGGTGCCGGCGGCGTATTTAACCCATGAGGCGTGGTTAGGGCAATTTGATTTCTATGTGGATGAGCGAGTGATTGTGCCACGCTCGTTTATTGCCGAATTGCTGGCGAATGATGCCTTCGCTCCTTGGATCGAGTTTCCGGAACTGGTGCATCGAGCTGCTGATCTCTGCACAGGGTCGGGATGTTTGGCAATCTTGTTAGCCAATTACTACCCCGATGCCGAAATCGATGCGGTGGATTTATCCAGCGAGGCCTTAGAAGTTGCCGAGATCAATCGCAGTCGTTATGGGTTGGAAGAACAGCTACAACTGTGGCAAGGCGATTTATTCGCCCCCTTGGCCGGTCAGCGTTACGACTTGATCGTGTCAAATCCTCCGTATGTCGATGCAGAATCGGTCGCTGCACTGCCACCAGAATATCTACATGAGCCTGAGTTGGCATTAGGCTCTGGTGATGATGGCCTCGACCTCACTCGCCGGTTATTGGCCCAAGCCGCCGATTATCTCAACCCGTTAGGGATTTTGGTGGTGGAAATCGGCCATAACCGCGACGCACTGGAAGAAGCCTTCCCAACGCTGCCATTTATGTGGTTAGAAACGTCGGTGGGTGATGGGTTTGTCTTCTTGTTGACGAAGGAAGACTTAGAGCAAGGGTTAGCGGTCTAAAAAGATATCACTCAATCCATCGTAGGTTTACAACTGCGTGCAACGGCACTCAGCTTGAGGCAAGCTACCGCCAACAGTTTATGAGCGGAACAGGGCAACAAAAAACCCAGCAGGCACAAGGCCTTTGCTGGGTTTTTTGGTCATGCTAGATCTAGCACTTTTTGTATCTGTGGTGGGCCCCCCGGGAGTCGAACCCGGCACCAACGGATTATGAGTCGAAGGGACTAAAAGACGTCCTTAATAATCAAAAGTTTATGGCTTGCTGTGCTACGTAAGCGGTTGATTTTCGATCATATTTGCTGAACGAATGTAGCCTAGCCTGTAGCCTAGAAATTGCTTCAAATAGAGGATAAAAGATCCTCTATAGCAGTGGATATAGCTCAACTACGCGCACGCAGTTTCAGCTACAGCACTTATCCTAGATTTTATATAATCGAACTCTGGGATATTTGTCTGCTTTGTAAGTAGCGAATATATGGATTTATGACTAAAACCATCATTTCCCTTGTATAGGCATGCTAATTCGATATCCCTCTCACACATTTTGCATTGGGGTATTTGTTTTGTTTTACACTTACTCACAAGGCTAGATATCTCTTTGTGGAGCTCCTCTGAGAATCCTGCAAGCAGCCATTTTCCCTTCACAAAGCACTTCATATTTCTCAGACTAGCATTAAGTGATAGTCCCTTCGCAAAATCATCAAGGCTATCCTTTTTTTGTTGCAAGGCAGCTATCGTATTTGCATCTCGTCTTCGTCCCGGAGAGTCTGAAAAATTGACGATGGCTTGGTAGTTTGGATCAATAGCGCCTTTTAGCGCTTCAAGAGAGAAATAGTAAAGATCCTTTAGGCGAATTTCAATTTCTCTCAGTATGTCGGCTAGTGGTAAATTTACTGCTGATGAAATTCTGGTTGTCTGATGAATCAAAGGATTGATGGCGTTGGCAGAAACAAAATGACTCTCAATCGAGTAGTAATCTAAACAAAGTATCCCTGGGTGATTTGGCATTTCACCTCTATAATAGCGGGCATCTCTGTCTATGATGCCAAGAACAAAATGCTCGATGGAATTTTCATCTTGCATCTCTAATTCTGAAATAATATCGAAGAAATGCTTGATTCCATTATTTCCACCTGCTATTCCTTTTATTAACTCTACGGCATATACCTCGCACTCTATATTTTCACTTGCGGCAATATCCTCATATGTGGAAATATCATCCACACCCTCAACAATGACATAGGGGGTTTGAGACATTATTGCCAAGTTAAGTATTTCATCTGGCTCATATTTAAAATCATCAGACATTAGCATCCCCTTTCCAGTTTTTAAGGGCTGCCAAATATTTTGGGTTTCTTTTTGCAAGGGCCGGACTATGTGACGCTACAATGATCTGAGTGCCTGGCGCCAGCTCATGGAAAAGAGACATTAGATCTCTTTGCCATTTTATGTTCAATGAAATCTCTGGTTCATCAATTATTAGAAAGTCTCTTCTTCGACCTTGAAATAGTACTAGAGTCAAAAAGGTAAGGATGTGGCGTTCGCCACTTGATAGATCATTTATCTGCAACTCACGATCATCAGCCTCAATGCAAACTTTTTGATCAGAAATTTTTAGTTTCTTACCATCAATTAAATATTCGTTAAATTTTTCAACAAGTAGATTGATGGAGTTTAATAGCAATCGCTCTAGTTTCAGCTCCTCCATCATGTTCAGCAAAAGAGTTTTCAAGAGCGTATTGCTGAAAATTAAGTCAATTGTTTCGCTGTTGTCAGAGTTTTTCAGCTTTTCTAGAATAAGGTCTTTAAATTTATTGCTTGAGTCATCATCCAAAGCCTCAATTAATCTATGTTTACTGCTTTGTAGCATTTCAAAGAACTGCTCTCTGGCAATGTTGTTTTCTTTCTCATTTTTGTTTTCTACTGCAAATGCAAGTGTATCAAATAGAGCATTTTGAATTTTTCGTGTTGCCATTTTCCTTGCAAAATTGTAGTGCTCCAGCAGAATCTGCTCTATGTTTTCTAATTTAATATTTTGCAGGTTAATATGTGCAGAATCGAATATTAGCTCAGATTTCTTGTTTCTGGCACTTAAGGATTGGCGCAATCTAATATAGCGAGAAAGATCATCAGAGAATTCATGGATGCTAATTTTACCTTGGCTAGAGATGTTTTTTAGCATTTCCCTGTTTCTAGGGTGTGTGAAATATGAAAGTAAGATGTCTGTGTCGATTCTTGCTTGTTGTGTTGTAACTCCTCGTTCAACACCGAGCGATAAAGACTTAGTTCTGAAAAGTGGTGATGATTCATAGTTTAACCAATCATAACCAGACTCGTCTTTATTTATTAGGATGCTGCCGCGGCAATTTTCTTCAACAATGGTTTCTTCAATGCTGTCTTCAAATTCAAATATTATATTTTTGTCGTAACTAAATTCACATTCAATACTATTGACCCCGATGCTTTCAAGGTATGCGCTATCCTGAGATAGGAAAGCGTGGACGGCACGGAGAAATGTGGTCTTACCACATCCATTTTCACCATAAATAACTGTTACAGGAGCATCAGAAAATTTTACTGCGGCATTACGATTAGCAGTCCGAAATCCATTAAATTGTATGCGATTGAGTTTGACTATTTAGATCTCAATATTCAATTACCATTTAATTGATCTGAAAAAAACCGCAGCGTGACCAACCACACTGCGGCTTTGATGTTTGGTGGGCCCCCCGGGAGTCGAACCCGGCACCAACGGATTATGAGTCCGCTGCTCTAACCAAGCATGAGCTAGAGGCCCAAAAGTGGCGAAGAGTATAGCAGAAAACTTGCCACTTTTTTAGTGCTTACTGGGTTGGCATGCTGCCGCCGGGTTCAGAATCGAGGAAGCTACGCAACCGTTCCGAGCGGGTAGGATGGCGGAGTTTGCGCAAGGCTTTTGCCTCAATCTGACGGATACGTTCCCGTGTCACATCAAACTGTTTCCCCACTTCTTCCAAGGTATGATCGGTATTCATCTCGATACCAAAACGCATCCGCAAGACTTTCGCCTCGCGTGGCGTCAAGGTGTCCAACACTTCGCGGGTTGCCTCGCGTAAACCAGAATACATCGCCGCATCGGCTGGTGCCATGGTGGCGGCATCCTCGATAAAATCGCCCAAGTGCGAATCATCGTCATCACCAATCGGGGTTTCCATCGAGATAGGCTCTTTGGAAATCTTCATGATTTTGCGGATTTTATCTTCTGGCATGTCCATCTCTTTAGCCAACATCGCCGGATCGGGTTCTTGACCGGTCTGTTGCAAGATTTGGCGGCTGATACGATTCATCTTGTTGATGGTTTCAATCATATGCACAGGGATACGGATGGTACGTGCTTGGTCGGCAATCGAGCGGGTGATCGCTTGGCGAATCCACCATGTGGCGTAAGTCGAAAATTTATAGCCACGGCGATATTCAAACTTGTCCACCGCTTTCATCAAACCGATATTGCCTTCTTGAATCAAGTCCAAGAATTGCAAACCACGGTTGGTGTATTTCTTAGCAATCGAAATTACCAAACGCAAGTTAGCCTCGATCATCTCGCGTTTAGCACGGCGTGCTTTTGCCTCGCCGGTGGACATCTGGCGATTGATTTCTTTCAATTCCTTAATCGGAATCATGGCTTTATTTTGCAGCTCGGCCAGCTTAAATTGCTTTTCAATCACCGCATGTTGATAGCGATTGAGGGTGGGCACAAAAGGCTTACCTGTCGAGATCATGTCTTCGACCCACTTCGGATTGCTTTCATTGCCGGGGAAGGTGGCAAGGAATAGCTCACGCGGCATCTTGACTTTATTCACACAAATATCTTGGATGTCGCGTTCTAAAGCCCGAATTTCATCCACGCTGCTGCGTAAGTTTTCACAGAGCTGTTCAACCTGTTTCACCGCAAAGCGCACAGTCATAAACTGATTGCTGATTTCTTGCTGCACATCCAAATAGGCTTTGCTATGAATGCCATGTTGACGCAATGCTGCCAACAGTTGGTCGTACAAAGCACGAATGGTCGTGAAGTGCTCAATCGTTTGTTGCTTCAGCTCTTCCAAATTGGCATTGCTCACTGCTGCAGCATTGCCTTCTTCGTCTTCATCTTCCTCGTCGACGGCTAATTCATCCGCCTCAGGGTCGGCTTCCGGCGGTTCGGTAAATTCGCTCTCTTCGTTGACTTCGGCGTTAGGGTCGACAAAACCGTCAACCACTTCATCCACACGCAATTCGTCACGTTCAATACGATTGACCAACTCGAGCACTTGGGCGAGGGTGCCCGGACATGCCGAGATCGCCATAATCATGTGCTTGAGGCCTTCCTCAATCCGTTTGGCGATTTCAATTTCGCCCTCGCGGGTGAGCAACTCCACCGTACCCATTTCACGCATATACATACGCACAGGGTCGGTGGTGCGGCCAAATTCAGCGTCAACGGTCGAGAGGGCCGCTTCGGCTTCTTCAACGGCATCTTCATCTGCCACGGCGGGGGTGGCGTCAGACATCAAGAGCTGTTCGGCATCGGGGGCTTCATCACAGACTTGAATGCCTAAGCCAGCAATCATGCTGACAATGTTTTCGATTTGTTCTGCATCAGACACATCGTCTGGCAGGTGGTCATTGATTTCGGAATAGGTGAGATAACCCCGCTCTTTACCAAGCGCAATCAGTTGCCGTAGGCGTTTGCGCTGTTCGTCGGCTGTTTCGGGGTTAACCGGCGAATTGAGGTCGAGATCCTTGTCATTGCTAGGAATGGCCGCCATTTTTCATCCTGCCCAAATTAGG
>RRZT012367879.1_pt1 | contig 10668 bp, 6 predicted proteins | sample 2165551 | NCBI WGS metagenome assembly RRZT01 (sample SAMN10456910, study PRJNA506462) | wastewater metagenome | biome: wastewater; feature: sludge; material: wastewater sludge; isolation source: wastewater sludge with Escherichia coli K12::gfp cells carrying plasmid... | place: USA: Moscow, Idaho ...
ATCATTTGATGTTTGTCCTAAAGCAGAAATAAGACTTACTATCAACAAAGTAATAATTAATGCATATTTTTTCATATCATCTATGTGATTATTTTATGACACAGCTAAATATCAACTATTAAGCAGCTAAATTTTTAAACTAACTTTCCTTTACAATGGGAAATATGCTCCAATTGAATACATTAACATGACTGGAGGTTGTACAAAGCTCGCAGGAAGTGCAGGTCCGCGACTTAAAGGTACGCCTAATCCAATTTGGAAGGTAAACCATTTATCGCCTCTGAAAACAAAATTAGGGCCAATAGCATTTTGTGAAAACGAATTCCCAATCCCCTGATTCCAGTATTGTAAAGAAATAAATGAACTTCTGATAGAAGGTTTAAAGTGATAGTTCAGACCACAACCATAACCGACCAACCCTGCCCCAAGTTGAAATCCCAATCGATCGGAAACCAAAAATTCAAAATCAGCACCCAACAGCGAGCCACCACCCTACATGAATCCTACCGTCACACTTTTTCGTTTTTCGATAGGCTCAGTTAACAACTCGATTTGCGAGAACAGACTTGCAGAAATACAAATCATCATCAAAATAAGCATCTGTTTCATTTTGTTTTAATTCTTCAGGTTTATATTTATTTTATTTTCAAAAGACTGATCACTAAAATTTAACCGCTCCAAAATTAATACATTTTTTGGATTAACAAAACAAATATTGTACATATTTATTTCAAACTTTTAATTATACTAAAACGACAGCTAATTCAAAAAAAACAAGTCGCTGACACACAAAAGAAGCAATAGTTTCTTAGGGTATTAGCGACATGTAAACAACTGATCATCCGTTCAAAACAGACAACTATATTATAAACACACAATCAAATTATATGCTCAACTACAACAACAGCATTTACCGGATGTACCAGTTTGTGCGGTCGAGGAGTTTTGAGTGCATGGCGGAGGCTTTTGCTCCGTGTTTGGGTGCAATGATATCGGCAAGATACGCACTGTTGTTGCGGCGTATGGCCAGACGCATCAGGTCGTGGAAGCGGTTGCCTTCGAAGGCTGTTTCGAGCGCCAGTTCCTTTTGGATAAGGTCTTCGACATAAAGCACCGAGTCGGCCATTGAGGGCTGCGGCTGCATCACGAAGAAAGTTGTATCCTGATCCATGTTACCGAGTCCGCGCATGCGTATGCCGGCATTGTTGGCAAAGCGAATGTCGGAAAAGGACATATAAGCAGGCAATGCAGCTGTACCACGCTCGGCTGCGGGCACAATATCGTTATTAAAAATTGTACCGGAGTTGAGTCCGTGTTTGAGCACGGCAAATGCAAGATTGGGTTTGTTCAAACGGTTTACGGCTTCGGCATATCGGAGATAAAGCAGCGAAGAACGATAAATGCTAATGTTCTGATTATAGATTTTATATTTATAAATAAGATAGTCGGTTGACGTTGCGCCACTGAAAGTATAATCGGATACGGCCTCACGACTGGTTGCAGGGCTGTAAGAAACAGAACCGTACTTACGAAGATCGCCCGGGGCATTGGAAGCTTCATTCATATAATATATCTGCGCATCCCAATAATCGAGAACCACCTGTGAAGGGGCAATACGGTGCTGATTGTTGAGCGTATCGAGCATAAACTGCTGACCATATTCGGTAGGACAGGTAATAGCCGTGATTATCTCGCCCGAAGCCAGTGTAAAGGCACGTTGCCAGTAGAGATTGGCATTGGTACTAATGGTATTGTTTACAGGAATCCAGTGTGAATAATTGTTTTTGTCAACTACTACGCGCTGGTCGTACATTAGCTGACGGTACTCGGTAGCTGCTTTTTCGAAATACTCAGTGTTGTTTTGATAGAAAGCGCCCATCCATAAATAGAGGTCGCCGAGCACAAAACGCGGAGGAAACATGGAGAAACGGGCGTTGTAATTGCCGAGAAAACCGAGCGACGGCATTTCGACAGCCTTCACGGGTTCGAGCGCTGCAATAAGCAGGGGTGCAAGTTCTTCCATGTTGTATTCAGGGAAAGTTTCGGCAGCCTCATCGAGCGAAAGCAGCGGCTTATCGAAGTATTTAGCTTTGCCAAAATTGAGTGCAAGCTGCATATAAGTCCATGCACGAATGCTGGTGACGGCTGCAAACTGACGGAGGTTGAATTTTTGACCTTTGTCGACCACCGCAGTATCGAGATGCGCGAGTATGTAGTTGCAATTGTTGATCACAGCATAATAATTTCGTACATTGGCATAAGGATTATTGCGATCGACGTCCAGCGAATTGATTTGTCGCAGTTCAGGCTCCGAATTGTCGGTGACATCCATAAGGTCGGCACGCAATTCGCCGAGCAGCACATAGCTATCGGCCAGTTTCTGCATTTGGGTAAGCAGTCCAAACATGGAGTACACCGAGTCGGAAGCAGTAGCAAGGCGATACTCTTCGTCGGACACGAGTCGGTCGGAATCGACCCCGAGCAGATCGTCGCAGGAGGTAAATACGATTACCGGAAACAACACAAGCAATAATATGGCATTGAATTTCTTCATAATATATTCGATATTTTAAAAATAAGACAGAAAAGTGTTTGATAAGACCCCAAGCCTCCGCCACAGCGGACAGGCTCTAAAGGGGATGACCACAAAGACATTCTTTTAATGCCCCAAGCCCCTAAAGGGGATGTAAGTTAGCATTGTCAATTATAATCATGTGATTATTAATCAGAAGGATATTTTTATTTACTTGTATTTATTTGTTACTGAAAATGCTTTACAGATTCAGTTTTACGCCCAGGAAATAAGTCCGACTCAGGGGCAGCAGACCGGCATCGACGCCCTGATAAAGGACGGCATTGCCTGCAGAGAATTCAGGGTCGGCACCGAGATAGTTAGTGAGTGTCAGCAGGTTTCCGGCAGACGCCCACACATTGAGACCCTGGATAAAATTGCTTTTCAGTGGCACATCGTAGGACACAGTGACCGATTTGAGGCGTACATACGAGCCATCTTCGATCCAGCGATCGGAGAAGCGGGCATTTCCCATAGGGTCGCCATACACAGCACGTGGTTGAAGCGTTTGCTGTCTCTCCGAAGTCCATCGCGAAAGCATGGCAGGTGTCTGATTGTCGAAATTGCGTCCCGACTCGAGCTGACTGCGCTGAAAATTATACACATCGTTGCCATAAGAATAAGTAATGAGCGCCGAAAGGCTGAAATTACCCACAGTAAACTTATTGTGCACACTGCCATACACATCGGGGTTAGGGTCGCCAATTACCTGACGGTCTTTTTCGTCGATTACGCCATCGGGTGTAAAGTCGTCGAAAACAACATCCCCCGCACCGAAAGGCACAAAACCACCTTTTCCGTCGGACACAGAGAGCGCGGCAGTAGCAGCCTGATCTTCGGTAGCAAAAACCCCGTTTGTTTTGTATCCGTAAAATACTCCGGCGGCATTACCCATAGCCGAAAGCACTTCGCCATCGAACACGCGGGTTACAAAGCTGCCATTGTTGAGTTCGGTAATACGATTCTGATAATGTCCGGCCGAAAAGCCAGCTTCCCAGCTGAAATGTTTCAGATTGAGCACTTTTGCATTCAGCGCAAACTCAAAGCCTTTGTTGCTGAGCTTGCCATCGTTGGCCCAATACTTACCAAGACCCGTCACTTCGGGATAATCTTTCATTACAAGGAGATGATCGGTAAGTGCATTGTACACATCGAAAGAAACACTCAGACGATCGTTGAAGAAAGCCGCATCGACACCGGCATTGAGGCGCGAGGTGGTTTCCCACTGAATAAACGGATTGGCCAGCGACGAGAGTACAAGTCCGCTCGATACACTTTTGAGACGCACCGACGCAAAATAAGCAGCGGTCTGATAATCGGCAATGTCGTCGTTCCCCGTAAGTCCGTATCCGGCACGCACTTTCAGCAGGCTAAGGGCATCTGCATTTTTCATAAAAGGCTCAGCGCTGACAAGCCATGCCGCATTGAGCGAAGGAAACACAGCCCATCGTTGTCCGAAAAGCGCAAAACCACTTTCGGCAAGTTCGCCGAAGCGCGAAGAGCCATCGACCGACATGGACGCATCCAGAAAATAACGGTTATCGAACGCATAGGCTGCATTCAGATAATATGAGAGGGTTTTGAGTTCGTTGTTGACGCCATCGGTGCGGATATCGCTGAACCCACCCATCAGATTGATGGAGGAATTGCTCAACGAATTGTGTCCTTCGGCATAGTCGGACTCGAAATAGCGGTACATGTAACGGATACCGGCCATTGCGCTGAGTTGATGTTGCGCAGCAAAAGCTTTGGAATAATTCAGACGTAAATCGTTGAAAATTGAAGTATGGCGCATGACCTGACTTGAACGGGCATTGTAGGAATAACCCACGCCATCGACATATACAGGAGCCGCAAACAGATAAGGACGGTAGTAATCCTCGTTTGTTTTGTTGATCTGATAATCGAACTGATTGGTGAGAAGCAATTCAGGAGAGATACGATACTCCGGTTTCAGGCTGATATTGAAATAATTCTGCTTAAGCGTATTGATAGAGAAATCGATAATGGCTCCGGGATTGCCCACCATGAAAATATCGGTGTAAGCATACTCAGTGGTGCGGTCGCCAAGCGATGTATAAGTGTTAGGACTGAGAAATGGCGCTTTGATATAACTGAGCCATGCGGGCGAAGTGATTGCATTGATGCCATCGTCGATAAGATTGCGGTCGATGCGCGAAAATCCGATATTGGCGCCCAGTTTTATTTTTTCGGTAAGCTTTATATCGGCATTGAGGCGCATATTGTAGCGGCCAAAGCCCGTTTTGTTAGTCACACCGGCATTGTTGGCGTAGCCAAGGGCAAAATAATAGAAGGCTTTTTCGTCGCCTCCGGTGACATTGATATTGTAATTCTGTGTCAATGCAGGACTATATATTTCGTTGGCCCAACGGGTATCGTTATGATACATTTTGTAATTGGCACGGGTAGGATCGTCGTTGAGAAAAGGCAGCTGATCGGTTTCAGCAGGCGTCATTCCGGTAGTGCCAAGCATTTCGGACAGGTAAGTACGATATTGTCCGGCATTGAGCAACGGAAGCTGACGTGGCAGATCGTTTACACCTGTGGTAATGCTGAGATTGATGCGTGTAGCCATTTCGCGGGCACGGCGGGTTTTGATAAGTATCACCCCATTGGCCGCCATACTGCCATAAAGCGAAGTTCCATCCTTCATCACCGTAATGCTTTCGATGTCGGACAGCTCGATATTGAGCAAAGGATTGGAATAAAAGCCCTGATGTACAGATTCCACATCGCGCAGCATATCGCGCGGCACCCCATCGATCACATAGAGCGGTTGTGCATTGGCATTGAGCGAGTTCAGACCGCGCAGAAAGATGGCAGCACCCATGCCGGCAGTGCCCGAACGGCTAATGACGCGTGCATCGGCGCCCAGCGAGAGCTGCAGGGCTTCGTCGGCAGTAAAAGCAGCGCTCTGCGTGGGCGCTTCGGTGAATTTGTACGAAGACACGAGGGTAAGATTGGGCTGCGCACCGCTGAAAGTTTCGAGCGAACGATAGTAGCCCGAAAAATATTCGGGATAGAGCAGAATTTCCACTGTTTCGCGCCCCCTCACTCCCATCTGACGGGTTGCATAGCCGTATGCACTGATTTCGAGAACCGCAGCACCGGAACTCATTTTCACGGTAAAAGTGCCATCGGCGGCTGTAGCAGCCGACACTTTGTCGTGCCACACATTGATACGGGCAGCAGCCACAGGCAATCCGCTCTGCGCATCCTTCACAGTTCCCTTCAGTTCGCGCACAGGCAATTCCGAGGCTTTTACATTCGGGATATAAGCGCACATCAGCACAATATAAATAAGGAAAGTCAGCACACCGGCCGGTTGTGATATTTTCATTTTATTGGAGATTATCATACTCAACTTCAGATTTTTGTTCACTTACTGAACAGGTTCAAGAATAATGTAATCGATACGGAGCATTTTGTCGAACTTCACTGTTTCGGTGATACGCGTTTCGTTGCGCACGCGAAGTTTGGTATTTATTTTTGCAGCTTCCGATTTATCGGCAATCAGATTACAATAGGGAAATTCAATTTCGGTGACAAACATTTTAGTAATTTCCGATGCATCGGTAGTGTACACAGCGGCAGGTTTTCCGGGGCCGAGTAACACATTTTTCGCTCCCACAGTAGATTCAACCACCGGTTGTCCGGCACTATTAAGGTATGAAAGGTAGAAACTTACCTTGTAAGGACGCACATCGGCAGCATTTACAATGGACGAAGGCACAAAAACGCAGTAGATACGATATTTGCCCGACAAAGTATTGGGAATGGGAAATGTAACCTCGTTTTGTGTGGTGTTGCTTACCGTAGCAGGCTCCACAATAAGGTATTTGGTATCGGAAATACGGTCGCTGAAAGCAGAGCCCAACCCCGAACGCACAAACATGGAAGCATATTTATAGCTTCGGCCCCAATCGGAATTTTCGGCCTCCACCACAATGGGTTGCTGCCACGAATCGGCAGCCCTGAAACGCATTGAATCGGTGACATAAGCCAGTCCATTGCTCAGCGATTGCTTTACGCTGTTTTCGAAGAGATAGGCCGGCTGCTCAAAACGGTTTCCGGTGGTGGACACAAGACTTTCAGCCTGTTGAGGATCGTCGAGCAGCGTTCTGAAGATCAGATTTTTCACCAAAGCCCATTGTGTATTGAGGCGTTGCTGCGCTGCACCGCCATCCTGAGGAAGTGTTTTGTAGCCGTTTTTAATCTGATCGTATGCTTTTTTCCATGCAATATTGTCGGGCAGAATAGCGGTAAACAAACTATCCTCTATATGCAAATGACCGATTTTATCGAGCACGGGATTGCGGAAACTGATGACAGAATCGTACACAGCCTGTCCAAACTCGTTGGTTCCGATTTCGACACTGGCTTTCTGGTCGAATTCGAAGGTGCTGCGCGAATACAGATAAGCTCTGAGCGAATCGAGGCCGTCGGTGCTGCCGATATATTCCCAGATATTGTTGAGATAAGGCACATAGCCATCGATCACATGCAGAATGCCATTGGCAGTAGCCACATTCGATTGCTCAACGAGGAGATTTTTGCCGCCAAGGCTAAATCCGCCATTGACACGGGCAAAAGTGACAAACTTTTTATCGAGCATGAAAATGGTTTTGGACTGTAAACCGGAAGTAGGGTGTGCAAAACGTGTGATATGGTTTTTTACGACTTCGGTTTTACGACTCAGCTCCCAGCCTTCCGAACCTTCGAGGGCGGCATTGAGAGGTGCCCACACGGTATAAGTCTGTGTGCGGCTCAATACCGAATCGTAGCCTGTGGCATCGAGCAAAGCAGCAAACTTACTGAGTTCTGCCTGTGTGCGAATATATTGGTAGAGGGTTTGTTCGCTTTTTTGTGCGGGCTGCGTGGCATAATGCTCTTCCCATGCATCGGAGCACGACACAAAGCCGAGCGTGCAAATGCTCAGGAAAAGGATTATGTGATGTTTATTTATTCGTTTCATTTAAAAAATGATTTTGTGTTTTATTTAGTATGATTTGAGACGCCGTAATTTCCTGAAATCTAGATTTAACCGCAGAGAACGCTGAGTTTATATTTCATTTCCTCATTGATAACCGCAGAGAACGCTGAGGATAAATTCCTTTTTTATTTTTTCATCAATAGTCATTATGTAAGTTAGTGCATTTCTTTTAGATTAAACAATAACCGCAAAGAACGCAAAGTGAAAAACTTAAAAGTTTTTTTATGACTCTTTCTCAAACCGGGCTTATATCAATTTCCGACAATGCGTTTTAATCGATTCCTTCGGTTTCGATAAGTTCGACAGGCACAAATTCGAGGAAATCGAACATAAACTGACCTTCGCGAACGGCTTTTACTTTGAAAAGGTGCGTTTCCGACTTGGTAAATGTATAAGTTCCCAGAATACGGCGCACATATTGCGGACTATTTCGGGCAATGCGCTTTCCATACCACACTCCGAGTACATCTTTGTAAGTTGCAGGGCCTTTCATATATCCGCGGTTACGCATCATCTTGTCGTTTTCGTAACCATTGGGGTCTTCGCTGTTCGAACCGGGCTCTTCGAAACCAATCAGAGGGTCGTTGGCCAGGATACGAAGGTCGAGCGGAATGCCACAGGGCACACCATCCCAGTAAAGCTGCGCAGCACCGCGTCCGCCCGTAGGCTGATAGCCAAAACGAATTTCGTAAGTACCGGCAGGAATAGGTGGCGTTTCGAGCTCGAAGTCGTACATTCCCTTGAGATACACTTCGTCGCCCTGATAATCGAGATAGCCGCCATAGGCATTCAGATAACAGAATCGGGTAGTTTCTGAGGCTTTCAAACGCTTGATATATCCTTTCGGGAACACCCATGAACGGGGTTTCGAAGGGTCGTAATAACGCATATTGTTGTTTGTAAGCTCCGGAAAGAACGATGCAGCATCCATACGCAGGCGTTTCGACGAAAGTTCGCCGGCAACCTGCTGATTGTAAATGAGTATACGGTCAATTTCGTGATATACACCGTTTGTAGCGTCGATATCCTTGTAGTTTTTTTTGATACGCACAGCTTCGCCTGTCTCTACCGACTTGTTCAGGAGATTTGATTCGCCGGTAGCACGTTCTTTTTTCACCTCGAGCAAAGTATTGGGACACATGGTTTCGATATATTCGTACATATCGTAAGTTTTAATCATGTGATCGGTATCATAGTCGTCGATAAACTTCGAGTAAGTGAGTTTTTTATTGATAAGATGGTAGGCAATAAACTTATTGAGACTGTTGCGGCGGTCGGTGATGTCGGTGACATTCGCATCGTCGGGATTTTCGTGATACACATTGGCGGCAGCATAAGCGCTGAGTTGCTCAAGTGTTTCAATGCCATAGAGATTTTTGTAAGTATCGTTGCTTTCCATCAGCACAGTGTAGCCATATTTGCGCGACACGGGCAACTCGTCCTTTGAACCTCCGCCCTGAATAAAAGTGACATCGATATAACCATAATCATCAGGGTCGTAGCTTTCATCGCGGGTCAGCAGAAGTTCTTTCCACAGGCCGGTTTGAAGGAGCGCTTCGTTGAAAAGCGAAAACTTCGGATCCTTGTCGATTGACTGTACAATATTCAGCTCTGAAGGTTCCACCACATGATTTATGGCATGAATAACACCGTTGCTCACAATGATATCCCTGAAAATAATGGCCGATTTTTCGTTGATATAATACACGAGTCCATTGTTTTCGGGACGCGACTCGGTGGCAATAAAACGATCGCTCATGGTGAGAAAAGGCATTAACCCGTCCACGAAATTTTCGGTTTTCACAATGTAACCTTTGATAATATGATCGTAAGCAATCTTTTTCAGCGTGTCGGTGCTGAAATCGTCGAGCGACGACTTCCCCTGATCGGCGTAAAAGGCGTACATTGCCTCGTTGGTAGGCGCAAAAAGTGTGTACTCGCCATACGCATTGAGCAAGCCCATTACTTCGGTGACTTCGAGCAGCTTTTTGAACTCGGAGAAGTCCTCTGTACGATTGGCCACATACTCTCCCATCATTTCAGTGGAAAAAGTATCAATTACATCCGGCTTATCGACGCAGGAAGTAGTGAAAATGCCAAAGCAGGCAAGCGCCATTATCAGTTTTACGAATAAAGGTTTTTGAGTAGCCTTTGTTTGCAGTAATATCTTCATGGTTGTAAATGTATTAGCTTATTTCATAAACTCGCTGTCCTCGTAAAAAGGATTTTGCGTAAGCTTTGTATTAATCTCAAGTTCGTCTTTGTGTACGGGCATATACAATGCATTCATTACCGACATCTTTTTAATCTGCATATTATCGCCTGTAAGTTTGGGACTTATGTATGGCAATAAAGCAGTGGGATCGTTGGCACGGCGCACCATGCGCATAAGGTCGAACCAGCGTTTTCCTTCGAACAGAAGTTCGCGCTGACGTTCGCGCAACACCAGTTTTTCCATGTCGGACTTATTCACATAGTTGACCAGTTGCAATGAATCGGCCACAGTATTGGAGCGCAGATATGTCTGATTGACCAATTGAAGCGCCTTGCGGAAATCGTCGGGCGTACGGTTGAGTTGCACAAGTGCTTCGGCCTTCATCAGCAACACATCCGAGAGTCGGTAAAGCACCCAGTTCACAGTATTCGAAGGCACACGATAACGCGGAGTGACAGTTTCGTCGGAGTTTTCGATACATTGCGCCACAGCATATTTATAAACAGGGTGAAAGCCCAAAGCGTTGGAAGTTGCACCAAAGAAATGCGTATAACGGGTGTCTTTAGTGCTTTCCTTCACCGGAGTTCCGGCATACTTGAACGGACTGTAGGTGCCTTCTTTGGCAAGATAAACCGGAAAACTCAGCTCGGCAAATGACTGATCGTAACCGTACATCATGTCGATGGCAGTATTGTATTGCACATCCTCATCGAACTGAAGTTCGAAAATACTTTCGGTAGAATTACCTTCGTAGAATATCTGCGAGAGCATTTTATCGGCATCGAGCAACTGAAACTTTTTGCTGTCGATGACTCTGTCGGCTGCATCCACGCAAAGTTCGTATTGCTGATCCCACAAATACACATC
>RRZT010890753.1_pt1 | contig 10666 bp, 5 predicted proteins | sample 2165551 | NCBI WGS metagenome assembly RRZT01 (sample SAMN10456910, study PRJNA506462) | wastewater metagenome | biome: wastewater; feature: sludge; material: wastewater sludge; isolation source: wastewater sludge with Escherichia coli K12::gfp cells carrying plasmid... | place: USA: Moscow, Idaho ...
CCGGCGGGACCGGCACAGCAGTGCCCCGAGTTCCATGAGGGCTTCGCTGACGTGAGCCGCCGCCTCCGGTTCCACCGGCAGCAACTCCTCTGCGGCCGCTCGTTCCGCCTTGGTCGGTGCCGATGTGGTCGGCAGCTGCGACCCGGTCGTGACCCGAGCCAGGACCCGCCGGACATTGGTGTCGAGGACGGGGACGCGACGCCGGTGGGCGAATGCCAGCACGGCCGAAGCGGTGTAGTCGCCCACTCCCGGCAGCGAGACCAGTCCGTCGTAGGTGTCCGGAAGAACACCGCCGAATCGGCCGACCACGGCAACCGCAGTGGCGTGCAGACGCAATGCCCGACGGGGGTACCCGAGTCTCCCCCACATCCGGACCGCTTCCCCGGGTGGATCGACGGCCAGAGCGGCTGCGGTAGGCCATCGGGTCACCCAGGCGTCGAACACCGGCCGAACCCGATCGACCGGGGTCTGCTGGAGGTTTCCTGACTGGGTTACCAGTGTCCGCGACATCCGCACTCTCAATGCACAGGAGTGTCGGGGGCATCTGATTCACTCGTGTCCGTGACACTCTCCAACCCCCTCTCCAACGTTGGCAACCAAGGTCATCGGGTGGTGGAGGTACAGCCTTCTTCCGGGCCACGTCGTCACTGGATATTCACACCAGACGGGGACCTCCACGAGCGTTCCCTGCTAGCACTTCAGGGAGTGAAGGCGGGCACCGCTCGAACGTACGCGTACGCCCTCATGGATCACCTCGACTTCCTCCTAGCCAACGGCCTGACCGAGGAGGACGTGCCCCAGCAGAAGACGACTGAAGGGTCAACCCTGGTCGTGCTGAGGCGGTACATGGCGGGCCTGATGGGCAACAGCGACTTCGGTGTCTACGGCATTGACTGGCGCGCCGGGAAGGCTCCCGTTGGAGTTGACGCAGCCATCACTGCAGGCACCGTGGTCCGCCGCTACTACATGGTGCTGGCAGAGGCGGGAGTGATCGACGACGCGGACTTCGTCACGGAGTTGGAGGGCAAGCCCGTGGCCACCGGTAGGGACAACCGGTGGGTGCTGAGCAACCCTCTGACCCCGTCGAGCGACGGAACACCAAACCCTAGGGTCCTCCCCCCGGAAACGGTGCAATCCCTCTTCGAGCCCGGCGTGCTGACGACCGACCGGGATCGGATGATCGTCACCTGGTTGGCCGACTCGGGCATCCGGGTCGGCGGGCTGTGTGGACTGCGCTTCTCGGACCTCCACTTCGAGCATGGACACCGGTGCGGTCAGCGACTCGAACCTCACGTCCACATCGTTCCCCGTGACGACAACCCCAACGGGGCTCGCCAGAAGGATCGACGCAAGCCCAAGGTCGCCAAGGACGGAACCGTCCTTGGCGGGGTGATCCGACTGGTGTCCGACGAGATGATCTCCTCCTACTACGCGTACCTGCTGGAGGAGCGCATCCCCATCGAGGCGTTGATCAAGCACGATCAGGTTCTCGTTCGACTCGACACCGCCGGTCTCGGTGAGCCCTTCAAAACCGATGGCGTGAGAGCGATGCTGCGCCGGGCCTGCAAGCGGGCCGGGCTGGACGAGTGGTTCACCCCTCACAACTTCCGGCACTACGCGGCCGCCGGAATGTACGCGACGTCCGGCTTCAACGCCCAACTGGTGGCTGACGAGTTCGGCTGGTCCAGCCCACAGATGGTCAGCCAACGCTACGGCCGATCCGCTAACGCCGAGGCTATGAACGCGTTGCGAAGTGCATGGGACCGGACATCCAGCACCAGCGATGGTGACCACCTACGAATCACCGAGGATGAGTCATGACCACCCCCGATGTCGCTGTCCGCGACGTCCGCGTCGATGATGCGGCAGTCATGACAGCACTGGAGTCGGTGCGCGATGTGCTGGCCCTCTCCCCAGAGGAGCGCTACCAGAAGGCCAGCAGCAAGTTCCCGGACTGGCTGCTGGCTGAGCCAGTGCGCTTCCCGAGCGACCTTGACTGCATCCGGTGGCGTTGCGCTGAGCACGACTGCGACAACGACCCAGTCCACAACTCGAAAGACTCCAGATGCGCGGCACACAGCACAGGGCAGGGGGATGATGGAGCGGGCCGCGCCGGATGGTGCCGAACCCGGCTCCCAGTTTGCCGAGTCTGCCCCGACAGAGAAGGGCTGGACGGTGGCCTCTGCAACACGCACGGCAGTTCTCGCAGGGATGCGTTGGCAGCGGGTGTCAATGAGGCTGAGTGGTACTCAAAGCAGAGACCCCTACCCCCATACCCGGACTGCGCCGTCCCACTCTGCGTCCGGGACGCCTACACCATCTTTCGCATGGACGGCATTGAGTTGGGACGCGCCTGCGGCAACCACAAGACAGCCTGGGAGAAGGCGTCCAAACCTCCTTTGAGTTGGAAGGAATGGGTCTCCCGCTCAAGCGCTCGCATGAAGCGATCAGGAGGGGACAACAAGGGCTGCGCATTGGACCGGTGCGGGGACGCTAACACGCGTCAGGCAGTGGATCAGGACGGCGCGGCCCTCGGCGATCTCTGCCTTCGCCACTTCCGCTCGTGGCGGCGCGAATCCGCTCACCGGCCGACATTTGACGAGTGGACGATCCTGGAGCAAGCCAACCGCCGCATGATCGTTTCCAGCGAGCGGAACGAACTCCACCTGGGGCACCTGCCAAGCAACGCGCAACGTGAGATTCGGTTCGCGATCTTCCGACATCTGACAGACCCGCGTCGAGTTCCGTGGGCAGTCTTGGCGTTGAGGAGCCTCGTTCAGGCAATCCAGGTGTCGGGAGCCCAATCCATACAGGAGCCCGCACTCTCAACGACATTCGAGACGTTGGACCGGTCGACGACCACTATCGTAAGAGGACTGCTGAGCGCTACCAGGTCCTTGACCCTTACCCCTGAGGTGTCGAAGTCGGAGGGCTGGTTCGACCCTGTGCTCGTCGGCGCTAAACCCTTCAAGGCCAACAAGACTGGTGAACGCCGGTCCCCGTTCATCCTCACAAACGTCTACCAAACATGGCTGAGAGACCTTCTTTGGGACTACCTACGGAGCAAGGCTCTACTGCCCGATCCACCTACCTTCGCCACAGTCCATTTCGCCATCAACGGCGTTGTGGTTCTGTCCCATCTGCTCCGAAGCGTCTGCCCCGATGAAGGCGTCAACCCCGCCCTCCTCGACGGTTCCACGGCACTTTCTCTAGAAGGAGCCTGGGACATCGCGCTCCGCGAGCATCAGCCGCTCCCCCGAGCCAGCGGGGTCACCGCCCCGCTCTCCGGCGAGACAATGCGCGCGCAGTTGTCTCAGGCCGCCAATAACGTGCTTGCTTTCGGCGCCAACTCCCTGCCCTCATCGGCTCACGCGTTCATCACCAACCTCCCTCGATACAAAAGGGAACACCAGGACCCGAACCCCCGCCCCTTGAGCGACGCCGTATGGCAGGCGCTCACAAATGAGCAGAACCTGGCTGCTCTCGACGAACGCGACTCCAATGACGTCGGCCTCGTTGACGCATGGCTCACCCATGCATGGCACGGCAGTCGCATCAGCGAAATCCGTGAACTTCCGTTGGACTGCCTGGCCGTCATCGGAGGGCAACCGTTTCTCTTCCGCGACCCCACGAAGGTCGGGAAGATAGGGCACGGCATCGCCTGCCACCCCTACGTCTACGAGCGCCTCCGGTCTCGCCAGGAGAAGACCCGGGCCAAGTTGCGCAAGCGCTACGCCACCGACCTGGAACAGATGACGCCAGCACAACGCATCCGTCAGGATCAGGAGTGGGGACGCACCATGCCCCTAATGCCCGGCGCAGTGGCCAATCGCGACCTGATCTTCCCAGTATCCGCCGCGGGCCTGGAAGGTAACGTCCGCGAGTGGCTGGATGGTTTGGAACTGGATGAGCACGTCACCACCCACCAGACGCGTCACACCCTCTGCACCGCACTACTCAACAACGGCGCACCGCCTGAAGTACTCCAAGACATCTTCGGCTGGATGAGCCACAAGATGATCAAGGCCTACGGTCGCTACGACGACGCCACCCGAGTCGAACCCTTGCGGCAGGTCTGGTCGCAAGGCCCAGGCATGCCCAACCCCGGACGACCCCTCCTGACCCCGCACGACGTCCCTGAGGGCGACCAGGTCGCATTCCAGCGCCAGCACATCGACCTGGCCGTGGTGCCGGTCGAAGGAGGCCTCTGCCAGTACGGTCCCGTTGTTGGCGGCAAGGACTGCCCCTGGGGCAAGAACTGCACCACAGACCCCACAAGGGGCCCATGCAGCCACTTCCTGCTCACCGGAGCCGACTACTCGTACTGGACTCGGAAACATGAGGCTGCGATCACCTGGGCCGAGGGTGCACCGACCGGCGAAGCACGTGACTACATCCTCCAAGCATGGGAGGGCTGGAGCGACGCCCTCGACGGACTCAGGTCCATCCTCGACGACCTCGGCCTCCTCGAAGCAGCCGAGCAACTCGACCTGCGCACACCTCGCCAGGACTACTTGGGCGACCCGCTCTGGACTCACGCCTGGCCCACAACCGAACTGCTCGAAACCGAAGCCGATGTCGCTGTCCTTGACGTCCGCGACCACAATGAGGAGTCGACCGTTGCCTGACAAGAAGCCCACGACAGCCCCGCTGCCGGGGCAAGCATTCCTGAACGAGGACAACGAAATCGACTTCCACGAGAAGTCCGGACGCACACCAGTTGAAGCCATCGAATCCCGGCGCAGCGTCTCCGAGGAAGCGAGGCGAGACGTCGACAAGGCTCTCGCCAAACTGGTCAAGGCGGGCACTCCATTCACGGTCGCGGACGTCACGCGAGTGTCCGGCAGGGGTCGCACGTTGATCTACGAGGACAAGGACCTCAAGGAGAAAGTGCTCGCGGCACGCAAGGCGTCACAGGCCAAGCCCGCCAAGGCAGCCACCACTGCACACGACGCCCGGGAAGCATCGTGGAAGGAACGCGCCCAGCAGGCGGAAGCGTTGGCAAAGGAACTCCATCGGACGATCAAGGAGCGGGATCAGCGCATTGCTGACCTACAAGCCGCAGTACGCGATCCCGACGGCGTTCTACTAGTCGACCGCCTCAGCGAAAAGGAGGCGCTCATCAATCGACTGCACTCCAAAATCCGGGCGCTGGAGAAGGACAACCGAACGCTGACCACGGGCCTCAACGGGTCGCGGGCCAACGTCATCCGAGAGCGCAAACGCAACGTTCAACAACACCAGGCTCAGGCCGACAACGTCACCCCGCTCCACCAGGCCAACACCGACTAGACAAAGCCCCTGTCGCGGACATGTCCGTGACACGTTTCACGCGCGAAAACCAGCCACCGCAGCAATGCCGCTAAGAAACCTGGAGCATGACCTCACTGACCAACACCGCCCACGGGTCGCGAGTCTCGCCGCGCCAGGGTAGGTCGCGGGCACTGCGGTCGAACCACGCCAGGACGTCGTCGAGCCAGGTGCCCGGCGAGTCTGGTGTCACTCCGACTCGGCGGTCTCCACCGGCGGCGGCGCATCGGGCAGTTCCGCTTTGGGTTGGGAGACGAACGTGAAGTCCGCATCCTCGCCCTCGCCTTCGACGTCCACGACCACGATGCTGTGAGTCGGGAGTTCCCCGAACAGGATCTTCTCGCTCAGGGAGTCCTCGATCTCGCGCTGGATCGTGCGCCGCAACGGGCGGGCCCCCAGCACGGGGTCGTAGCCGCGCTCGGCCAGCAACTCCTTGGCCGCGGTCGTGAACTCGATGCTCATGTCCCGCTCCGCCAGGCGCTCGTCCAACTTGGCGGCCATCAGATCGACGATCTGGATGATCTCCGTCATCGTCAACTGGTGGAACACGATCGTGTCGTCGATGCGGTTCAGGAACTCCGGACGGAAGTGCTGCTTGAGTTCGAGCTGCACCTTCGCCTTCATCCGCTCGTAGGCTCCGACATCATCGTCGGAAGGCGCGAAGCCCAGCGACTTGTTGATATCCCGCGAACCCAGGTTCGTGGTCATGATGATCACGGTGTTCTTGAAGTCCACCGCCCTGCCCTGGGCATCGGTCAGGCGACCTTCCTCGAGCACCTGCAACAGCGAGTTGAAGATGTCCGGGTGCGCCTTCTCGATCTCGTCGAACAGGACGACCGAGAACGGCTTGCGCCGCACCTTCTCGGTCAACTGGCCGCCCTCTTCGTAACCGACGTACCCGGGAGGTGAGCCGAAGAGTCGCGAGGCAGTGTGCTTCTCGGAGTACTCCGACATGTCCAGTGCGATCAGGCTGTCCTCGTCGCCGAACAGGAACTCGGCCAACGTCTTGGACAACTCGGTCTTGCCGACGCCAGACGGTCCGGCGAAGATGAACGAGCCTGAGGGGCGCTTTGGGTCCTTCAGTCCGGCGCGCGTGCGTCGGATCGACTTGGACAATGCCTTGACGGCCTGCTCCTGGCCGATGACGCGGCGGTGCAGCTCGTCCTCCATCCGCAGCAGCCGGGCGGTGTCGTCCTCGGACAGGTCCATCACCGGGATACCGGTCATCAGACCCAGGACCTCGGCGATGAGCTGCTCGTCGACCTCGGCGACGACATCCATGTCGCCGGCCTTCCACTCGCGTTCGCGCTGGGCCTTTTCGGCGATCAGCTGCTTCTCGCTGTCACGCAGGTTCGCGGCAGTCTCGAAGTCCTGCGCGTCGATCGCGGACTCCTTCTCTTTGCGGACATCGGCGATGCGGTCGTCGAACTCGCGCAAGTCCGGCGGAGCGGTCATGCGCCGAATCCGCAGTCGGGACCCGGCCTCGTCGATCAGGTCGATGGCCTTGTCCGGCAGTTGGCGGTCACTGATGTAACGGTCCGACAGTCGCGCCGCCGCAGTGAGCGCCGCATCGGTGATGGTCACCTTGTGGTGGCTCTCGTACCGGTCGCGCAGGCCCCGCAGGATCTGAACGGTCATCTCGACGTCCGGAGCAGGCACCTGGATCGGCGCGAACCGGCGCTCCAACGCGGCGTCCTTCTCGACGTATTTGCGGTACTCGTCCAAGGTGGTGGCGCCGATGGTCTGCAGCTCACCGCGGGCGAGCATCGGCTTCAGGATGCTGGCGGCGTCGATGGCACCTTCAGCAGCACCGGCACCCACCAGGGTGTGCATCTCGTCGATGAACAAGATGATGTCGCCGCGAGTCCGGATCTCCTTGAGGACCTTCTTGAGGCGCTCCTCGAAGTCACCGCGGTAGCGACTGCCCGCAACGAGCGCACCCAGGTCCAGGGTGTACAACTGCTTGTCCCGCAGGGTGTCGGGGACGTCCCCGGTGATGATCTTCTGGGCCAACGACTCGACCACCGCGGTCTTGCCGACACCGGGCTCGCCGATCAGGACGGGGTTGTTCTTGGTGCGACGCGACAGTACCTGCATGACGCGCTCGATCTCCTTGTCCCGGCCGATGACCGGGTCCAAGGAGCCTTCTCTGGCGGCTTGCGTGAGGTTGCGGCCGAACTGGTCCAGCACGAGGGACCCGGACGGGGTCCCCTCCTGCGGTCCACCGGTGGTCGCGGGCTCCTTGCCCTGGTATCCGGACAGCAGCTGGATGACCTGCTGGCGCACGCGCCCCAGGTCCGCGCCGAGCTTGACCAGCACTTGCGCTGCCACACCTTCGCCTTCGCGAATCAGCCCCAGCAGGATGTGCTCGGTACCGATGTAGTTGTGGCCCAGTTGCAGTGCCTCGCGCAACGACAGTTCCAGAACCTTCTTGGCACGAGGGGTGAAGGGGATGTGACCGGACGGAGCCTGCTGGCCCTGACCGATGATCTCCTCGACCTGCGATCGCACGGCCTCGAGCGAGATCCCGAGACTCTCCAGCGCCTTGGCCGCCACACCCTCGCCCTCGTGGATGAGGCCGAGCAGGATGTGTTCCGTGCCGATGTAGTTGTGGTTCAACATGCGGGCCTCTTCTTGGGCCAGCACCACAACCCGCCGTGCGCGGTCGGTAAACCGTTCGAACATCGTTCACGCTCCAGGGTTTCGGGCGGTTCCTAGGATGCTAACGCCCACCGCGGTCATGCGTTCCCGTAAGTGGGCCCAATGCGCTACGCCAAGCGTGAACATGACGAAGGGCGCCCCGGGATGGGACGCCCTTCGCGGCTGACGGGTGTCCCCGTCAGATGTTCACTTGCCGCCGAGCAGCCCGCTCAGCATGCCCTGGAGCTGGTCGCCACCGGGGATCTGCTTCAGCACTTCGCCGAGCTGGTCCGCACCAGGGGTCTGGCCGCCGGGGCTCAGCTTGTCGATCAGATTCGGCAACAGCTCCGAGATGCTGTTGGACACAGCCTCGGGAGACATGCCGGTCTGCTTGGACAGGTCCTCGACCGCGTTCGGCATGGCCTGGGCCACCTGGTCTGCGCTGACGGCCTCGTTGGCACCGGACCCGAGCCAGGAGTTGACCTGCTCGCCGATCGGGCTGTTCTGGAGCTGCCCGATGATCTGCTGCAGCCCACCGTTCTGCTGGATCATCTGCAGGATCGGCTCGGCCATCTTCTGCAGGTCGGCAGGGATCTGCCCGCCACTGCCCATGATGCCGCTCAGGATGTCTTGGATTCCGGCCATCTGGTGCCGCCTCCCTGGTTGTCGTGTGATCAGAAACTAGCGAAGCACCCGGTCCCATGCGCGTCGAATTGCCCGGCCGTGAAACGGATGCCGCAGCGCATTGCGGGCAAATCGGGCACGAGGCGCCGGCCCGGACTTCCTGGGCCACTGCCTCGCGTGGCGCAGCCGGATCAGGCACGCTTCGTCCATGACCGCCCACCCCGAGCCGTTCTTCGGCTCCGGCACCCCACGTCCGCCACAACCCGCCCACACCGGGGAACGGGGTCGGATGGACGAGGTCGGCCGCCTGGACGAGGGTCCGGAAGAAGCCGGCCCCTGGTACCAGTGGGGCCCCTACCTGGCCGAACGCGCCTGGGGCACAGTCCGCGAGGACTACAGCGCCACCGGCGACGCGTGGGACTTCTTCCCCTACGAGCACGCCCGCAAGCGCGCCTACCGCTGGAACGAGGACGGCATGGCGGGCCTGTCGGACCTGCGACAGGACCTGTGCCTGGGGCTGGCGTTGTGGAACGGACGCGACGAGCACATCAAGGAACGCATGTACGGCCTCGGCGGCCCACAGGGGAACCACGGCGAGGACGTCAAGGAGAACTGGTGGTTCGCCGACGCCACCCCGAGCCATGCCTGGCTGTCATGGCGGTACCACTACCCGCAGGCCGCGTTCCCCTACCAGGACCTGCTGACCACCAACCAGCAACGATCGCGCACGGAACCCGAGTACGAACTCGTGGATACCGGCGTCTTCGATGACGACCGCTACTGGGCCGTGGATGTCGACTACGCGAAAGCCTCACCAACAGACATCTGCATGCGAATCAGGGTCACCAACCGAGGGGACACCGCGGACACCATCCATGTGATGCCGCAACTGTGGTTCCGCAACACCTGGGAATGGGGCCGCAAGTCCGCGTTGCCGCAGCTGTGGCATCAGCCGATGGCGTTGAACCCGGGAACGATCGTGGCGCAGCACTGGCGGGCCGGGGTCTACCGCTTCCAGGCCTCTCCGACCGACTCGGGGGTACATCCGACGCCGCTGTTCTGCGACAACGTGTCCAACGAGCAGGCCCTCTGGGGCACGCCCAACAAGTCCAACTTCCCCAAGGACGGCATCAACGACCACGTCGTCTCGGGCGCCGCCACGGTCAATCCCAACCGCACCGGTACCAAGGCCGCCTGGTGGTACGTCGCCGAAGTGGCACCTGGCGAAATGGTGGAGTTCCGACTGCGGCTGGCCGCCGAAGCCCCCGAACACCCCGACCACCATCCGTTGTCGGCCCACGGGTTCACCAAGTTGTTCGACACGCGCCTGGCCGAGGCCGACGAGTTCTATGACACCGTCGCGCCTGCGGACACGGCCGACGCCGAGAAGGCGGTCATGCGGCAGGCGTTCGCGGGGATGATCTGGGGCAAGCAGTTCTACCGGTACAACGTGGGGCTGTGGCTCGACGGCGACCCCGACGAGCCGCCGCCGCCACCGGAGCACCGACTGATCCGCAACGCCGGCTGGCGCAACGTCGACTGTTACGACGTCATCTCGATGCCAGACCCCTGGGAGTACCCCTGGTTCGCGGCGTGGGACCTGGCCTTCCACACTGTCGTGTTCGCGCACATCGACCCGATCTACGCCAAGTACCAACTGCTGCTGATGCTGCGCGAGTGGTACATGCACCCCAACGGCGCGATCCCCGCCTACGAGTGGAACTTCGACGACCGCAACCCACCCGTCCACGCCTGGGCTGCGATCCGGGTGTTCGAGATCGACGGCGGCTGGGACTACGACTTCCTGGAGAAGGTGTTCCACAAGCTGCTGGTCAACTTCACCTGGTGGATCAACCGCGTCGACCGCGAAGGCAACAACGTCTTCGAGGGCGGTTTCCTGGGGCTGGACAACATCGGGCCCATCGACCGGTCCAATGTGCCCGCCGGCGCCCGCTTGGAGCAGGCCGACGGAACCTCGTGGATGGCGTTCTACTGCCTGTCCATGCTGCGCATGACACTGCGGCTGGCAGAGCACGACTCCACGTACGGCGACATGGCACTGAAGTTCTTGGAGCATTTCGCCGCCATCACC
>RRZT012589835.1_pt1 | contig 10666 bp, 10 predicted proteins | sample 2165551 | NCBI WGS metagenome assembly RRZT01 (sample SAMN10456910, study PRJNA506462) | wastewater metagenome | biome: wastewater; feature: sludge; material: wastewater sludge; isolation source: wastewater sludge with Escherichia coli K12::gfp cells carrying plasmid... | place: USA: Moscow, Idaho...
CCCATCCGAAATATTTCTTACCTTATCTTTTAATTGTCTTGATGAACTAATCACACTAACACCTCCACGTACTTCATCACTTCATCTCGAATTCCCATCATATCCGCATATACAATCAGCTGCGATAGCTTTTTGTCTTTCGATGACATATATTCCTTGATAGCCGTTTGAAATACTTGTACTTCATACTTATTACGATTCCTTATCAAATCGCAAATGCAACGCTCCTGATCATAAACCTTAACCAAATTTCCACTGCTGGATGCAATCTCACAAATTCCTATTTTGTATAAATCCGGTGCAGCATATTTCACCGAAACATTAAAATCATTATCCTTAAGATGGCTCGCATTATATCCCTGTGGCACAGTAACACACACAGATGAATACTCCCTATCCGTCAAACCGTGCAAATATAGTGCTGTTTCTCCGGAATAAATAATCGCACCATTTCTTTGTTGCAAAATGAACAACTCATCCGGCCACACATCATCCGCTATATATACGCCTCTCGAGACCTTCTCCATGCCATGTTCCTTAATATATTTTGCAATATAGGTCTTAGAAATATCTTCACTACATACCAGAGAGGTAATAAGATAACCGTTATATTTTTCAATAAAATTTTCAATTTTTTCCTTTTTAGTCATTCTGTTCACCTCTGCACTTTGCTTATACGCTTTAATTATATGATTTAAAAGCGAGAAAGTAAACCGTTTTAATTTTTTTGACCTATGCAGTTTTTCCTTCGGTACTAGCCTGAACATAGCAACCGAAGATGCCGGCTAGCGATTTACAATATCCATTGCTATCCGCCTGTCTGCCTCTTTCAAATTCTATCGGTATCAGTTTCCACTGTCCCTCCACGTTACGCCAACATTCGCTTACCCGTTGATGTCTCACGAAATGATCCAGTGAATATGTGTTAAAATTTTTAGCATGCAATTTTTCATAATGTATTGTTATGTTTGCTTTCTATCCTTTCTTTCATATGCAAATCTCCCGGCAAAAATTTACAATTACACCTTTTCTGCTCCAATACTTAATTAACAGAGACGAGATGCGCTCTGCGAATCTCGCTCTGATTAGCGGTCGTCAAATGCACCGCATAAATGCGTGCATTTTCCTCGTCGCCATAACAAAAAACGCAGAACCAATCCATTTTTCTTTTTGGATCAGCTCTGCGTCTTAGCGTCTGGCTCATTTACAATTTGAGTTTTAAATTGTTTTACATTTACAAGATACTCTCTCTTGCATTTCGGACAAAACAATCCCAGCGACGCCAAAACGATTGTCTGGCTGCCGCTGGGATCATAAGTTTTACACTTTTTTTATTCATGACAATCAAAAAGTGCGCTATCTTATTTCATAAACGCCCTCCTTGCTGTAGGTAATGAAAACATCACCGTATACAGCGACCGTTTTCGTTGCATTCAGCTGCAACGGATCTGGAATCTCCCTGATTTCTGCGGTCCCATCGACAATTTTCTTCATGCATTCCAGCGCCTGATCGACCACATAATCCGCCAATGGTGCGCCAAAGCCCCGGTAATCATGATGAGAATTGATCACATGGTCATACTGGTCTTTCATCGACACAATTCGTTCCATCGCCTTTGCAGCTTTTTCCACACTGACATATCTTCCCTCTGTATGGTCGCCTGACTGCATCAGCAAAAGATTACGGTTACACGCATCGGCACAGAACAGATACCTGGTTTTCGAATCGATAAAAATCATTTCGCCGGGGGTATGTCCGGGACAGCTATATGCCGTAATGATACGCCCTCCAAGATCGAATGTCTGACCGTCGGATAGCGGAAGCAGCTTCGGTTTTTTCTCCCAGCAAAGCATATCTTTCTCTGTGCTGTAAGGATAATATTTATCCTCCCGCTTCCGGATAAAATCTGCATAATTTCTCCGGCTTTCCAGCATTTTTTCAAAGGATACATCCAGAAAATAATTGTCCGCCGGATTGATATACAGCTCGTCAAATGCGCCTGCCCCGCCGATATGATCCATATGTCCATGGGAAGCAATCACAATGTACGGTTTATCGGTAATTTTTCTGATAACGCCTTTCAGATCACCGATTCCGCAGCCTGTATCCAGGAGCAGCGCACGCTCTTTTCCTACAAATAAAAAGATGGACGAGCAGTCAAATTCATCGATTTCATATGTATCTTTTTCAAATTCATAATAAGGATGCCTGTCCGTCATAGTAATCTCCATTCCGCAGGCGCTTTGCGCCGAAGGAATCGCGAGCAGAACTTCCAGTTCTGCTCTGCGATCATAGCTACTTTGTGGCGCCTGCGGCACAAATAGCAGTGTGAAAAATAAGCGATCACGCTTATTTTTCACACTACTCCCCATCCTCAGAATTTCATCTGTTTACACGTTCTGACGCCATTGACATAAATATCGTTTGCCAGCTCCGTAACCAAACGAAGATCCTGCCAGGTTTCACATTTTTGCCCCATAAAGGTAATATTGTCAAAGTAAATATCATGGACACGTACTTCTTCCGTCGGCGTCTGGTATCCTCGAATCAAGGAAACCGGAATATCGCCGTTTAATACCTGAATGTTGTCAAAATGAATATCATTGATCTCCCCTTTGGAAACCTGCTGTGTATACTTGCAGAGCAGAACCTTGATATCGAACAGCTTCTGCTCCGCCTGCTCTACCCGGATATTTCTGTAATGAACGTCATGCACATGACCGCCATCCGCCTGATGGATGGAGATTGCTGCGCCGCCCATATTTCCTTCGTACTGACAGTGAATGATATCACAATCCTCAAATACAAGATCGTGGATCTCACTCTGAAGCCCATAGCCTAATTCAATTGCATTGCCCGGCTCCGCATTCCAGAGCACATTATTATGGGCATATACTTTCGTCACATCCCGAACAGTCGAAGTATCCGCAATCAATCCATGTGCCTTAATACAGATACTGTCATCCGTCGAACGGATAAAGCAATTCTTTACCTCCACATCCTGACTGCTTGTAATATCAATACCATCTCCTGTTACAATTCTTGACATGATATTCATATCATCAATGACAACATGATCACATGCCGCCGGAACCACATGCCAGGAGGGTCCGTCTACTGCCGTAAAGCCTTTTAAGAGAACATTGTTGCACCACTTGATATAGATAAAAAACCGATGGGCATTACTGTCTGGCAGATGCCAGCAGGCTCCATTGACGATTCCGTTTCCTACAATGGAAATATTATCGCAATGATCCGCATAAATACAGCCGGATACCACGGCACCCTCTTCGATATAGACCGTATCATTCGGCTTTAAGGTCAGGATCCCGACATTGTATACCTTTCCTTTTTCAAAGCAGATCGTTGTATTTTCCGGTTTTTCGATTCTGCGCGAGCAAAGCACGAATAATGCGTCATGCAGACCGCCGTCTGTCTCTACCGTAAATTTCTTCGGCTCGTCGAGATGAATCTGAACAGTCTCCCCTGTTACCGAAGGAACGATTCCAAAGCTGGTCGGACGAATTGCCAGCTTCTCAAAGGGTGTATGAATCGAAATTTCCAGATCATAGGCTTCGTCATCTACTACGACAACATAATCAAAGGAGTCTGTATGATATACCACGCGCTCCGTTCCATTGCAGACAACGCTGTATTTTGTTGATTTTTCCAGTTCATCCAGTGAATTTAAAAGAAATCTGGGTTCTTCAATCGGATCCGGATTGGAATAATAAATTAAATCGTTTTCAAAATCCTTCATGTCTTTTTTCTCCTCGTATCAATTCCTATAGTCCATCAAATTTATCCCTTAACTGCACCGGCTACCATACCGCCGATAAAATAAGAGGAACACTTCAGATACAACAAAACCACCGGAATGGTCGCGATACACAGACCTGCACACAGTACACCATAATCCGTATTGTACATGGAATTAAAGTTCATCAGACCAAGCGGAAGCGTTTTTAAGGAATCCTTTTTAATTTCAATCAATGCCCAATAGAATTCACTCCAGGTACCTTGGAAGTTAAAAATCATTACGGTAGCGATAACCGGTTTTAACAGCGGAAGCGTAATCCGAAACAGGTTCTGCAGCAGGGAGCAGCCGTCCAGCAGTGCTGCTTCATCCAGCTCTTTCGGCAGGCCTTTTACATAGTTAATCATAATAAAGGTTGCCGTCGGAAGCCCCAGCGTAACATACGGAAGCAGCAACGCAAGCCGCGTCCCGTTCAGTCCCCACGCTTTCAGCGTCGTAAAGTTGGGGATTGTGAGCATTTCAGATGTGATAAACAGTCCGGACAAAAACAGTATTTCAATGAATCCACTGCCCCACGGTCTTAATTTCCCGAGCGCAAAGGATGCGAGTATAATAACGATCAACTGCACTGCCAGCGTCATAATCGTAATAATAACACTGTTCATGAAAAAGCTTCCAATTTTACCAATTTTCCATGCAGAAACATAGTTTTCCGGTTTAAAGGTCGTAATGCCAAAAGGGTTCGTCAAAACATCCAGATTGGATTTTATGGATGTCAGAAACATAAATGCCAGCGGGTACAGCACAATCACTGCCAGAATCAGAAGAACGATCTGACTGAATATCCCTCCTATTGTGAGTTTCTTTTTTTCTTTCATTATTTTCACCCCTTCGCTTATTCGTAGTTGTACCTGCGTCCAATCAGTCTGCTGATCAGCACCAGTGTCAGAATGATGATAAACAGCACAGTAGACATTGCCAGTGCCCTATAAAACTTGAAATCAACGAACGCCGTAGTATAAATCAGCTGTGCAACTACAGTCGTCGCCTTGCCGGGGCCACCGCCGGTCAGCATATAGAACAGGGCAAAGGATTTCATACCGCCGGAAATGGAAAGGATGACGTTTGTTTCCGTCGTTCCCGCAGTAAGCGGAAGGAAAAAATTGAAGAACAGATCTTTTTTGGTCGCGCCGTCAACCGCTGCGGATTCCAGAACATCTTTGGAAATATTCATCATCGCAATATAGAATAAAACCATCGTAAAACCAATATACTGCCAGGTATTTACCGCAATAACCGTGCCGAGCGCAGTGCTCTTCTCCCCGATCCACGCATGTGTCAGATTGTCAAGACCAACCAGGCGCAGCAGCGTATTGACCAGACCAATATCCTTGTTCAGCATAAACTTCCACATAACCGCCACTACAGAAGCGGGGAGGACGACCGGGATATATAAAGCTACTTTATAAAACTGCTGCCACTTCGGAGTCATATAATATACTGCAAATGCAAGCAAAAAACCGAGGGTTGTCTGAATCAGTGTGGAAACCACTGCAAAAACCAGATTGACCTTGATCGCCGCCCAATATTCGTCATTATGAAACAGCTCAATGTAGTTTTTCAGTCCAACAAAACTAAAATCCGGACTGAATGCATTCCAATCCGTAAAGCTCCTGACCAAGCTCTTAAAAAACGGGAAAACAAGAAAGCATCCCAAAAATACAAAACCGGGAATCAGGAAAACATATCCCATGAGCTTTTGCCTTGTTTTATAATTCATTTTGCTCTTCATATCTTCACCCTTTCAAATAGGGCCGGCAGTCCATTTTCTGCCAGCCCTATTTCAGTTTGCCGCTATTTATTACTTACCGTTTTCTTCAAGTAATTTGACGTACGCATCTTCGATCTTCTGACCGAATTCTTCCGGAGTTTCGGAAGGATCGGAGAGAAATTCTGCTTCCAGATCACCAGTATCTGATCCGATATCGCCGGCACTGTAATCATAGTTTTTTCTGTAGCTCTCTGCGCTGGAGAAGATTTCTGCAAATTCGCTCTGGTTTGCATTGTCATAGGTGCAGTCCTTATTTGCCATTACAGACAGTGTCTCGTTACCGAATTTCTGCTGTACATCTTTGCTTGTGATATATTTTAAGAATCTTGCGGACTGTTCCGGATACTTGGTACCGGAGTAAACCATGAATCCGTCAACACCAAAGTTGTGAAGCAGGGTAGGCGTGCCTTCGGGTGCAGGGAACGCCATAACGCCAATTTCGAAACCGGCTTCTGCGGAGTTCTTTTCAAGATCTGTCAGTTCATTGTTGTTTACGAATGCAAACAGACCTTTCTGCAAATAGAACTGACCGGTAGCATCTTCTCTCGTCATAGCAAGAGAATCCGCATCAAGGTAACCTTTGTCAACCCAGTCTCTTAATCTTGCTCCTGCTTCAGCATATTCTTTGGCAACATCCGTATAGTGACCTGTCAAATAGTCATTGTTTTTAAGATATCCTGCATCGTACATGTAATGCAATGCAAAAGTCTCAACCAGGGATGCAATCTGAAAGCCGTGAGGATTACCAGGCGTCAACAGAGGTGTTACTCCGGTCTTTGCAGCTTCGCCAAGCAATGTTTCAAACTCTTCCAACGTGGTAGGAACTTCCCAGCCGTTCTCTTCCATCATCGTCTTGTTATATGCAAGCACGGTACAGGTTGTTCTGAACGGTATGCAGAAGACCTGATCGTTAACAGTACCGGACTGTACAGCGGGTGCCAGCAGGGAATCTCTCCATTCATTGTTATTCTCTTCCAAATAAGGAGTGAGATCGTATGTAGCGCCTACGGAATTGAACGAACCCATCTGGTTTGCCCAGCAGCATGCTACATCAGGAGCTTCGCCAGCAGCGAAGGCTGTTGTCAGAGTCTGTGTCAGAACGTCCCAGGTGATCACCTGTGTCTCAACCTTGATATCCGGATTTGCCGCTTCGAAATCGGATATCATCTGTGTGAATTCCGCTTCGTACTCCGGCCAGTCATGCATGAAAGTGATGGTCACCGGTTCACCGTCAGTCGTCTGAGCTGCTTCCGCTGTGGCATCATCCTTTTTTTCCGTCGTCGCAGCGGTATCCGCAGGAGCTGTTGCTCCTGTAGAGCCGCAGCCTACAAGAGCGGATGCAGCAGTCATGACTGCCATCACAATCGCCAATACCTTTTTGTTTTTCATACCATGTCCTCCTTTTTATTACCGACACAAGAACGAATCGTTTTTGTGTCTATCTGCTTTTTGCAGATCATTCACTTCATTTTTCCCTGATGTCTTTCCCTTCCTGTCAGTCGATATCCATTTGCTGAATGTAAGCCTGTTGCCGTTTCAGCATTTTCTTAAAGGCATGATACACGCCATCTGCATTTTCTTTCAGGGTTCGTTTGGAATTCGTATGCGGATTGATGCTCGTCGCGTAATCCAGCTGGCTGATCCAGTCTGCCGGAATTGATTCACTTCCGGAAAGCGCTCCGGCAATTCCACCGGCAACTGCCGCAACACAGTCTGTATCACGTCCCATATTTACGCCTGCAAGGATCGCTTCCTTCGTATTTCCATGAACCATCTTAAAAATAACAACGCCCTTTGTGACAACTTCATTCGCATAGCTGAACGGATACGGCATTCCAAATCCGTTATAAATGGAATCAAAATGCTGTCTCAGTTGAAAAATGTCACTGCAGCCTGCCGCTTTTTTCAATTGCTCGTCAATCTCTTTCACAACGACGTCGGGATCGCAGTGATCAAAAATTGCCCCGATCACAGAATCCACGGTTGCGCCGGGCTTCGTTCCCTCCGCTATTGCTACGCCAGTGACACATGCCCATTTCAGCCCGCGGCTGTTCGTTGTCTGATACAGCTGTCCGACCTGAAGGATATCCTCTTTTGCGCCTTCTACATTGCCTGCGTTGATCAGTCCGATCGGATGACACGCCCTTGCAAAGCTGTTGAGTCCGGCGTAATCGCAATATCTGCCAAGATCAGTTGCCGGTATTCCGGTTTTGGCCATTTTCAGAAGAACCCCTTCAAACGGTTCGGATACCCAGCCTCCTGCATTCGGATTTGCATATTTATTCCAAGCAGTCCTGACATCCTCCGCTGTGACCCTTCCCTCTTTTTCTATAATCGCAGAAATCATCAGCTTCTGTCGTTCCACGCCGTCCTCTGTCGTTCCGGGTTCTCTGTCCCAGCCATTTCCGTAATGCTGGTACGGAAGATACCCGTCTACATAGCCATACTTCCTGTCGATTTCTTCATAAGTCATTCCCTCAACAGGAGCTCCCATCGCTGAACCGATATGACAGCCACAGATACAGCCGAAAAACTTGTCCTGTAAAATTATACTCATATCGTCCCCTTTTTAGCTGTAATTTTTATGCAATTTGTTATGAATATATATTACTTCTACTTGGCATGTTTGTCAATATGTTGTATCATCATTTATTTCTATATGGTTTACTGGTAAAATTGCATCGTATTCATATGCTACAAGCAAAAATACCGTCCAATCATCTTTTGACAATTGAACGGTACCGGTATTTCCTTATTCAGTTTTGTCCCTTTCCTTCCAGCTCAGCGCTGCAATTCCAAAGTTATCCTTTTTTCTCGTCAATTCTTCCTCGCTGTATTTTTCAATTGCGATCTCTGCAAGATACAGCACTCTGCAGCCTTCCTCCAGATGTCCCAGATACGAAGCCTCCGGTGTTGCCATGCAGATGTGAATATGCGGCTCCCCGTCTATGATTAGTCCCTGCCCTGCTGCAACTTCAATCGGTCCTTCCACGGTATAAAAGCCGTTGGTCGGATCATCCTCGGTCGTCTGGATCATGTGATATCGCGCCTTATCCAACGTTCCAATCATAGATACGACTGCTCCGTTTTTGATCTTGTGTTCGGTAATGGCCTGATTCAGGCACTGCAGCATATCATCGCCTTTTCCCAGATGAAGCAAAATGACGTCTCCTGTTTTCCTGACATGAAATGTGTTCATTTTGTATTCTCCTGTTTTATGAAACCGTTCTTATGTTCTTTGTATCTGTTGTGTTTTCCGGTGTTTGTGTCCGGAGAACTTTCCGAAACAAAATAAAAAATGAGCTTCCGAGCATAATGCTGACGCTGATCCATGCAGAGGCTTCTGCAGCGGCAATCCCCATAAAGCTGTGCCTGCCAAGCCAATATCCAAAAATCAGTCTGCTGAAGACTTCCAGTCCACCGGAAAGCATCGGAATCCATGTATTGCCCATTCCCTGAATGCAGTTTCGAAATACCATCAGAAATCCCAGGAAAAAGACAAAAATCCCCACAATCAACAGATATTGTCTGCACAGCTCAAGTACCGGTGGATCTGTCACCATCAGCGACGCGATCCTTTTCCCGCCGAAAATCTCAACAGCGGACAGTGGAATATGAATCAGGATAGAAAGAAGCACTCCCATCCGAACCCCTGCTTTAATTCTGTCATATTTCTGCGCGCCGTAATTCTGACCGACAAACGTCATAAATGTCATTCCCAGCGCATTGCTGAATTCTCCGATCACACTGCGAATTTTGGTGGACGCCGCATAAGCCGCCACTGCAGACGCACCAAGATCGTTTACAAAAAACTGCAGGATCATTCCACCGACTGCCGTTACCATACTCATAATTCCGACCGGCAGCCCGGTTTTTAACATTCTGACTGTCAGCCGTGCATTTTTGCTCTTACTGCCGTCCAAAATACTGACAAATTTCAATCTTTTCAAACCTGCGGCACAGATCGCAAAGGAGAACACCTGAGACAACACCGTTGCCGCAGCCGCTCCCTGCACGCCCCACTTCAGTGTGAGTACAAATACGCAGTCCAGACCAATATTTGTCACAGAGGAAACGAGCAGCGCCCAAAATGGCGTAGACGAATCCCCCAGAGACTGCAAAACGCTCATAAACAGGTTGTTCAAAACTGTAATCACAAACCCCAGCAGGATCACTTTGATGTAATCCAGCGACTGCTCCAGAATTTCTCCGGGCGTATGCATCAGAATCAAGAAATCTCTGATCGCCAGAGATCCGACAATTGAGATCATCGCTCCCACAATCAGCGACAAAACGGATGCGACAAAAAATCCCCGGTTTACCAGATGATAATCCTTTTTCCCGTAAGCCTGTGAAATATGGATGCAAAATCCTCTTGTAAGCCCCATTGCAAATCCGAGCGTCAGCCAGACTACAATGGATGTCGCGCCGACTGCTGCCAGCGCCTGCGCTCCGATTCCCCGTCCGACAACGACGCTGTCCACAAAGCTGTAAAGCTGCTGAAACAGACCGCCAATTGCCAGTGGAATATAAAACAGAATGATATTTTTGGCAATACTGCCTTCTGTCATATCCCTTGCCTGTGTTTTCATAAGTTTACCCTGCAAAAGTTCTGCCCTTTCTTTTCATATCAACGATTGTTCAGGTTCATGTAAAGTTCAATGATTACCGGTCCTCCTCCCTGAACCAGAAATTTGACTGCTTAAAATAATTTTACTCTATTTTCGTCTTTTGTACAGAATAATTTGCTTTTAGATATCTGAAAAACGGCATATTAAAAGGATCAGCCCTTTGAATGCCAAGTGATCTGCTGAAAATAATGTCTGTACTTTCATCAACAAGGAAAAAGAACAGCTCACCAAGAGTTCTTTGTCTCTGGCTCTTTTTGATTGACTATTTATAACAAAATGGGCAATTCCGATTGGAATTGCCCACTCATTTTTCTCCAAAATCCAACGGCTTTGCCGTCTCCATTCATTTTTCGCCTTATGCCGGTGCTTGCAAGCGCACACCGCCGCAAGGCTTTGTTTCTCATCTTAGTACAGCTTTGCACCTGCCGGGATTCTGTCATTTACCA
>RRZT010813766.1_pt1 | contig 10665 bp, 8 predicted proteins | sample 2165551 | NCBI WGS metagenome assembly RRZT01 (sample SAMN10456910, study PRJNA506462) | wastewater metagenome | biome: wastewater; feature: sludge; material: wastewater sludge; isolation source: wastewater sludge with Escherichia coli K12::gfp cells carrying plasmid... | place: USA: Moscow, Idaho ...
ATGACTAGGCCAAAGCCCAAGCCCAGTCGGCCACCAATTTTTAAGTTACTCAACATGACTCTCCTGTGAATTAGGCCGGTTGATTGACTGCGGGCTCACGTGGGACTGACAGACTGTCGGTTTCGCGTGTAGCGGCCAATTGCACCAAGGCTTGTACATCTAAAATCAAAGCAACTTCACCACTGCCGAGAATAGTGGCGCCGCCAATACCGCGCATATGTTGGAACATCGACGATAGCGGTTTAATCACAGTTTGTGATTCGCCCAATAATTGATCGACCACCAAACCCGCTTTTTGTCCTGCATATTGCACCACAATCACATTTTGGCGTGCTGGCATCGGGGCATCAATACGGAATAAATCGCGTAAACGAACAAAGGGCAAGGCTTCACCCCCGAAATCGAGGTAGTCACGATCGCTGGTAGCATCTTTAAATTCCAAACAACGCACCACAGAATCCAGCGGCAAAATGTAGGTGCTGGCCGCAATCGCCACATGAAAACCATCGATAATGGCTAGGGTTAATGGCAAGCGAATCATAAAGCGCGAACCTTGCCCTTCCACACTTTCCATATCAATCCGGCCACGCAATGATTGGATATTGCGTTTTACGACATCCATCCCGACGCCGCGCCCAGAGACATTCGACACTTTATCAGCAGTTGAAAACCCAGGCTCTAATAGCAAGTTGAGAATTTCGGTATCAGATAGGCTTTGGTTTGCCGAGACGAGCCCTCGCTCAATGGCGCGTTTTAAGACCTTTTGTCGGTTCACCCCAGCGCCATCATCTCGCACTTCAATCACAATCGAACCAGAATCGTGATAGGCATTAAAACCAATTTTGCCGCGTGCAGGTTTCCCTGCGGCAAGACGTTGTTCTGGTGATTCAACCCCGTGGTCAATAGCATTGCGCACTAAGTGCATCAGCGGATCACTGATTTTCTCGACCACACTTTTATCGAGTTCGGTTTCTGCACCTGAAATATTTAATTCCACATCTTTATTTAGCTCATGCGATAAATCACGCACCACGCGATGGAAACGATTAAAGGTTTCGCCAATCTGCACCATGCGTAGTTCAAGTGCTGAGTCGCGGATTTCTTCCACCAAGCGCGACATAATCTGTGTCACGCGGCTGAGCCGTGTTTGACCAATTTCACGCGCCAGTAAACGTGCGCTGGCGCCGGCAATCACCAATTCACCAACTAAATCAATCAGCTTATCCAGCTTATCGGCCTGAATGCGTAAGGTGTGGTTTTGTCCTGCCTGTAGCTTGCCCTGTTTCCCTGCGGCAGCTTCGACCAGCTGTGGGGGGACATGATGATGTTCAACCAGAATTTCCCCGACCTTGGGTGCGGGGTTATCTTCGTCGTGTGGCAATTGCGATTGGGTGTGTAGGGCTTGTTGTAGCTCTTTTTCGGTCAATGCGCCGACCTGCACCAAAATTTCACCGATACGCGGCGGTGTTTCCGGTAGTTGTTCAATCAGATGAATAAAATCATCGACTTTGCTATCCGGTGGGATGATGTGAAGTAAGCAATCATCCCGCACAAAATCGAATACACGCTCAATGCTCGCCTTGTCGGCAGTGCTGGCGTAATCAATTTCAAAGCCGAGGTAGCAGCCCTCGGGGTCATATTCTGCTAAGGCTGGCAATTGGTCATAAATCGTTGCCAAGCCAACAATCTCGCCCATTTCTTCCAAATAGTGTAGAAACGAGGCTGGATCCATACCGTGGCGCAGGGTATCTAAACCAAAGCGCACTGAGATATGCCAATGTCGGTCGCTGTGAGTGGTTGCTGGTGCTGTCGGTGTAGCTGCGACGATGGACGGGGCGGATGTTGCTGGGGTGGTGTTACCTAAGTTGGCCAAGCGTTGTTGACCACGTGCCAAACAATCGGCATCCGGTGTTGCACTCTGTTCGAGTAAATCAAGGAGATCCGACAGATGATCGCTACATTGTAATAAGGCGGCAATTAAGGGCGGGGAGAGTTCGCGGCTCCCGTTGCGGAGGGCATCTAAGGTGTTTTCAACGACATGGGTGAATTCAACGATAAAGTCACATTCCACCACGCCAGCGCCGCCTTTGATGGTGTGTGCAGCACGAAAAACACCGTTTAGGGTGTCTGGGTCATGCTCACCTCGATCAAGTGCAATCAAACCCGCTTCGAGTGCTTGCAGTTGCTCACGGCTTTCTTGCACAAAAACGGCCAATAATTCATCCATGAGCTATCTTATTCCTCGAACGTAAACACTGGTGTGAGTCGCAAGAAGGCCAGTTGTTGCTTGATGGCGACGGTGGGTTGATGGAGTGCATGTCTTAACTGCCGCCGCCCTGCCTCTTGTTGTGTTAACAACAAAAATTGTAAGCCAGCGCTGTCCATATCTTGTACGGCGGACACGTCTAAAATCATATCGCTCGGTGATTGTGCCAAATACTGTTCCAACTGTTGTTTTAACGCTGCAACATGGTAGATGGTCAGGTCTTGTGCTGGCTTAAACATCATAGTGGCTCACTAAAACAACTCCACTTTACTGCCCCCGCTGCTGCGATTGGCATTGCCAGACGAAGGTTGGTTGAGGGCTCGTTGGTGGGTATCTCGTTGTTGTTGCATCACATAACTGCCATACACGGCTTCTAAAGTCGCTTGCAGTTGTGGCAAATCAGCCGCTTGAAGCGGTGCGCCACGTGCGAGGCGTTGTTGTAAATCAAGCGCGTGTTGGTCGAGTTTTTCCAGCGCACTCATTACATGTTCAATCATTTGACGAGAAACATCTTGGAACTGAATATTTGCCAGTGCATCCATAAACATAATGGCAAGGGTGTCACTGCTTTCGCGAATGGTGCGTATCATCTCATTTTGAGATTGCAACAAGTTTGCATAATCAGTGTTCAGTTCATTCAATTGATGAGAAAAACTTTGTAAGGTAGTGCGTTCGCCTTCAATGTTGGTAGCAATCAATTTAGAGTTGAATTGTTCCTCAATTGTGGTAGCAACTGCTTGAATGCCTTCGTTAATCCGCAATACTGCTTGTTCACTTTCTGCAGAAAGCTTACGCACTTCATCGGCGACCACCGCAAAGCCGCGCCCAGCCTCACCTGCCCGCGCCGCCTCAATTGCCGCATTTAAAGCTAATAGATTGGTTTGGCTGGCAATGCCACGAATCAGATTGACCAATTCTTCTAACGACCGCGCCTGATCGACAGCTACTTTGATTCGTGTTTGTTCTTCACGAGTAAAATCAAGACGTTGTTGGATATAGTCATCCATATTGGCAATTAAACGCTGATTGACGGCAATTTCATCTTCCGATTCTTCTGCCAACCGGTTTGAACGAGCGGCGCTTTCGTTGACGAATTGTTGCAGGTGGGTAACCACTTGATCAATCGTCTGTAGTCGCTCGGTGATGGAGTAAGCGGCGTTTTCAGTTTCTTGAATGACCGTATTGAGCTGTTGTCGTAGGACGGAATTGTATTTAGGAACATTAGACAGCTGCTCGGCGATCAACCCCATCCACTGATGGGCCTGGGCATTTTCTTCTTCCACCTGTTTTTTGACATGTTCCAATCCCAGCATCGTGTCTCGGAACAACAGCAGTGAGACCAAGCGTCTGACACCATAGCCAACAAACACCAACATGACCGATCCGATGGCGTCGCCGAGGCGTGTACTGAGGCCCACGGCAGGTAAAAATTGCTCGTGGAATGGTTCATATAGAAGATACACCCCCAAACCGCATACTAACGCGGTCACCACTGCCAAAGCAGTGCTGCGTCCTTGGAAAGAAATCGTTTCGGAGGAAGCGGAAGTATTTGAGGATGGGAGGCTCATAGCAATGTCACCGTAAAACCAATTTAATGGTGTTGAGTAAGTCGTCGGCAGATGCCGGTTTTACCAACCAACCTGAGGCGCCGGCTGCACGGGCTTCGGCACGCCGAGCTTGTTGTGACTCCGTGGTTAAGAACAGAATGGGCATAAAACGATAATTTGGCAATTGCCGCACTTCTTTAATCAGTTCTAATCCATTCATCCCCGGCATATTTAAGTCAGTAATCAGCAAATCGGCCTTAATACCACCACGAAAACGGGTCAGCGCATCTTGGCCATTAGAGGCTTTTTCTACTGCATAGCCGGCCTTAGTTAAAATGGCTGAAACGCTGAGAAGAATGGTGGGGGAGTCATCAACGATAAAGATGGTTTTCATGGGTTTGTGCGAGAGAGCTTGTTCGCAACAATGATGCCAACAAGGGGATAGTCTCGTGTGGATGAACACTGAGTCTCTCGATACTCCTTTCTGTAACACGCTATCCACGTGGTTTAACAATAAGTTGCCGGCCTCGTGTGAAGTGTAGCCATCATTGGCTTTATTGTATCTGCGCCAACACAAGTTTTATGCTTATGGCGTCATTTAATGTTAATAAATTCAATTGTTCTGATAAAGCTGATCATCATACCATAAAAACTAAATGTAGTTTTTGCATCAATAAGCCGAAACAAATGATTTTTGCTTATTTTAAAATTTTTAATGACATAAGAAAATCGATTCCATAGTCGATACTAAAATAACCCCCTATAATTGAGTTTTTGTTGCGCTATTTCTGCTATCGCTAGCCCTCTTGGTGGTGAGAGGTGTGGCTAAAGATGGCCATGATTTTTTCAAGAAAGTGATTTTTATGAGTTTGTTACCCCATCAAATCGAATTGCTTGCACCGGCAAAAACCGCCGACATTGGCCGTGAAGCAATTTTGCATGGTGCGGATGCAGTCTATATCGGTGGGCCGAGTTTTGGGGCTCGTGAACATGCGGCAAACTCAATCGAAGATATCGCTGCCTTATGTCGTTTTGCCCATCAGTATCATGCCCGAATTTTTGTCACGCTGAACACGATTTTGCATGATTCTGAGCTCGAAGCCGCCCGTCACTTGATTTATCAATGTTACGAAGCGGGTGTCGATGCGCTGATTGTGCAAGATATGGGCCTACTCGAACTTGATTTACCGCCAATTCAGCTGCATGCCTCCACCCAATGTGATATTCGCCATCCAGAAAAAGCACGTTTTTTGGCGCACAGTGGTTTTAGCCAATTGGTATTAGCCCGCGAACTGAGTATCCAAGAAGTCGCCAAAATACGACAGGTAGTACCAGAACCAATTACCCTAGAATATTTTATTCATGGCGCCCTATGTGTGGCATTTTCCGGCCAATGCAATATCAGTCATGCCCAAACTGGACGCAGCGCCAATCGAGGGGATTGTTCACAAGCCTGTCGTTTGCCCTATACCTTAACGGATGAAAACGGCGGCGTGGTAGCGTTTGAAAAACATTTGTTATCGATGAAAGATAATAATCAAACAGCCAATCTTGAGGCTTTATTATTGGCTGGAATACGCTCGTTTAAAATTGAAGGCCGTTATAAAGAAATGGCGTATGTAAAAAATATTACGGCCCATTATCGTCAACAATTAGATCAAATTTTAGAGCGTCATCCAGAATGGTCGCGTGCTTCGAGTGGGCACACCGAGATTTTATTTACCCCGAACCCTGATAAAACCTTTCATCGCGGTAGCACCGATTATTTTGCCACTGCGCGAAAAATCGATATTGGTGCATTTGATTCGCCGAAATATGTCGGTTTGCCATTAGGTCATGTGGTGGCAGTGGGACAGGACTGGATAGAAGTTGAAACCCAAGAAACACTGTCAAATGGCGATGGGTTAAATTACACCTTTAAGCGTGAAGTAGTCGGGGTGCAAGCCAATCAAGCCAAGTGGCAGCGCGCTGGTGAGGACGGGCAAATTTGGCGTATCTGGCCCAACGAACTGGTTTCACGGCTACGTGGCTTAAAAGTGGGGACTTTGCTGTCGCGTAATCGTGACCATGCTTGGGAAATGGCACTGACTAAGTCATCAGCACAGCGCACCATTGCCGTGCAGGCCTGTTTGCAAGACAGTGCGGATGGGGTGGTTTTGTCGTTGCAAGATGAAGATGGTGTAACAGTTACGGCCAATTTGATATGTGAGAAAGTCCCCGCGCAGCAGGCTGATAAAGCATGCCAAAACCTTGAAGACGCTTTATCTCGTTTTGGTAATACGCTCTTTCATCTCGAACAGCTGACCCTCGCTACCTCTGAACTATGGTTTATCCCCAGCTCACAGCTGAATAAACTGCGGCGGCAAGCCATCGAGGTACTGGTGACAGCTCGTCTGGCTGCATGGCAACGCCCAGCGCCAACACCACCGACTGAACCACCGTTTCCTTATCCAGAAACGTCGCTGTCATTCTTAGCCAATGTGTATAACGAGAAAGCACGGGCCTTTTATCGTAGGCATGGGGTGGAGCTGATTGCTGCGGCTTATGAAGCACACGAAGAACCCGGCGAAGTCAGTTTAATGATTACCAAACACTGCCTACGGTTTGCTTACCATCTCTGTCCCAAACAAGCCAAAGGGGTGCAGGGGGTAATGGGGCAAGTGCGTGCCGATCCGATGATTTTGAAATCGGGGAACGACACCTACACCCTCAAATTTGAATGTCGCCCCTGTGAAATGCATGTGATGGGCAAGATGAAAAATCATATTTTCAAATCACCCCCACCGTCGGTGATTCCGCTGCAACCGGTGACATTCCACCGCCCAGCACGTTAAAGCTGTAAGGCCTCTAGTTGGCGCAATGCATGGTCAATGCCCTCTAACATCAGCGAATGCTCGTGGATTTGGCGGATTTGCTCCGCCAGCAGACCCGATTCGGTGGTGGCGCGTGTTGCCAGTGCCGAAACTTGACCAGATACATGGCGGCTGCCCGCTGCCATGTTAGCAATATGTGAGGTAGTCTCAGCCAATGCCAGTTTGAGACCATCAATTCCACTTAACACCGCCTGCACTGATTGTTGGGTCGAGGTTAAATTCGATTGGGTGTTGCCTGCTAATTTGCGCACCTCATCTGCCACCACAGCGAAACCGCGCCCTGCCTCTCCTGCACGAGCGGCTTCAATTGCCGCATTCAAGGCCAATAAATTAGTCTGTTCGGCAATGCGGGCAATCTGAGTCAAAATTTCCTCAATTTTTGCTGCCCCTGATACTAAAGTTTGCATCCGCTCTGACAATTGATTAGCCTCGCTAACACTTTTTTCAATTTCATCACTGTATTGGCAAATATCTTGATTAAGCTGGTTTAATAAATTCCCTGACTCTTGTAGGTAGTTCTGCATTTCTGGCAAACATGCTTGGGCTTCGGTACTCAAAATCCGGAATTGATCGAGTTGTTGAATCACGCTTTGGCGAATAGTATCCACCATTTGTAAGCGCTTTAACTGCCTCTGTGTGAAATAGTTTTGGAAATTGGCATATCGGACAGTAAAGTGGTCCATCATCGCATCATGAAAAGATTCACCTTGTGCCACACGATAGAAAAATACCGAAGAGAGAGTTTGATTGATATTAATCCCCAGCAATTCACCAAATGTCGTAAAGCCGGCGATGGGAATATCCTTAAAAACGGTTAACTGATTTAGCTGATTTTGATTAAATAAACGTCTTAACACACAATCATTAAAAATAGCCCCAATTGGTTTTGGCTTACCTTGGGCGTAGCGTTGATAATCTTCTTGTGTTTGACGAATAAAGTCGGTGGTTTTCATCAACAAAAGTTGATCGCCTGGTTCAATATCACAATAAAAAGCAATTTCTTGCTTTTCTACATTAACTTGTGCCACTGAGCGAATATAGTGTTCTTTACCTAGTTCAATTGCAAAAGCATGTTGTTCAAATTGTTTTGCTAATTGTTCAGGCGTAGTGCGCAAGTCTTGGCATAAGACATCGATAAAAGCATGAAGCTGTTGCTGTTGTGGGTTAAACACTCGGCTGACGGTGCGGCGGAGTGGATCAGCATCGGCCACAATGTAGCGTGTGGTGGTGGGCGTGAAGTTTTGGCTCTTGAAAACCCCAAAACGAATATCCGGTGCTGTTTTGCAGAGCACCATCAAGGCATGGTTTTCGAGAACTTTTTCTCCATCCGATAACCAAGTGTGTTTGAAGTCGAGCAAGCCCCCTGCCGAACCACCGATAAATAAGCATGGAAAACGTTCGGTGTGATAAAGCGCTTCCATAAACAAGTTTTCGGCACCCGCCAAACCGTCAAAAAAGGTCAAAGCCAAGGTGTCGCGGCTATCGACAGTAAAACTGGGACGTAAGCGTCCGAGGTGATTTTCTAACTGTTGTAAGCGTTGTTCGCGGCTTAATTGTGGAGTGCCGCATCGGATATCTTCGCTCGGCAGGGGAACCCAGTGCAGATCAACCTGACTGAAAATCTGCCGTGAAAACCCCGCTAGCACGACATGATGCCAGCCTTGTTGTGGCGTTGCTAAATAAGGCGAGCAGCTTTGTCCGGCGGCAGTCTGTGCCGATTGGCACAACTCACCGGCGGTACTGATTAAGCCTAATTTAACTTGGGGCGGTAATAATTGGCGTAGCTGTTGTCCTACCTGCTGCATATTCAGGTGCGGCGAGACAAAAGCCAATACCAAACTGAGCTGTTGTAGGTCGCCCCACGGGCTCAAGGCTTGACTGCTGAGGGCATTGCCATTCAGTTGTAAGGTCAGAATCACATCGTTGCTGCCACTCACTGCAGCATCAGCAGTCGCTTGGCGCGACCATTTCGCCCAAAAAGACATATTAGCGCCACCTAAAAATAAGGGGTTATCAAAACACTATTGGTTGTCTGACACAGTCAATGCGAGTTGTAGTTGTTGTAAAGCCATCAAGACGGTGTGGGCACGAATATGTTGTCGGTCTCCGGTAAAGAGATGACAACGGCTGGTGCAGCCTTGTGCACCTGCCACAGCAATCCATACCGTACCCACTGGCTTATCTGCCGAACCACCGCTAGGCCCAGCAATTCCCGACACAGCGATGGCCCAATTTGCACCGCTAAGTTGGCGCACGCCTATGGCCATTTGTTCAACCACTGCTTGACTGACGGCACCATCGGTAGCGAGGGTGTGAGCATTAACCTGTAATAACTGCTGCTTGGCTTCATTGGCATAACTGACCACGCCCCAACCAAACCACGCAGAACTACCGGCTATCTCGGTCAATGTTGCGGCAATCAGACCACCGGTACAGGACTCGGCTGTCGCTACCGTCTCTCCTCGTTGTAGCAGTTGCTGTGCTAATGCCTGTGCACGGTGTTGAATGTCATCTTGCAAAGGGAATAAGCCGATCATGGCAGGGCGTTCCGTTGTTGCCGCAGTTGGTGAATATGGCGTATCAAGCCATTGGTTGATGCATCGTGTTGTAAGCTGGGCAGTTGCCCTGCGCGTAACTCGGGCTCAATTTTGCGTGCCAATTGTTTGCCATACTCCACGCCCCATTGATCGAAGGAATTGATACCCCAGATCACGCCCTGCACAAACACTTTGTGTTCATACAACGCTAACAACATACCCAGATTATACGGGTTTAAACTGTCTAAAATTAAGGTATTTGATGGTTGATTGCCAGGGAAATACTTTTTGTGGCAATAAAATATCAATATTGTCAGGCAGTTTTGCACCAAACTCTGCTAACACTTCAGCCTCATTCTTCCCGCGCATCAAGGCCTCGGTTTGTGCCAAAAAGTTGGCCAACATAGCGGTATGGTGGGTTTTGAGTTTGCCATGTTCACAGGCAGGAATAATAAAATCACAGGGCACTAGGCGGGTGCCTTGGTGCAGCAGTTGGAAAAACGCATGTTGGCTGTTAACGCCGACTTCACCCCAAATGATCGGCCCTGTATTAAAGTCTAACCGTGCCCCACACCGCCCGACCCGCTTGCCATTCGATTCCATATCCAGTTGTTGTAGATAGGCAGGTAAGCGTGATAGCCCCTGATCATATGGCATCACGGCATGGGTATGGGCACGGTAGAAAGTGTTATACCAAATTCCCAGCAATCCCAGCAGCACGGGCGCATTCTCTGCAAAAGGCGCGCTAAAGAAATGGCAATCCATGGCGTGTGCTCCGGCCAAGAATTGGCGGAAGTGCGTCATGCCAATGGATAACATCACCGGCAAGCCAATCGCCGACCACACTGAATAACGCCCCCCTACCCAATCCCAAAAGGGAAAGCAGTTTTCGGGCGAGATGCCAAATGCAGTTGCCGCAGGGATATTGCTCGAAACAGCAACGAAATGTTGTTGTATTGCCTCGACACTGCCACCTTGGGCCAAGAACCATTCACGGGCAGCTTGTGCGTTTAACAACGTTTCTGGGGTACTGAAAGACTTGGAGGCAATAATAAATAAGGTTTCTGCTGCGTCGAGGGCCTCTAAAGTGTCGGCAAGATGGCGCCCATCCAGATTAGACACAAAGTGCAACTCTACTTTGCCAACTGAATACGGTTTGAGTGCCCGCGTGACCAACATTGGGCCGAGATCGGAGCCGCCGATGCCAATATTCACCACATGCCGAATCGGTTTGCCGCTATGTCCCCGCCAGTGTTGTTGGTGAACTTGCTCGACAAATTCACCTACGCGCTGCAACACCGCTTGGATCGACGGCACAATATTTTCACCATCGACATAGATTTCACTGTTCGCCGGTGCGCGCAGCGCATGGTGCATTACGGCACGTTTTTCACTGATATTGATCGGTTCACCCGCTTGTAGACGTTTGATCCATGTACTCA
>RRZT011177750.1_pt1 | contig 10665 bp, 8 predicted proteins | sample 2165551 | NCBI WGS metagenome assembly RRZT01 (sample SAMN10456910, study PRJNA506462) | wastewater metagenome | biome: wastewater; feature: sludge; material: wastewater sludge; isolation source: wastewater sludge with Escherichia coli K12::gfp cells carrying plasmid... | place: USA: Moscow, Idaho ...
ATAATAATAAAGAATATATCTGGAATTACCTTGAAAAATTGGGATTAGAGAGAGAATATATAGAAAAAGCATATGAAAATCTGAAAAAGTAGAGGCAGACCTTTTGGTCATTTAACATTTGTTATTTTCTACTAACTTAATGACATTGGGCTATGAAGTCTCCCTCTTTAGCCAAAGGGGGATTAGATAAAATTAAGTTTTTAGACTTTAGTTTATCTTATGCAGAGCTATTTAGAGGGGGTTTGGTATTTTAACCTTTGCCATTTCCCCTTAAGTTGATGACATTGGGGCAAAGCCCCGTAGTTCCCCATCCAAGTGTCTACGCAGTCGACGTGGACGCTTGGATATAGCTTGAGTAATTACAAAATTAAATAATTTTAGGAGGATAAAATGAGTGCTAATTGGGGTAAAAATATAACAGTATCAATATTTGGCGAGTCTCACGGAGTGGCCTTAGGTATAAATATAGGAGGATTACCTTCAGGGTTTTCTGTAGATTTGGAAGCAATAAAAAGAGATATGGCTCGTAGAGCTCCGGGACAAAGTGAGCTTACAACTTCAAGAAAAGAACCAGATGAATTTGAAATACTAAGCGGATATTTTGATGGGAAAACAACAGGAGCTCCTCTTGCTATAATAATTAGAAACACAAACCAAAGATCTAAAGATTATTCTGTATTAAAAGATGTATTAAGACCAGGTCATGCTGATTACAGTGGTAAAATGAGATATGGAAATAATAACGATTACAGAGGAAGCGGACATTTTTCTGGAAGAATTACAGCTCCTTTAGTTTTTGCTGGAAGTCTTGCAAAACAGTTCTTACAAAGTAAAGGTATAGAAATCGGTTGTCATATAAAAGCTATTGGAAATGTAGATGGGAGAAGCTTTAATAAAGAAGAACTTCAAGGAGAAACTCTTAGAAAACTTCAAACTATGGATTTTCCTACTCTGGAAGGAAATAATGCAGAGGCTATGAAAAAAGCCATAGTAGATGCTAAAGCCCTAGAGGATTCTATAGGCGGAATTATCGAAGTAGCTGTAACAGGAGTAAAACCGGGAATTGGAAATCCTTTTTTTGATTCTGTTGAGTCAAGATTAGCTTCAATGATGTTTTCTGTGCCAGCAGTAAAAGGTATTGAATTTGGAGCAGGCTTTGAAATAGCAAAAATGCTTGGGTCAGAAGCCAATGATGAAATATACCTAGAAAATGGAGAAATCAAGACAGAATCAAACAATAACGGTGGAATAATTGGTGGAATCTCTACAGGAATGCCTATACAATTTAGACTTGCAATAAAACCCCCTGCATCAATTGGTAGAGAGCAAAAAACTATTAATTTTGAAACAAAAGAAGAAACTAAGCTAAAAGTAGAAGGAAGACACGATCCTTGTATAGTTCCAAGGGCAATGGTTGTTGTAGAAGCTGCTACAGCTCTTACTATTTTAGACTTTATGATGGAAAAAAAGGAGCTTTAATATGGGTTTAGACAAGCTTAGGAAAGAAATCGATGAAATAGATAAAGAGCTTGTTGCTCTTTTTGAAAAAAGGATGAAGATAGTAACAGACATTGCTTACTATAAACTTAGAAATGATATGGAAGTTTTTGACAGAGGTAGAGAAAATCTTCTACTTGAAAAAGTAGACGGGTATTTGGAAAACAAAGAACTTAGCGAAGACTTAAATTTATTTTTCAAGAATGTAATGGATATTAGTAAAAATTACCAAAGAAGAAAGATCAAAGAAGGATTGCCTGAAATTAATCTTAAAACTCTTAATAAACCTTTAATAGCTTATTTAGGAATACCGGGTTCTTATACACATGAAGCCATGAATAATTACTTTGGAGAAAATATAGAATCTAAAAATTTTGATAATTTTGAAAGTATGTTTGTAGCTGTTGAAAAAGGAGAAGTTAATCTTGCCATTATACCCTTTGAAAATTCTTCTACAGGAGCGATAAAGGATAATTTTGACCTTATAAGAGAAAAAGATTTATATATTTTGGGCGAATACAATCTAAGAGTAGACCATAACCTTTTGGGGATTAAAGGAGCAAGCCTTGATACTATTAAGGAAGTTTATTCTCATCCTCAACCTTTGGAGCAAAGCTCAAAATATTTAAAAGATAAATCATGGAAACTTACTCCATTTACTTCTACTGCAATGAGTGCAAAATATGTATCTGAAACAAATGACATAGAAAAAGCTGCTATTGGAAGTGCTTCTCTTAGCAAACTATATAATTTAGAAATATTGAAAGAAAACATTAATAATAGCCCAAATAACTATACTAGATTTATAGTTGTAGGGAAAAAATTGAGTGTAGAAGATAATGCTGATAAAATTTCCATTTGTTTCTCTACTCTTCACAAAGCCGGGGAACTATTTGGAATTATATCTGAATTTGCCCAAAGAGGTATAAATATGCTTAATATTAAATCTCTTCCTATCCTTGAGAAGCCTTGGGAATACTATTTTTATATAGATTTGTATGGAAATATTTATGACGAAAAGGTAAAAGAAGCCTTGGAAGCTGTAGAGAACAAAACAAATTTCTATAAATTCCTTGGAAACTACAGGCAGGGGAATTAATATGAATTTTGGACTTATTGGTGGGAAATTATCACATTCTTATTCTCCTCAAATACACAAAATGTTCTTTGATAAGTTTCATATAAAAGGTGATTACAAATTATATGAACTTAAAGAAGAAGAGTTGGAGAAATTTTGTCTAGGGGCAAAAAAAGGTGAAATACAAGGTTTTAATATAACTATACCTTATAAAGAAAGTATTTTTTCCTTTGTGGATTTTATAGATCCCAAGGCAGAAAAAATAGGAGCAATAAATACAGTAAAAAGCCTAGAGGGTAAGCTTTATGCTTATAATACTGATTATTATGGATATCTTTATAGTGTGCAAAAATTGGGAATAGATTTGGAAGGGCAAAGAGCTGTAGTTCTTGGAAATGGAGGTTCTGCAAAGGCAGTTATTGAAGTTTACAAAGATTTGGGAGCAAAAGAAATCTATCTTGTGTCCAGAAATCCTCATAAAAATGCTCCAGAAGGAGTAATTGCTATTAGCTATGAAGAATTAAAAACTTTGGGGAAGGCTAAGCTTATTACAAATTGCACTCCTGTAGGAATGTATCCAAATATAGAAGATTCTCCTATAGAAAAGGAACTTTTTGAAAATTATGATTTTGCCATAGACCTTATTTATAACCCTAAAGAAACGAAGTTTTTAGAGTATGCAAGAGAAATGGAGAAATCTACAATAAATGGTTTGTATATGCTTCTAGGGCAAGCTCTCAAAGCTGAAGAACTTTGGCAGAATAAAGAAATTTCCTTGGAAACTATAGATAGTCTTTATGAAAATTTAGAAAAAATTGTTTATAAAGATTAGAGGCAAAAGAGAAGGGAGCTCACCCCCTTCACCCCGAAGAATTTGTAATTTTGGGTTTTGGAGGATGCAAGCAGACTGTACATGATAGTAAAATCATTAACGCAGAGGAAAAAGAGAAAAAGGAGTTTCCCAGAGAAAAAATATAGTTTTTTTATTATCGGTATTACTCTCTGTGTTCTCCGCGTCTCTGCGTTAATGTTTTATTATTAAAGCTAAGATAAAAGGAACTCACATTTTTGGAGGTGAAAAATGAAAATTTTAGTTATAAATGGTCCAAATTTAAATTTACTTGGCACAAGAGAAAAAACTATCTATGGAGAACTTACTTTTGATAAGCTTTGCCAAGACTTAGTAGATTTTGGAAAAAGCTTAGATATTGAAATTATAAACTTTCAAAGCAATATCGAAGGAGAAATAATAAATGCTATTCACAAAGCTCATTTTGATAAACTTGACGGGATAGTTATTAATCCCGGAGCATACACACACTATTCCATAGCAATAATGGATGCTCTAAAAGGTATTTCTGTACCTGCTGTAGAGGTGCATATAAGTAATATTCATCAAAGAGAAGAGTTTAGGCATATTTCTTATCCTGCAAAAGCCTGTGTAGGTCAAATTTGTGGATTGGGAGTAGAAGGGTATAAACTTGCAATTAGGTATTTAAAGGGGAATTAAAAATTATATCTACTCAGGCATAAAGAGATAAATAAAATCAATTTATTTGTTTTTATGGGGTTCGGGCAAAGCCCAATGTCGTCAACTTAAGACAAAACTCCATGGACTCCGCGTTCATACCTCTTACTTCATTATATTGCGTATCAAGATATTCTAATTCCTTCGTTATAAGAATATCTAGAAGCGTAGGACGCTTTTTGCGAAACTTATCTTGTAAGGAAAAACCCCTTAATTATTTTATTTCATAAGGTGTCCAGCAACCATTGCTGGTCGGGTTTGGGCAGAAAGCCCAAGGTTTTAAAAATTATTTCTAATTCATTAAGCTTTAATTAAATAAATTTTCATTAAGAAATAGGAGGCCTAGGCCTCCTATTTATATATTAAATATATTTTTATATACTGTTTAGCTAAATATTGTTTGACTTAAATAAACAGAAAACGTATACTATTTTGGGAGGCGATTTGATGCAAAACATATATTTGTTAGGCGACAGTATAACAGAATGGAATATAATAAGTCATAGTGATATAACAAAAATTGCTAAAGCAGGTTGGACAACAAAAGACCTTATGGAAAATTTACCTACTTTGGAAAAAGATACTTTGGCTTTTTTAATGATAGTAGTAAATGATTTAAATTACGGTGTTTCTATAGATGAAATTTTAAATAATTTTAAGGTAATCAAAGATAAAATTAATAATTTAAATTTAAAGGTTTTTTCTATACTACCATCCAGAGATAAAGCTCTTAATGAAAAAATTAAAGTCTTAAATCTTAAACTTAAGGAATTATTTCCTGAATTTATTAACTTTTATGACAATTTTCTTTCAAATGACAGACTTTCTGAAGAGTATTCTATAGACAACCTTCATTTAAGCGGAGAAGGTTATGTTTTATTAAATGGATTAATAGCAAAGGAAATCTATAAATTTAGAAAACCTCAAGGAGTAAAAAATAGGTTTTTGGAATACATAAAATGGTATACAACTTCTAATAGTAAAAGCAATACCTATCCTTCTACTATTGAGCAAAGATGGTTTGCAAGATATCTTGAAGAAGAGCTAAAAACTATAGGACTTCAAGAAGTTAATATAGATAAATATGGTTATTTAACTGCAAGTCTAGAAGGTAGTACTTCTGCACCTGTAATTGCTTTTATATCACATATGGACACAGCTCCTGATTATACAGGGAAAAACTGTGAAGCAAAAATCTGGGAAAACTATGATGGAGAAGATTTAGAATTATCTCATGATAGCATATTAAGTCCAAAAGATTTTCCAAGTTTACTAAGCTATGTGGGACAAGAACTTATAACAACTAGTGGAAATTCTCTTTTGGGTGCAGATGATAAAGCTGGAATAGCAGAGATTGTAAGTGCCATGGATTATCTTATAAAAAATCCTCAGATAAAACACGGAAAAATTAAAATAGCCTTTACTCCTGATGAGGAAGTTGGAGCAGGTACAGATTATTTTGACGTAAAAAACTTTGGAGCTGATTATGCTTATACTTTAGATGGAGGAGAAATCGGGGAATTAGAATTTGAGAATTTTAATGCAGCTTCTTTGAAGTTAAAAGTTACTGGAGTAAGCGTTCATCCAGGTTCAGCCAAAAATGCCATGATTCATGCAGGACAGCTTTTATTTGAATTTAATTCAATGTTACCTGTAAATGAGAGACCTGAATTTACTGAAGGGTACGAAGGGTTCTTTATGATAAGTAATATCAGTGCAGGGATTGAAGAAGGCGAGATTTCTTATATAATTAGAGATCATTCAAGGGAATTATTTGAAGAAAAAAAAGAACTTTGTAAAAATATAGTTAAACTTATGGAAATGAAACATCCCAAAGCTAAATTTAATCTTACCATAGATGATTCATATTATAATATGAGAGAAAAAATTGAACCTTGTATGTTTTTGGTAGATATAGCCAAAGAAGTAATGGAAGAAATTGATATAAAACCTATTATTAAGCCTGTTAGAGGCGGTACAGATGGGGCAAGACTTTCTTTCATGGGACTTCCTTGTCCAAATATTTTCACAGGGGGACATAATTTTCATGGGAAATATGAATATATCCCTTCTAAATCTATGGAAAAAGCAGTAGAATTAATAGTTGGAATAGCAGAAAAATTCCCTATGAAAAAAATATAAATACATTAAGTTAGGGTGAAGGGAGTGAGCTCCCTTCTATTTTAAATATAAGAATTTTAAAAGAATGGAATGAAAAAATGACAAAAAGAAAAGATTTAACAGAAGGAAGCATAGTAAAGGGACTTATTTCATTGTCTCTTCCTATAATGGGAACGTCTTTTTTACAGATGGCCTATAATATGACCGATATGATTTGGTTAGGAAGAGTTGGTGGAAAAGCAGTTGCAGCAGCAGGAACAGCAGGTTTTTACATGTGGCTTAGTTTTGCCTTTATTATAATAACGAAAGTTGGAGGAGAAATAAAAGTCTCTCAAAGTATAGGGAAAAAAGATTTTGCCGAATCTAAAGATTATGCAAAAACAGCAATACAGCTTACTGTAATTATATCAATACTTTATTTTATATTTGTACAAGTTTTCAAATACCCACTAATCTCTTTTTTCAAGATAGATGATGATTATGTTGTGAAAGAGGCTGTATCTTATCTCAATATAGTTAGTTATGGTTTTATTTTTGTATTTATAAATCCTTTACTAACAGGAATGTTTAATAGTTATGGTGATAGTAAAACTCCATTTTACCTAAATACTATTGGTCTTATAGCCAATATGATATTAGACCCAGTGCTTATTTTGGGATATTTTGGAGTAAAACCTATGGGTGTATTCGGTGCTGGATTAGCAACAATCATTGCTCAGCTTGTTGTAACTTTGGCTTTTTTAATTTATATATTTAGGACCAAAACAGTTTTTAGAGAAATAAAACTTTTTAGTTCAATTAACTTTTTGAAAACAAAAGAAATATTCAGGCTTGGAGTTCCTGCGGCTATGCAAAGCGCTTTATTTACTGCTATAAGTATGGCCATAGCAAGAATTGTTTCATCTTACGGGGCTCTAGCTATTGCAGCGCAAAAAGTAGGTGCACAAATTGAATCTATATCTTGGATGACTGCCGGAGGATTTCAAGGAGCTTTAGCAGCTTTTGTAGGGCAAAATTATGGTGCTAAAAAAGAAGAAAGAATAAAAAAGGGTTACAATATCTCAATAAAGCTAATTTCTTTAATAGGACTATTTGCCACGATTATTTTATTTGTATTTGCAAAAGAGATATTTAGTTTCTTTATACCAGAAGAAGAAACAATAAACTTTGGGGTAAGCTATTTAAAAATAATGGCTTATTCTCAAATATTTATGTGTATTGAATTAACTACAGCAGGTGCTTTTAATGGTATATCCAAAACTATGCCACCTTCAATTATTTCCATAAGTTTTAATGCTTTAAGAATTCCTATGGCTTTTTATTTTGCAAAATATATGGGAATTGACGGTATATGGTGGGCTATAACAATTTCAAGTATATTAAAGGGATTAATTTTGTATTTATGGTTTGCTAAAAAGTTAAAAAAGGGAATAATCGCCTAAGTTTTTATAAAAAATTAGTAGAAGCTCAGGGAGAGGGAGATAAATAAGTTTAATTCTTTTCTTTTTATAGGGTTCGGGGCAAAGTCACGTAATTTCACATCCAATCGTCCACGCCAAAAGCGTGGTCGATTGGGTATGGCCTGAGTAGCTACAAAAAAAATTAGTATATCAAGTTCTAAAGACTAGGGAAGAAACTTAGTCTTTTTTTATTTAGTTAATGAAGTATAAAATTTATTCTTTAAATTAAGTGTGTCTTAGGTATTTTAGCGAGTATAATAAAAATGCCAGATTAAAGAGAGGTAACAAAAATGAAAACAGCTATATCCATTATTTTTTTTATATATATGAGCTTAAATACATTAAGCACTACAAATTATACTCTCAAAACAGAATTGCAAGATGTCCCTCCAAAGTTCTATAGCCTTCCAAATGGCCAAATATCTGGAATTTCTTTCGACATTATGCAACTTATAGAAAAATCGTCTAAATATAGATTTAACTATGAAAAGAAGTTAATTCCCATTAGCAGAATTATTGTTAACTTGGAGAAAAATAATACTCAAATTCAGTTTGGGCTACAAAAAACTCCAGAAAGAGAAAAAAGTCTTATTTATGGAGAAGAATTGTATAAAATAAAAATAGTTGGATTAGTTAGAAATAATAGTACTTATAACATAAAAAATATTAGTGATTTAAAAAAATATAGAAACGAAATCACAATACTTACTCAATATGGAACCGCAGTAGAAACAGCTTTAAAAAAAATTAGTGGTCTTAATATCGACTCAGGTTCAAAAAGTTTGGAAAATAGTATGGAAAAACTTCTTTTAGGTAGAGGGAATATAATTATTTATCATGATTTAAGTATCAATTTCTTGATGAAGAATCCAAAATATAAAGATAAATTTAAAATCATTAATATAGATTTTGAAGGAAACAATGAATTAACTGAAGTTGCTCAGTATGTAGTTTTTTCTAAGGAAGTTCCTATAAAAGTTAGAAATGAAATTAATGAAGCTATAAAAAAAATAAAAAAAGACAATAAGATAGACATGATACTAAAAAAATATTGAGTTTAAAAAGGATTTATGGAAATATTAAGTATATTTATTTTGTGTAAGAGATATCTAATAGGAGGTTTTACTATGACTATCAAAAAGAAATTAAATATTAATACTTTTTTGGTCTTTTCTTTACTTTTATTAACAGCCTTATTTGTTTTTTATCTGGGAAACAGAATTATGAATGCAACAAGAACTATTTTATATGAAAGTGGGTACAAGAGTATTTCTTTAGTTCTCAATGCAGATAGGGATTTTTATCAAGCTCTTGATGGCTTAAATAAATATGAAATAAGCAAAAATTCTGAAGATAAAAAAAATTATGATGAAAATATGATTCAGGTAAAAGAAAGAGTTGCAGAAGCACTAAAGTCAATAACAATCTATAAAAGTAATTGGGAAACTATTATTCATCCAGATGCAAAGGTAAATGTTTTTCAAGCCTTTGAAAATTTTGATAAGGCAATATTGGCATGGGAATCTAGTGTAGATAGTGGGGAAATAGATGAGAAATTATTTGATGCAGCAAGAGACCAGATAAATGTAATTGGAGAAATAATTGACCAAGGAGCAGAAAATGCTTTACAAGAAATACTTTCAATGAAAAGACTTAATGAAATAATTGAAATTATATTATTTTCTTTAACTGTGCTTATAAGTCTTATTACAGGATTAACAATATCAACTTATATTAATAAATCTATAAATAAAATTAAAAGTACTATAATTGAATGTGAAAAAGGAAATATTAATGAAAGAATAGGTATAAACAATCTAGATGAAATAGGCGAAATTTCTAAAGAATTTGATACTTTTATGGAATCAATATCAGAAGTTATTCAAAATATAAAAAAATCCAGTGTTGAGATAGATGAAAATTCTAATAACGTAAATAAGCAAATGGAATCAGTAAATAATAATTCTAATACTTCCTATGAAAAAAAGAAAATCTTAGAAGATAACTTCGAAATAATGACTGAAAAAATGAATAATATTGTTGATAATATAAGGACTCAAGCAGCAGGAATGGAAGAAATTTCAGCTACAATTTTAGAGCTTAGTGAAACAACAAAAGAGGTAGCGGCTCGTGCAGATGATGCTAATAAACTTTCAGAAACAGCTTCTACTGCTGCTATTGAAGGAGCTGAGTCAGTAAATAGAATTGTTAATGCTACAGAAAATGTAGCCAATATAACGACCAAGATAGAAGAGGGGATAAAAGGAATTTATTCTATAGCAGAACAAACTAATCTTCTTGCCCTAAATGCTGCAATAGAGGCAGCAAGAGCAGGAGAAGCAGGTAGAGGGTTTGCTGTAGTTGCAGATGAAGTAAAAAAATTAGCTGAAAATTCAAGGTCCTTTACAGAAAAAATCAGTGATTTGATAGAAGAAATGAGAAGCACTGTGAAGGAAAGTACATCTATGACTGAAACTGCAGGAGCTAAATTATCTGATATTACTTCTAGAGTTCAACAAACAAATGATGCTATTAAAACAGTGAGCAGACTAATGGAAGAACAATTTGCTGCAATAAAAGATATTTCTAGTGCTATGCAAAGTTTATCAGATGCAAGTATAGATATTGAATTAAAAACTGTTGATCAAATGGAAATAATTGATAAGGGGCATGAAGCAATTGAAATTATCTCTCAAAGTATTGAGTCTCAAAAATCTTCTATTGAAGAAACAATATCTCAAACTGAAGAATTAGGAGAATTCTCTTCTTTATTAGCTAAATTATCTTCGAAATTTAATGTATAATTTAAGTACTAACTCAGGCATAATTAGACAAATAAAGCCCACATTGTCAAGTTAATTGCAACTTTTCTCCCCAATGAACTTCAAATGGTGTCATCCAGCCTAAGCACTTTTTTGGCATTAAATTAATTTTCATTACTGCACTGCTTACTACACTTTCGGTTAATGTTAAGAAATCTG
>RRZT012477341.1_pt1 | contig 10665 bp, 9 predicted proteins | sample 2165551 | NCBI WGS metagenome assembly RRZT01 (sample SAMN10456910, study PRJNA506462) | wastewater metagenome | biome: wastewater; feature: sludge; material: wastewater sludge; isolation source: wastewater sludge with Escherichia coli K12::gfp cells carrying plasmid... | place: USA: Moscow, Idaho ...
AACCGGATCGGTCGGGAAATTCGCCGCCAAATTCGCGGCTTCAGCAAGTTGTTATCGCGCGCCGTCCGGGCGGGTGGGATCGGTGGCGCGGTGGGGGCGGTCCTCGCCGATCCGGGTGATGTCCCGAAGCTGTCCGCCCGTCATCAAGACCTCGCGCGGCAGGGGATGGCTAATGAAATATAGCGGGCTGGCGCTGGGACCATAGGCGCCGCAGGCATGGATGGCGATCAGGTCGCCCGCCTCGAGCCGGGGCAGGACGACCCCGCCGCCCAGCTTGTCGATCGAGGTGCAGAGCGGGCCGGAAATATCCTGCTTTTCGATTGGCCGCGCGCCATCTTCGTCGCCGCCGATGCGGTGAATGAGATAGTTGCGCCGCAGCACCATGCCGAAATTGCCCGAGGCCGCCAGATTGGCGTTCATCCCGCCGTCACAGATCGCGATCCGCGTGCCACGCGACTGTTTGACCGACACGACGCGGGTGACAAACCAGCCGGCCGGACCGATCAGATAGCGGCCCAGCTCAAGCACCAGCCTGGTGCCGGCAAAGCGCGGATCGGCGCGGAACGCATCCAGTTCGGGGCCGATGGCCGCCGCGATCGCCCCCAGATCCAGCGTCGCATCGCCGGGGTGATAGGGAATGCCCAGCCCGGCCCCGAAGATCAGCTTTTCGGGGCGCAGGTTTTGGGCGGTGCAGATGTCGGAAAACACCTGCATGAAGATGCGCCAGTTCTCGCAGATCGCGTCGGGTTTGAGGCATTGGGTGCCGGAATAGATATGCAACCCGATGATGCGCAGATGCGGCAAGCGGGCGATCCGGGGCAGGATCTCGGCCGCGTCCTCGACATCGATGCCAAAGGGGCTGGGCCGGCCGGCCATCTGGTCGCCAAAGCCCTTGGGCACGCGGGCCGGCGCGATGCGCACCAGAACCGGCTGCACGCGCCCGGTCCGGGCGGCGATGGCATTGGCCAGCTCGGCCTCGCGCAGGCTTTCCAGCACCAGCTCGCCCAGACCGGTCTCGATAGCGGCGCGCAGTTCGGGTTCCTGTTTGGCGGGTCCGGTAAAGCTGATCCGGGCCGGATCCCAGCCGGCCTGTCGGCTCAGCGCCAGTTCCCCCCCCGACGAGATGTCCAGAAAATCCAGCCGATCCCGCATCCAGTCCAGAAGTGCGGGGTTGGGATTGCTTTTGACGGCAAAGCTGATTGCGAACCAGCGCCCCAGATGGGCGCGCAGATCGGCCAGCCGCTCGCCGGCCAGATCGGTGCAATAGACGTAGGACGGCGTGCCGAACCGTGCCGCCGCCGCGCCCAGACGGGCGTCGAGGAGTGGCGTTGCGACAGGGGCGATTGATGCGGGGACGGGGGGTGCGGGGTTGGCCGATACCGTCTCGGCCGAAATGGGTCGGGGGGACGCCTCTGCGGTCCCGGCGGGCGCGGGTGCGGCGGCGTCGGGGCCGGGGGCGCGCGACTCAGCCAAGGCCCGCGACATATCCGAGAATGGCGTCGATGCTGTCGAAATTGTCCAGCGTGACATCGCCCGGCTGGACCTGCATGCCGGTCTTTTGTTCGACAAAGGCAATCAGCCCGATCATCGACACCGAATCCAGCATCCCCGAGGAAAACAGCTCTGTCTCACCCGAGATCGGCTCGTCGATATTCAGCTCGGTCTGGACATAGGTGATAAGATCATCCCTGCTCAGCGTCATGCGGCTTGCCTTTCCCTAGTCTTGCGGCGCGGCGGCCATGGCGGCCGCCACGATGGCGGGGCGGTCCAGTTTGCCGCTGGCGGTGCGCGGCATGGCCCCGTCCCAACTATAAACATGTCGCGGCCGCATGTAATGGGCCAGGGCGCGGGCGCAATACATGCCAAGCGCCTGGGCGTCGCCCTGCGGCAGATAGGTCACGGCGACATGGACCGCCTGACCCAGATCCGGGTCCTCGACGCCCCAGGCCACGACATCGCCGACCAGCCCGCTTTGGGCGATGGCGTCCTCGACCTCGGTGGGCGAAAGCCGGAAGCCCAGCGTCTTGATCATCTCGTCCATGCGGCTGACGAACCACAGATCGCCATCCGCGTCCACCCGCACCAGATCGCCCGACCAGACCACGGGCTGATCGCCGATCAGATGCAACAGCTCGGCGCAGGGGCGGATTTTCTGCGCCGTCACCTCGGGCTTTTCCCAATAGCCCATGCTGACCAGCGGCCCGGCATGGACCAGTTCCCCCTGTTCGCCGGGGCCGGCAATCCCGATCCCGGGCTTGATGGCAAAGACCTGGGCATTCGGGATCTGGCGCCCGATCGACCCCATCTTGGCGGCGAATTTCGACGGCGGCAGATAGGTCGAGCGAAAGGCCTCGGTCAGCCCGTACATCAGATAGATATCGACGCCCGGAAACACCCGGGGCAACAGCTCAAGGATATTGGGGGGGATCTTGCCGCCGGTATTGGTGATGCGCCGCAGCGCCGGCAGATCGGTCGGATTATCCACCAAAAGACGCACGATCTGGTTCCACAGCGGCGGCACGCCGGCAAGGCCGGTGACGGATTGCGCCTGCGCCATGCGGATGATTTCGGCCGGCATGGTCAGCGGTTGATGGATGATCGTGCCGCCGGTCAACAGCATCGTGGTCAGCTGATTGAGCCCGGCATCGAAGCTGTAGGGCAGCACCGAAAGCAGCCGGTCGCTGTCATCCAGCCCCAGATATTCGGCGACCGAGATCGCGCCGACGCGGATATTGCGATGCGACAGCATCACCCCCTTGGGCGCGCCGGTCGAGCCCGAGGTATAGATGATCATCGCAAGCCCCGCCGGGTCGCATTCGTCGGGCGCGGCACCGCTGTCGGCCGCAAGGGCCTGCCAAAGGTCCGCGCCCTGGGCAAGACCCTCGGCCTTGCCCTGAACCAGAAAAGCCGTGTCCTTGGACAGGGCGTTGTCGCCGCTCAGCCCGGCCAGCGCCCTGGCCGGCAGGATCGCCGCCCGGGCGCGGCAGTCGCGCGCCACATAGGCCAGCTGCGCGGGCGTCCAGCGCATGTTCACATTGACCACGACCGCGCCGATCTTCCAGGCGCCGAACATGGCCGCGACCTCGTCGATGCCCTTGCGCAGATGCACGATCACCCGGTCGCCCGGCCGGATGCCGCGCGCCCGCAACCAGTCGGCGACGCGACCGGCCTCGGCGGCAAGCCCAGCATAGCTGATGCTGCGGTCCGGATCGACGGCGGCGATCTTTTCGGCGCGCTGCGACAGGTTGTCGCTCAGCATCCGCCACATGACGCGGTCGAAATCACTTTGCATCGGGGGCGGTCCTTTTCGCGCCGGCATTCCTGGCGCCCGTGCCCTTGGAACTCGTGTCCTTGGTGCCGGCGCCAAAGATCGGCAGATTGGGATATATCCGCGCGGGCGAGCCGATGACCACCGAATCGGGCGGCACATTCGTGGTCACCGCTGTATTGGCGCCGATGCGCACCCGGTCGCCCACCTTGATCCGGCCCAGTACCGCCGAGTTCACCCCGATGAACACGTCATTGCCGATCACCGGCGCGCCCGGTCCCATATTGGTGCCGATGGTGACGTTGTGCATGACACCGACCCGGTCGCCGATCACCACATCGGGATGGATGGACAGCGAACCTTCGGCATGGATGATGTGGAAATCCTCTCCGATGCGGACCTGCGGCGGAATCCAGACCTTGGTGATGTTCAAAATCAGGAATTTCTGAAGACCGTAAAGCTTGGTCGCAAGCCAGCGCAGCGCGGGATTGCGGATGCCGATCGCCCAGTGTCCATAGCGATAGACGGCCAGCGAAACGAAGGCCGGATCGGTCAGCGAACCGCCGTGACGCCGATAGTCTTTTCGCAGGTTTTCGAACATTGCCATAGACTTGCAGAATCAATTTATCAGAACAAATACCCGCTAACATTTCTGCCACATATGCCGCAGAACTCAACCTGACTGTTAGGACGGGTTTTCTGCATTCCGGGCCGCAATCAGGTCAAGAGTGCGCTGAATCTGGTCCCATTCGACGCGAAATCCCTGTGCGGTGCCGTCGCCCACCAGCATGGCATAGCCCTGTCGCCAGCAATCGGTGAGCAGTTTCAGCGAGGTCGTCACCCGGTCCGCCGGTTGCAGCGTCATCACCGTGCCGCCCGGCGCCATGCCGATGACGCCATGGGCAAGCTGGCTGCCCTCGACCCCCATGACCAGATCGGTGGCGCCGACCGCGCGGGCGATGTCATCGACATCGTCGCGGTCAAGATGGATGATGTGAAAGCCCTGTTCCGCCTCAAGCCGTTCGGCGATCTCGGCCTCGTTTTCCAGAATGCGGGCATCGCCCGAACGCCCGCGAAAGATAAAGACGCCGGGCAGCGGGCGGGGCGGGGTCGCCGGGGCAAGGCGGGCGCGGTTCTCTTGTGCGCGGGCCTGACGGTGGCTGTTGTTGTGCAGGTCGTCAAACAGGATCAGCTCGTCGAAATGCACATCGCCGATATGTTCCGGCGCCAGTCCAAGCCGCGCGACATAGCCCGCGATATGGCCCCCGCGCGGCGCGGCCGAGGTCACCGGCCGCCCCGCCGCCTCGGCCAGCCGGTAGGCCAGGCAATCGTTCAAAAGCCAGTTGCCGAACCAGCGATTGCCGATCCAGCTTTCGTAAAGCGCCCCGGTGATCGCCCGCGCCGGCCGCGCATAGGTCAAGCCGGCATGGCGGCGTTCGCGCAGATGCATCTCGGCGCCGCGCGCGTAAAGCACGCCATCGACGAAATCCACATCGCGCAGCCGATAGCCCATGGTCGGCGGCGTCCATTCGGCGGGGTTGCCGCGCATCTGATCGACGATATCGGGCAGATCGCCGAATTCGGTGCGGGCGATATGGTCGATCTGGTCGGGCAGCCAGATGCCGGCGGGGATATCGACGCTTTCCGCCGGACAGATTTCCCAACGCTCGACGGCCGCGTCAAACAGCGCCTTGCGCGGCGCCCCGATCAGGCGGGGCAAACGATTGATGAGGGGGCGGAATGACGGCATCGGACCTGCCTTGGATCGGTTCTGGACCCGTGGCCGGGCCGGTTTGCGGACCTGCTTGCCGGGGGCGGCAGGCGGATGGGATCATGGCGCGGGCCATGCGGGGGCCATGGGCTCAGCCGTTCCAGCCGGGCAGCGTGTCGCGAATGGCCTTGTCCAGTTTCTCGGCGATCATCGCGTGATCTTGCAACGAAGGATGCCACAGACAGGCCGTGCGCTGCAAATCCGGCAGCACGACCAGCCCCACCCGGGTGTCGCCCTTTGCCGCCAGCGCCCCCGCCGCCTCGCGATAGGGACGGACAAGATCGTCGCCATATTCGCCAAAGGCCAGCAGGATCAGCGCGGCGCCGGGATGTTCGTCAAGCCGGGCCTGTGCGAACCGGATCAACGCCGGGCCGAAATCCTGCGACAGCCGCGCCGCATCGGGCCATGGCTCGCCCGCCGCGATATCCGAGCCGAAATCGTTCGAGCCAAGCCCGATCACCAAAAGGTCGGCGCGCTGTTCGGGCAGGCGCGCGGCCGCCGGATCCGAAGGCAGCGCCAGCGGATAAAGCGCGCGCATGGTCCGGTCGGGCGCGGCCCCGCCGTAATTTCGCAAAAGCCCAAGCCCGGAACGCGCGACGATCCGGTAATCCGCGTCAAAGGCCGCCGCCACCCGCGCCGGAAAGCTGAGACTGGTATCGGTGGCCGAAAAGATCTGTTCCGAGCTGCAATCGCGCCGCTGCGCGGTATTGCCAAAGCCCACCGTATCCGAATCGCCGATGAATTCGATCAGCCGGGCCAGCGGCGGCGGCGCGGGGCGGACGGCCCCGGCGCTGTCGACGAAAAAGCCGTCGAATTCGGCCGGGCCTCGGCTTTCGCTGATCCGTTCGGCGCGGATCAGATGCTCGCCCGGCGGCAGGCCTTCGATGCGCAGATCCTTCTGCCCGGGGCGCGCGACCTCGACCCAGCCCCCGTCAAGCGAGATACGCCAATGATCGACGCTGTCATTGAGCCGCAGCGTGACGGCACTGGCGTGGAAATGCGCCTCGGCATGCAGGCCGGGCCATTCATGCATCACGCCGCCCGGGGCTTTCGCCGCCGCCGTCCGGCCGGTGATCCGCGCGGGCAGGGCCGTCATCCCGTCCCGGGGCGCGGTCAGCCGGGCCGAAAACGGCGCATCTGGCGCAAGCCTGAGCACCGGCACCGGCGTCGCGGGATAGGGGACGCGCGGCCAAAGCAGAGAGGCCGCGATCCCCGATCCCGCCAGCACCATCAGCGCCAGCCCCAGAAACAGGCCAAGTCTTTTGCCGCCAAGCCTTCGCATGCGCCCCATCCGTGACGGCCCGGCGATCCTAGTTGCGGAAATCCGCGACGATCCCGATCGCCTCGCCGATATCGTAGTGATGATTTCCAATAAAGAAACCGTTGTGATCGATATCCTCGGCATGGGTCATGGCGCCATGCAGGCTGTGATCCATCATCGCCAGCACCGGGTTCTTGGTGAAATTGCCGCTGACGATGGGGCGCGTCTCGAACCCCAGCGCGTCAAAGCGCGCCAGCACCTCGCGCCGGCTCAGCTCTGTCCCGGGCCGCAGGATCAGCGCAAATCCGAACCAGCTGCTTGCGCCGGTCTCGCGCTGGATGCGAAACAGCGGATGATCGGCCATCGCGCGCGTCCATAATGCGCCATTTGCCCGCCGCCCTTCGATCAGCGCCGGCAGTTTCTTTACCTGCTCACGCCCCAGCGCGCCCGACATTTCCAGCGGGCGCAGATTGTAGCCGGGCAGGACAAAGCGAAAGCTTTCCTCGAACGGGTCGTCGCTTTTCTCGCCGGTCAGGCGGTTGAATTTCGGCAGGTTGCGGGTCCAGCCATGCGCGCGCAGCGCCAAGAGGATGTGGTAAAGTTCTTCGTCATCGGTGACGACCAGCCCCCCCTCCATGGTCGAGATGTGATGCGAGAAAAAGCACGAAAACGTCCCCATGACCCCGAAAGTGCCGGTCTGGCGGCCGCCAAAGGTCGCGCCCATGGATTCGCAATTATCCTCGATCAGAACGATGGGGCGGGGACCGATCAGGGCACGGATCGCATCGAAATCATTGGGATTTCCCAACAGGTTCACCGCCATGATGGCGCGCGTGCGCCCGGTGATGGCGCTTTCCAGCGCGCCAAGGTCATAGTTCAGCGTATCGGCGTCGATATCGACGAATTTCAGGTGCAGCCCGTATTGGTGCAGCGGAAAAAAGGTCGTGGACCAGGACACCGCCGGCACGATCACCTCATCGCCCGGCATCAGCCGCAGATCGGGGTTCTGCGTGTAACGCAGCGCCGCCACCATGGCGAGATTGGCCGAGGATCCGGAATTCACCATCACCGCATAACGGCTGCCGGTGAACCGGGCGAAATCGGCCTCGAACGCCGCGACCTCGGCCCCCATGGAATAGCGGTCCGAGGCGATGACGCGCTGCAAGGCCGCCTGTTCGGCCTCGTCCCAGCTTGAGGTCGCAAGCGGAAAGCGGATCATCCGGTCACCTTCAGGTAATGGGCATAGGTGGCGGCAATACCGTCGCGTAACGCGGTTTGCGGCGCCCAGCCCCATGCCGTCTGGCGCGACACATCCATAAGCTTTTGCCGCATTCCGACCGGACGCGTCAGATCGTGACGAAAGCGGCCCTGCCAGCCGATCACCTCGGCGGCAATGCGGTAATAATCGTTGATGGAATGGTCATGGCCGGGGCCGACATTCATCACCGGCGGCACCGCATGGGGATTTTTCAGTGCCCGCAGGATCGCATCGGCCAGATCGGGCGCATACATGAATTCCCGCCGCGCCGCGCCATCGCCCCAGATCTCGACCGTGTCTACCCCGGCAGTCCTGGCCCGGTGCAGCTTGTCGATGATCGCAGGGACCAGATGCGACCGGCCGGGGTCGAACTTGTCATGCGGCCCGTAAAGATTGCAGGGGATCAGCGTGCGCCAGATCAGCCCGGGATCCTGACTTGCGGCATATTCGACCAGCCGCATGGCCATGATCTTGGCCAGCGCATACCCTTCATTGCTGGGTTCCAGCGCGCCGGTCAGAATGCGATCCTCGGTCAGGCCATGGCCCAGCCCGGCCGGATAGACACAGCTCGAGGCAAGGTTGATCAGCACCGGCACCCGTGCCGCGCGCGCCGCCTCGATCACGTTCAGCCCGATGCGGGCATTTTCGGCGAGATAGCGCACCGGCTCGGCCAGATTGGCCTGAATGCCGCCGACCAGCCCCGCCGCATGAACGACCGCATCGGGCCGGTGCCGCGCCAGAAAGGCGTGCAGGGCGCCGGCATCCATCAGGTCCAGCTCGGCCCGCGACGGTGCCAGCACCTCCCATTCCGCGATGCCGGGATGGTCGCGCAGATTGCGCCCGACCATGCCCCCCGCGCCGGTGATAAAAAGCCGCGCCACCTATTTCCCCTCGGCCGCGACGGGCTCGGCCATGCCGTGACGGCGCAACAGCGCGTGACGCTGCGCGATGCGCAGATCCGATGCCACCATCTCGGCGATCATCTCGGGCAGGGTGGTTTCGGGCCTCCAGCCCAGCTGGCGATGCGCCTTGCCGGCATCGCCCAAAAGGGTCGCGACCTCGGCGGGACGGAAATATTTCGCATCGATCCGCATGATCACATCGCCGGGGCAGAGCGCCGGCGCCATATCGCCCGTGATGGCGGCGACCACCGCGATCTCATCGACGCCGCTGCCCCGGAATTCCAGGGCGATGCCCAGCTCGGCCGCGGCCCAGATCAGGAACTGGCGCACGGAATGCTGCGCGCCCGTCGCGATGACGTAATCGTCGGGCGCATCGCATTGCAGCATCAGCCATTGCATGCGCACATAGTCGCGCGCATGGCCCCAGTCCCGCAGCGCATCCAGATTGCCCATATAAAGACAATCCTCCAGCCCCTGCGCGATATTGCACAAACCCCGCGTGATCTTGCGGGTCACGAATGTCTCGCCCCGGCGCGGGCTTTCATGGTTGAAGAGAATGCCGTTGCAGGCAAAAAGCCCGTAGGCCTCGCGATAATTCACCGTCATCCAATAGGCGTAAAGCTTGGCCACCGCATAGGGGCTGCGCGGATAAAAGGGCGTCCGCTCGGTCTGCGGCGTCTCGCGCACCAGCCCGTAAAGCTCGGAGGTCGAGGCCTGATAATAGCGCGTCTGCCCCTCAAGCCTCAGAAAGCGGATCGCCTCAAGCAGCCGCAGCGCCCCAAGCGCATCGACATCGGCAGTATATTCGGGCGCCTCGAAACTGACCGCGACATGGGATTGCGCGCCCAGGTTATATACCTCATCGGGGCGGATCTCGGCCATGATCCGGGTCAGGTTGGATGTATCGGTCAGATCGCCGTAATGCAGGAAAAAGCGCGGCTGCGCCTCATGCGGATCCTGAAAGATGTGATCGACCCGCTGGGTATTGAAGGACGAGGCGCGGCGCTTGATGCCATGCACCTCATAATCCTTGTCCAGCAGAAATTCGGCCAGATAGGATCCATCCTGCCCGGTTACCCCGGTGATCAAAGCCTTTTTCGCCAAGCCGCCTCTCCCGCAATCGCCCGGGGCGCAGGGAAACCGCCCGGGCCCGGGATGTCAACGCCGCCTGAAAACATGGCGCGCGGCACGGCCATGCGGGGCACGGCACATGCCATCTTCCATGTTCAAATATCCATCGGACCGCGCGACCGGCGCCGGCCGCGACGCGGCTTAAAGTGCGGCCTCGAAAACCGGCCGATAGATCTCGCGCAGCCGCTCGATCGCCTCGGCGGGCGACATCTCGACAGATTCGCCCGTCCGGCGCGAGGTCAGCTCGACCTTGTTCGCCGCAAGTCCGCGCGGACCCACCGTGATCCGCCAGGGCAGACCGATCAGGTCCATGGTGGCGAATTTCGCCCCCGCGCGCTCGTCGCGGTCGTCGTAAAGCGGATCGAGCCCTGCGCCCTTCAGCTCGCGATAAAGCGCCTCGCAGGCGCTGTCGGTCGAGGCATCGCCCTGTTTCAGATTGACGATCCCGACATGATAGGGGGTCACGCCCTCGGGCCAGATGATGCCTTTTTCGTCGTGATTGGCCTCGATGATCGCGCCCAGAAGCCGGGAAACGCCGATGCCGTGGCTGCCCATATGGACCGGCACCCGGGTGCCGTCGGGGCCGACGACGGTGGCGCCCATCGGCTCGGAATATTTGGTGCCGAAATAAAAGATCTGGCCGACCTCGATACCGCGCGCGGAGCGGCGCCGGGCGTCGGGAACCTTGTCAAAGATCGCTTCGTCATGGGTCTCGTCGGTGCGGGCATATCGGCTGGTGAACTCCTCCAGCACGGCCTGACACTGTTCGACATTGTCATAATCGATAACGCGGTCGCCGAATTTCAGATCGGTGATCTCGCTGTCGTAAAAGACCTCCGACTCGCCGGTTTCGGCAAGGACCAGGAATTCATGCGTGTAATCGCCGCCGATCGGACCACCATCGGCGCGCATCGGAATCGCCTGCAACCCCATGCGCTCATAGGTGCGCAGATAGCTGACCAGATGCCGGTTATAGGCATGCAGCGCGTCTTCCTTGGTCAGGTCGAAGTTGTAGCCGTCCTTCATCAGGAATTCGCGCCCGCGCATGACGCCGAAACGCGGCCGGATCTCGTC
>RRZT011820553.1_pt1 | contig 10664 bp, 10 predicted proteins | sample 2165551 | NCBI WGS metagenome assembly RRZT01 (sample SAMN10456910, study PRJNA506462) | wastewater metagenome | biome: wastewater; feature: sludge; material: wastewater sludge; isolation source: wastewater sludge with Escherichia coli K12::gfp cells carrying plasmid... | place: USA: Moscow, Idaho...
CGCGGGGCGCCGGTTCGCTATCGGGCTGCTCGTCGTGCCGGTTCTCATTGCCGTCGTCCTCTCCCGGACCTACCTGAGCCTGGCGCAGTTCGGCTCCTTCGAGAATGTCCCGGTGCTCTCGTTCCTCAGCGGGCCGAAGCTCGCCAGCGTCGTCAACACCGTGGTCCGGTCGTTCGTCGACGCGGTCGACACCTTCACCAACGGCTTCAAGGAAGTCGTCACGGTGTGGTTCCTCAACCCGCTGCAGGCGCTCATCGCCACCTCGCCGTGGTGGCTCATGGCGCTGGTGTTGCTCGCCATCGCGTACTTCCTCGGTGGCTGGCGACCGACGGTGGTCACCGCCGTCTGTGAGGCGGTCATCCTCGGCACTGGCCTGTGGAATGACGCGATGGTCACCCTGACGATGACCCTCGTCGCCACCCTCCTCGTCATGATCATCGCCGTCGTCCTTGGGGTCGGCATGGGCCGCAGCCGTCGGGTCGACGTCATCATCCGGCCCTTCCTCGACGCCTTCCAGACCATCCCCGCCTTCGTCTACCTCGTCCCGGCGTTGGCCCTGTTCGGGCCCGGCCGGTTCACCGCCATCGTCGCCGCGCTCGTCTACGCCGTCTCCATCGCGACCAAGCTGGTGGCTGACGGCATCCGCGGGGTGAGCCCGACCACCGTCGAGGCGGCCCGCTCCAGCGGGGTGACCCCATGGCAGATGATCTCCAAGGTGCAGCTGCCGATGGCCCGCGAGGCACTCGTCCTCGCGACGAACCAGGGCCTGCTCTACGTCCTGTCGATGGTCGTCATCGGCGGCATGGTCGGTGGCGGCAGCCTCGGCTATATCGTCGTCGCCGGCTTCTCCCAGCGCGAGCTCTTCGGCAAGGGCCTGGCCGCCGGCTTGGCCATCACCGCCCTGGGCGTCATGCTCGACCGCATCGCCCGACACGCCGCCGCCCGCTACGAGAGCTGACCGGCATACCCACAGATGTCTTCGTGACCGACCACGAAGCGAACGGAAGGACACCACGCATGGCACGAGGAACCCGCCGGCTCACGCTGGCCTGCGTCGCCGCCGCCTTGGCCCTCGGGCTCAGCGCGTGCGGGGGCGGCACCATTCAGAACGCGACCGCCCCAACCGGGGGCTCCGGAACCGCGGCCGCCTGCGGCGACCTGCGGATCGCGGTCAACCCGTGGACGGGCTATGTCTCCAATGCCCACGTCATCGGGTATGTCGCCAAGACCAAGCTGGGCTGCAATGTCACCTACTCCGACCTCAAGGAGGAGGTGAGCTGGCAGGGTATGGCGAGCGGGACGATCGACACCGTCGTCGAGAACTGGGGCCACAACGACCTGATCAAGAAGTACATCACCGATGGCAAGACCGTCGAGGATGCCGGCCCGACCGGCAACGACGGGATCATCGGCTGGTATGTGCCGCCGTGGATGGCGGAGAAGTACCCGGACATCCTTGACTCGGCAAACCTCAACAAGTACGCCGACCTGTTCAAGACCAGCGAGTCCGGCGACAAGGGCCAGCTGCTCGACGGTGACCCGTCCTATGTGACCAACGACGAGGCGCTGGTGACCAACCTCAAGCTCAACTTCAAGGTGGTCGTCGGTGGGTCTGAGGCGGCGCTGATCGAGTCCTTCCGCTCGGCCGAGAAGAACAAGACCCCGTTGCTCGCCTACTTCTACGAGCCGCAGTGGTTCTTCTCCGAGATGAAGCTGGCGCGGGTCAAGCTGCCGGCCTACACCGACGGGTGCGACGCGGACCCGAAGACCATCGCCTGTGACTACCCGCCGTACAAGCTCAACAAGCTCATCTCGGCCAAGTTCGCCGCCTCCGGTTCGCCGGCGGTCGGCCTGGTCAAGAAGTTCCAGTGGACCAACGACGACCAGAACCTCGTGTCGACATACATGTCACGGGACAACATGACCCCGGACGACGCCGCGAAGAAGTGGGTCGACGCGAACCCCGACAAGGTCGCGGCCTGGCTCAAGTAGGCCCTGGCGAGACGCCCCTGACGTGGTGGAACTCCGCGCGCCCCGGCGCCGGTCTCCCGCCACGTCAGGGTGGTCGTCGACGTGTTGACGCGGCGCGCCGTCGACCGTGATGATGATCCCAAGTGTTGCTTATGACGCGCTGCGTTGCATGATACGCACCAAGACAGTCACCGGAAGGAAGCACGCATGGCCACCCTGCCCGAGTCCGCCAAGGTCGTCGTCATCGGCGCCGGCATCGTCGGCAACTCGCTGAGCTATCACCTCGCGCGGCTCGGCTGGACCGACATCGTCCAGCTCGACAAGGGTCCGCTGCCCAACCCGGGCGGGTCGACCGGCCACGCGTCGAACTTCATCTTCCCGGTGGACCATTCCCGCGAGTTCGCTGACATCACCCTCGACTCGATGAAGCAGTACCAGGAGATGGGCGTCTTCACCGAGTCCGGTGGCTTCGAGGTCGCCCGTACCGAGGAGCGGATGGAGGAGCTGCGCCGCCGGATGTCCTCAGCCAAGGCGTGGGGCATCCCCGCCGAGATCGTCACCCCCGAGCAGGTCGTCGAGAAGGTGCCCTTCCTCGACCCCTCGGTCATCGTCGGTGCCGCGTGGTTCCCCACCGTCGGCGTCGTCGACTCGCTGCGCGCCGGCACCATCATGCGCGAGCGTGCGCTGGAGATGGGTGCCCTCACCGTCGTCCCCAACGTCGAAGTCACCGGTATGACGGTCGTCGACGGCCGCATCACCGCGGTCGAGACCAACGCGGGGACGATCGCTGCGCAGACGGTCGTCGTCTGCTGCGGTGTCTGGTCCCCGAAGGTCGCCGCGATGGCCGGGGCGAAGATCCCGCTGACCCCCGCCGTGCACCAGATGATCTCGGTCGGCCCGTGCGAGGTGCTCGCCTCCCGCCCCGGCGAGATCTCCTTCCCGATCGTCCGGGACATGGACACCTTCTGCTACGAGCGGCAGCACGGCTCGGACATGGAGGTCGGCTCGTACGCCCACCGTGCGATCCTCCACGACCCCGAGACGATCCCCTCGATCGAGCAGTCGGCGCTCTCGCCGACCGAGCTCCCGTTCACCTCCGAGGACTTCGACCCGCAGCTCGAGCAGGCCCTCGAGCTGATGCCGGAGCTGCTCGGCGACGAGTCGGCCCAGATCCGCTATGCGATCAACGGCCTGCTCTCGCTCACTCCTGACGGGTACCCGATCCTCGGCGAGACCCCCGAGGTCAAGGGCCTCTGGTCGGCCGCCGCGGTCTGGATCAAGGAGGGCCCCGGCACCGCCCGCGCGGTCGCCGAGTGGATGACGCACGGCAACTCGGAGATCGACCTCGGTCACTCCGATATCGCCCGCTTCTATCCGCACCAGCGCACCCGCGCGCACGTCAAGGCGCGCACGTCCGAGGCCTTCAACAAGACCTATGGCATCGTCCACCCGGCCGAGCAGTGGTCCTCGGGTCGTGGCGTGCGCCTGGCGCCGATGCACCAGTCGCAGCAGGCGCTCGGGGCGGTCTTCTTCGAGACCGCTGGGTGGGAGCGGCCGCACTGGTACGAGTCGAACGCCGGCCTGGTCGAGAAGTTCGGCGACGCCTGCATGCCGCGTGAGCACGAGTGGGACTCCCGGTGGTGGAGCCCGATCATCAACGCCGAGCACCTCCAGATGCGCGAGACCGCGGCGCTGGTCGACCTGTCGGCCTTCGCCATCTTCGACGTCGTCGGCCCGGCCGCGCTGGCTGCGGTGCAGCAGATCATCGTCGCCCAGGCCGATGTCAAGGTCGGCCGGGTCGTCTACACCCCGGTCCTCGACAGCCGTGGTGGCTTCCGTTCCGACCTCACCGTCATGCGGCTGGCCCACGACCACTTCCGGGTGGTCACCGGTGGCGCGCACGGGATGGCGGACAAGAAGTGGTTCGCTGACCGGATGCCCGAGGGAGCCACGGTCGTCGACGTCACGTCGGCATACACGACGATCGGGATCTGGGGACCCAAGGCGAGGGAGATCCTCGCCTCGGTGACCTCGGCCGATGTCTCGCACGCCGGCTTCCCGTTCGGGACCTGCCGCGAGATCGAGGTCGGCAACCTGTCGGTCCTCGCTTCGCGGATCTCGTATGTCGGTGAGTACGGCTGGGAGCTCGACACGCCGATGGAGGCGGGCGCTGCGCTGTGGGACCGGCTCCTCGAGGCCGGCGGCCCGCACGGGCTCATCCCGGCCGGGATCGGGGTCTACGGCACGACCGGACGCATCGAGAAGGGCTACCGGGCCTATGGCTACGAGCTCGACACCGAGCGCACCCTCGCCGAATGCGGGATGCAGCGGCCGAAGATCAAGGACCAGGACTTCATCGGCAAGGAGGCCATCGTCGCCCAGGCCGCCGAGGCTCCGCAGACGGTCCTGTGCTCGTTGACCGTGGACGACCACACCTCGGCCTCGGGGGTGAAGCGCTACATGCTCGGCGGGGAGCCCATCGTCACCCGCGACGGGGGCCAGCTCACCGATGGCCACGGGCATCACCCGTACGTGACGACGGCCGGCTCGGCGCCTTCGCTCGGCAAGCACGTGCTCATGGCCTTCCTCCCGCCGGACCAGGCGGTCGTCGGCACCCAGCTCGCGGTGTCGTACATGGAGGAGCTCTACCCCGTCACCGTGGCCGCCACCGACGCGACGCCGCTGTTCGACCCGGAGAACCTACGGATCCGGGGGCTTGCCTGATGGCTGAGGTGCTCGTGTGCGTCAAGCGGGTGCCGCAGGCGACGACCGAACCGGTCATCACCGCCGACGGTCTCGGCATCGACGCGACGATGACCGGGTCGACGATGAGCCCGCACGAGGAGTGCGCGGTCGAGCTCGCGACCCAGATCGCCGATGCGACCGGTGGGTCCGCGACGGTGCTCACCCTCGGTGGCGCCGAGTCGGTCGACCAGCTCCGCGACGCGCTGTCGGTCGGGGTCACGGCCGCGGTCCACATCGAGGCCGACCCGGCTGCCTTCGGGCCGGCCGACGTGGCCCGGGCCATCGCCGAGGTGGTCCGGGCGAAGGCGGCCACGGGGGCGCCATACGACGTGCTTCTCCTCGGCAACGACGCAGCCGACACCGGCGACTTCCAGGTGGGGGTGCGCGTGGCGTACGCGCTCGACTGGCCGGTCGTGGCCGGCTGCTCGACGGTGGCGGTCGACGGCTCGGTCGCGTCGTGCGTGGCGGACGGACCGGACGGGACCGGGGTCTTCGAGGTCGCCCTGCCGGTCGTCGCAACGGTGCTCGAGGGCGGGGTGGAGCCACGGTACCCCTCGCTCATGGGCCGGATGAAGGCGAAGAAGGTGGCCATCGAGACGGTCGTACCGGGCTTCACCCCGGCCGGGTCGGGGAGGGTCGGGCTGGCGCTGCCGCCGCCGATCCCCAACGAGGTCGAGATCCTCGGCCAGGGTGCGTCGGCGGCCCCGGCGGTCGTGGCCGTGCTCAAGGAGCTGGGGGTGGTGCGCTGATGGCACTGGTCTATGTCGAGGTCGACGGAAGTGAGCTCTCCGATGTCTCGCTCGAGGCGCTGACCGTCGGACGCGGTCTCGACGGCCCGCTCGAGGCGGTCGTCGTCGGGTCGGTGCCCGACGCCGGGGTCGCGCAGCTGCGCGAGTTCGGGGTGGCGACGGTGCGGGTCGCCCGGTCGGCGTCCCTTGACCGGTATGCCGCCGCCGGGTATGCCGCGGCAGTGGTCTCGGCGCTCTCGTCGTCAGGCGCAACCGTGCTCGTCGGACCGGGCTCGCCTCGGTCAACCGAGGTTCTGGCGCACGTGGCCGCCCGGCTGGACACCGCGATGGCAGCCAATGTCGTGGAGGTGCAGCCGGTCGTTGTCGGTTCGCCGGTGACCGTGGTCCGCCAGGTCATGGGCGGATCGGTGCGCGAGACGATGCGGGTGGACGGCCCGGTGGCAGTGCTCGTCGTGGCCGGTCACGCGGTTGAGGCCGTGCCTGCTTCGTCAGCCGGCGCCGGTGACGTTGTCGAGTTCTCGCCCGAGGTGTCGGCCGTGGACCTGCGCGCGACAATGACCCGGCTCCAGGCGGCCGAGGGCGCCGACACCTCCCGCCTGGCGAAGGCGCGGGTCGTCGTGGGCGCCGGCCGTGGTGCCGGGAGCCCGGATGGTTTCGGGCCGTGCATCGAGCTGGCGGGCCTGCTCGGCGGGGTGCTCGGGGTGTCTCGCTCGGTCACGGCGGCCGGCTGGCGTCCGCATCACGAGCAGGTGGGCCAGACCGGGACGAAGATCTCCCCAGAGCTCTATGTCCCGTGCGGCATCAGCGGGGCGATCCAGCACTGGGCGGGCTGTTCATCCGCCCAGACGATCCTGGCGGTCAACACCGACGACGAGGCGCCCATGGTGACGCGGGCGCGGTATGCCGTGATCGGCGACATGCACGAGGTCGTCCCGGCCGTGATCGAGGCCCTGCGCGCGCGGAGCTGAACGTCCGTGCCGTCAGGGGCGCCGTCAGGGGTTGAGCTCGGTGGCCACGATGCGCCAGTGGTCCGAGTGTTCGAGCCTGACCCGCAAACGGAGCGACAGCTCAGCCGTCCGCTCATCGACCCGCGTCCCCTGGGCATCGACGACGTAGGCGGCGGGGGAGTCGAAGTCGACGTCGACCACAGCGCTCGTGGTGGTGACTGCGGTTGGCGTGACACGGTAGATGATGGCAAAGGTGCCGACTCCGTGCCGGCCGTGGTCGTGATCGCCGGTGAGGGTCCGCAGGAAGCCCTCACACCTCAGGCACGCCGGGGTGGAGTAGTCGCTCAACCCGGCCGGGTCGCCAGCGGCGAATGCCTTGCCGAGCGCGTCGAAGTAGGCGCGCACGAAGGCTTCGGCGCCCGCCGCGGTCCGCGGGAACCTGGCGGCCAGCTCATCGGCCCCGGCGTCGGTGGCGGACTGTGTCGTGGGGCTTGACGAGGGCCTCGCGGCAGGGGTGGTCGAGGCCGATGTCGACCCTCCACCGGGCGAGATCCCGGAACTCGGCTGGCTTGCCGGAGCCGAACAGGCAGCGATCACGGCGATCCCCACGATGAGGCGGAGGTGCCAAGTCCAGGACGGCTTGGTGCGCGGCGGCGCGGTGACCGCGCCGCCCTCCTGTGTCGACCTCCGGGATCTCATGCAGCGGCCGCCTTCACCACGCGCCAATGGTCGGTGAAGTCGAGCCGGAAGTAGAAGGGAGCACGCGGCTCGGCGGTTCGCGTTCCAGTTGTCTTTCCCACCTTGTCGACGAAGACCGCTCTGGGCACATCGATCAGCACCTGAACGATGGAGCCCGAGGCGGTCGAGGAGATCTCGTCGACGTCCACCAGGACTACGAGTGGACCCTCCAGGTGCTCGTTCTTGGCTCGCAACTCGGTGATGTCGCCGATCCATTTGTTGCATGCCGTGCAGGCGGCGTCGACGTACTGCTTAATGAGGGCCGGGTTGGCCGATCGAAATGCTTGGGAGAGCGCGTCGAGATATGCCCTGACGAAGCCCTCGGCTCCCACCTTGGTCTTCGGGAACCGAGTCGCGAGGTCCGACGGCGACGATGTCGAGGGCGAGAGCGACGGCGGGGCGGTCGTCGTGGGGTCGACGACGGAGGTTGGGCGTCCGGCAACGGATGCTGATGGGGTGATCTGTGGCGCCGACGAGCAGGCAGCGACAAGGAGTGCCGCGGCCGCTGCGCCGAACCAGGCCCGAATTCGGAAGGTCAGCCTCGCCACGCTACTCAACCCTCGATCCCACAACGCGCCACTGCCTGTCGTAGCGGAGGAAGAGCGTGGCGGTGAGGTTGCCTTCCGCCTTCCGGACGTGGACTGTCCTTCCGGACTGATCGACGATCTTGGCCTCTGGGACCGTGATCCGAGCGACCGCCGTGGCCTGGTCCGGTCCAGTCAAGGCTGTCGTGATGTTCCGGACGACAATGAACGTCCCAACGGCATGTTGCTGGTTCGCCTGCATCTCACCGAAGTAGTTCAGCCAGCCGTCGCATCGCGAGCACTCCGGCGTCGAGTACTGCTCGAGGGTGCCGATGTCGCCTACCTCGTAGGCGCCGTTGAGCACAGCCAGGTACTCACGAGCGAACGCGTCAGCTCCCGCTTCGGTCTTCGGAAACCGTGGCGCCACGGGCTCTGTGGCAGTTCCCATAGGCGGGCGTGACGTCGACGATGCAGGTCTCGTCGTCGGACCGTCGATAGAGGATGAGCGTCCAGCCGCGGATGGTGATGGGGTGGGCTGTGGCGCCGACGAGCAGGCAGCGACAAGGAGTGCCGCGGCCGCTGCGCCGAACCAGGCCCGAATTCGGAAGGTCAGCCTCGCCACGCTACTCAACCCTCGATCCGACCACGCGCCACTGCCGGTCGTAGCGGAGGAAGAGCGTGGCGGTGAGGTTGCCTTCGGCCTTGCGAAGGAACACTGTCCGCCCCGTTCGGTCGACAATCTTGGCTTCGGGGACGCTGATACGTACGACTGCTGTGGCGATTCCCGGTCGCGACAAGGCCGTCGTGATCTCTCGCACGACGATGAAGGTCCCAACGCCGTGGTGGTTCTTCGACTGGACTTCCTGGAAGTACTGCAACCAGCCGTCGCATCGTGAGCATTCCGATGTCGAGTACGCCGCGAGGCTCCCCACCACTCCGGTGTCGTGCACCGAGTTGAGGACCGTCAGGTACTCCTTGGCGAACGCCTCAGCGCCGGCTTCAGTGTTCGGGAAGCGTTGCCCAAGGTCCGACGTGGTTGTCGTCGAGGGGCTTGTGGTGACCGACGAGGCGACAGGTGTCGTGGCGTGGCTGCTTGTCGGGAGGGCAGCGGTCGATGAGTGGGCTCGGGGCGGCGCTGAGGCACCCGAGCACGCCGTGAGCAGCACGGCGGTCACGGAGTACGCGAGCGGGCGGAAGTGATGAGTCGACATCCTTGCGCACCCCCTGGTGTTCGACATGTGCCTTCCAACGCCCCGCGGGCGAGCCGCTGTCAGTGGTTGACCAGTACCGCTCTTGCCTCGCGAACGGTGATCGAGCCAGCCGGGCCGGTGACATTTACCGCGCCTGGGATTGGAGCCCAGACGCCAGTGCCGATCCGGAACTCTCCGGTGTACCGCACCGTCACTGTCGGGGTCTTGGTGCCGGTCGTGGTGTAGGCGTGCTGGATGTCGCCGTCGGGGTAGCCCCCGCCCGCCGACGTGGTCGGGCCGAAGGAGGCCCCGTCACCGAAGTGGTAGGTGTACCCGACGAGCACCGGTCGTATCTCGAACCGGTATCCCAGCAGGGTGACCGCGTGAATCTCGCCCGGGCCGTAGCCCGCGGCCGGGAAGACGACCCGGTAGAAGGTCGGCATGCCGATCAGGGTCTGACCGTTCGGTGGCTGCATCGCCAACGTCGGCCGCGACCACGGCGTGAGGGAGAACTCGCGCTGGATGTCATAGATCGTGGGCCTTGGTGGGCCGCTGGGGATGACATCAGTGACACAGGTGTCCCCGAGGTTGTACCACGTGGTATCTGTGGCGTCGGGGCCCTGCTGGCGACGCCAGACGATCATGAGCGGGCCTTGGGCATTGCGGGCCTGGCACGCGGTCACGGCGTGCATGCACATGACGTCCGCCGTGGCTGATCCGGGGGGGTCGCCGGTGCATCCGGTGGTCATCCCGTACTCGTACCAAACGGTGGGCTGTGCGTTACCAACGCCACCGCTATCGCCCGGGTACTTGGGCAGGGAAAGGAGCTCCTGTCGAGTCATCCCGATGCTGATTCCGGCCTGGTTCCCACCGGGACAGACGACCCCATCGGTGCAACCAGGCGGAGGAGGTGCGTCTGCCCACGCCGGCCCTCCTGCAAGTGTCCCAAGGAGGACACTGAGGGAAATGAGTGCGCGCGGGCACTTCACTGGGGCACCTCTGTGGCGACAACTTGCCAGGCTTTCGTGAACAGCAGTTTGGCGTTCAACTGGACGTTTCCCTCGTTCTTTCGCGTGTGCACAACAACGCCTTTGCTGTTAACTACCTTTGCCTCAGGTACACTCAATTGCGTGACGGCCACCGCCGTGTTTCCACTAATGCCCACAACTTGAACATCTCGAACCGTGACGAACGTATTGAGCGAGTGGTAGGCAGATCTCTCGTTCTGAGTAAACTCGGCCAACCAGTCACGGCACCGCAAACAGTCCGGTGATGCATAAAGCGATAGGTCACCGACCTTCCCTTCCTGATAGGCCGCATTGAGCTTCGCGAAGTACTCCTTGACGAAGCCTTCGGCTCCAGCCTTGGTCCTAGGGAACCGGGTGGCGAGGTCTAAGGCGGCGGTCGTCGTCGAGGAGCTCGTCGTGGTCGAGGGGGTGCTCGTCGTCGTGGTCGAGCCGCCCGGCCAGGTCGAGGAACCGGTCGGGGCAGGCGATGACGAGCCGGTGCACCCGGCTACCGCCACCACGACAGCAGCGGCAGCGCTGACAACCACAGCACGGCGAACGTTCGGCATACACGGCCCCCAGGGTGACGGACTCTTCCGACCAGTTTGACTCACCGCACCCGCGAACGCACGTCTGCTGGCCAGGCTGTGGACAACTCTGCGTCACACGGCAGGCGCCCGGCCGCGAGCAGGCGAGCGGATACCGGGACGAACCGGTCAGGAGCCGTCGGGGTCGATCAGCGTGGTCCACGCGAGATCGGTGTCCAGGCCCACGACCGCTGCATCGGTGCCGC
>RRZT010007052.1_pt1 | contig 10661 bp, 7 predicted proteins | sample 2165551 | NCBI WGS metagenome assembly RRZT01 (sample SAMN10456910, study PRJNA506462) | wastewater metagenome | biome: wastewater; feature: sludge; material: wastewater sludge; isolation source: wastewater sludge with Escherichia coli K12::gfp cells carrying plasmid... | place: USA: Moscow, Idaho ...
CAGCGCTGGGGTGAGTTCGGTGCCGTCGTCCAGCGTCATCTTCTGGCGCGCGTTGTGCGTCGCGAAGCAGTACCAGGGCTTGCCTTTGCGGCAGGCACGGCACTGGCCGCACACGGCCCGCCAGTTCAGCACCACGTAGTCGCCGGGGGCGACCTCGGTGACGCCCTCGCCGACCTCCTCGACGACGCCCGCGGCCTCATGGCCCAGCAGGTAGGGGAAGTCGTCCCCGATCCCGCCGAGCTTGTAGTGCAGGTCGGTGTGGCACACGCCGCACGCTTGGACCTTCACGACGACCTCGCCGGGGCCCGGATCGGGGACGGTGATCGTCACTACCTCCACAGGCGCGTTCACGCTGCGGGCGATCACCGCTTGGCTAGTCCGTGGCATCAGTGCCTCCTCCTATCGGGTGCTGCAAGGTTCGCAGGAATGGGTTCTTTAGCGCTACAGAGCAGAGGCCGGTTGATCACTGTAACGATAAAGTCCACCATGGATGTCGAGGGGGTGATCGGCATGGGCCGGGTGACGCAAAAGGACGTGGCAGCGGTGATGGGCGTCTCCGTCATGACCGTCTCCAACGCGTTCAACCGCCCCGATCAGCTCTCCGAAGACCTCCGCGTCCGCGTCCTTCAGCGCGCCAAGAAGATGGGCTACTCAGGCCCCGACGCCGTCGCACGCCAGTTGCGCACCGGGCGCACCAACACCTATGCCGTGGTCTTCGACGAGGACCTGTCCTACGCCTTCTCCGACCCATTCACCGTGCTGTGGTTGCGCGGGTTCTCCGAGGTGATGTCCGCTCACGGCGCCAGCATCACCTTGCTGTCGGTCCCCGCCTCGGACCCCGCCTCGCTCGCCGCCGTGCAGGATGCCGCCGTCGACGGCCTCGTCGGGTTGTGCGGCGACAAACCAGCCGTCATCAAGGCCCGCGAACTCGGCCTTCCGACGGTGTACTGCACGCTCAGCGAGGATCTCCACAACGACACGTTCGTCGCCATCGACGATCGCGCGGCCGGACGCGACCTCGGCGCCCACCTGTACCGCCTCGGCCACCGCCGCGTCACGGTGCTCGCCGAGATCCCACGGCTCAGCGACACCGACCACGTCGAGTGGCATCCGGGGCAACTCGCCGACCAGGACGACCTGCCCCCGTGGGCGCTCGACTCACGCTCACGCCTGTTCGGCATCCTGGAAGGGCTCGGCGACGCGGACGTGCGCATCGTCTTGACCGGCCCCAACTCCCGCGATTCTGGCCGCAACGCCGGGGATGTCGTCCTGGATCGCCACGACCGACCCACCGCCGTCGTGGGCATGAGCGACATTCTCGCCCTGGGATTCCTCGACGCCCTCGCACAGCGGGGGTTACAGCCGGGCCGTGACGTCTCGGTCGCCGGGTTCGACGACATCGGAGAAGCCGCCCCAGCGGGGCTCACCACGATTCGACAACCCATCGCGGAGAAGGGCCGCGAGGCTGCCCGCCTCGTCCTCGACCCGCGCCGACCCAACCGTCAAATCATGCTGCCGCACCGCCTGATGGTGCGCGCCAGCACCGCACCCCTGCTCTAGACCACCCTTCACCGACCCGCAGAAAGGGACACCCATGTCCATGTACCTGTCCATCGGCTCCACCCTGCAGGAGATGTCGTCCACCCATGACGTTCCCGCCCGCGCCCTCCCGTGCCGCAGCGTCCAGGCCGCACCTACCACGGGACGCACCGCCCGCACGCTCGCCGCAGGCCTGCGGCGTCTCGCGTCCGCAGAACTGCGCTGGGCGTCCCACCTGGAGCGACGCGTCACCGACGTATCCCTGGCCTCCTGAGGACGGGCCGCGTGGCTCGATCAGCCGAGATCAGCCAGGGCCTGGATGGGCGTGGCTCGTCCGGCGCGACGCGCGGGCAATGCACTCGCAATAAGCGCCACCCCGACGGTCGCCAGCCAGGGGAGACTGCGCCTCAGGCGTCAACGATGAGCCACGTCAGCAACTCGTCGCGTCCGGAGATGTAGCGGAACAAGGCTGAGGGTGCCATGTCGATCCTGCGGGCGACCACCACTGTGGAGGATCAGCCGAAGCAGAGCAGCCAGTGGCTACGCGTTGCCGCTCAGTTCGACGGCCCACTTCTCCGCCTCGTCGGCGCGGCCGAGCCGCTTCAACACCGCGACCAGTTCGCCGCCGACCTCGCGGCGAGGCTCCTGCAGGTGGGCGAGCGTGAAGGCTTCGGTCGCGGACTCCAGCGCGTAGACCGCATCGACGTCGTCGGTGCGCAGCATTCCCAGCAGCCAGAACGCGTAGGCGGCATCCGCGTACTCCCCCGCGCGGGCGAACTCTTCCGCGATGGTTTCGGCGCGCTCGGGGGCGGTGGGATCACCCAGAGTCGCGGCGACACGAACGCGGGTGTCGGCGAGCCGACGCGCCTGCACGGCACGGGCGGCCCGCTCACGCTCGAGGATGTCGTCGGAGAGTCCGTCGGGAAGCTCCTCCTCAGAGAGTTCGCCGATCAGGGATTCCGCCAGGCGGTCGATCTCAGGAAGCTGCGTCACCTCGGCCCGGCGAGCCCACGCCCGTACCACGGGCGCAAAGAATCGCGCTGGTGTCGCGGCACCGCGCAACAGCGAAGCCGCCGACGCGAACTGGGCGCGCGCGCCCTCGTCGTCACCTTCGGCGGAGGCGAGCATCGCCGCCTCCGCATGGGCGAACCCTGCCGCCTGCAGACGGCCCACAGCCCGGTAGGCGTTCGCCGCAGCCACATAGGCGCGCGCCGCCGCTACCCGGTCCGCACCCGCCTGTGATTCCGCCCAGGCGAGGAGTTCCGCCGGGTCGTCGAGACCAAGCTGGCCCTGCGCAGCGTCGGCGTCCGCCCCCGCCGGGAAGGCGTCCGGGGAGGACGCCTGGGGTCGTGAGGGCTGGGCAGGATCCTCGGCACGTGGCGCGGGAGCCGCGCTCGCGACCGGAGCGAGGTGCTCACCGAAGACGGACAGATCCACAGGAAGGAACGTCGCGTCATTCCACACGGCCCAGGTGGCGTCCGTGAGCGCTGAGGTCTGGTTGCGCGCGTCAAAGGCGGCAGCCAAGGTGAGCGCCTCACCGCGCACCCACCGATCCAACTCGGCCACCGTCGCCGCCGGGACGCCGTGCAGTTCGATGGGCGTTGCGGCATGGTCGGCCGCCAGTAAGCCCGTGGCCGCGCCCACCGAACGCAGATACGTCCACCGGACATGCGGGGTGTCGCCCTCAAGAAGGAAACGCTGATCCTCCACCAGCTTCGCCAGGGCACGACTCGGGTTCCCGGAACGAGCAAGAAACTCCAGATGACGACCACGGATCGGGGCTGCCGTCACGTCCTGGGGCAGATGCTGGCGCGCTAGGCGGTGGGCGCGAGCCGCCCCCACCGCGTCCCCCACATGCAGGGAGGCGAGTTGCAGGTACGACAGCATGTCGCCCGGCTCCGTGGCGCATTCGGGGCTTTGCGGCAACACCTGCTCGACGAGCCGGATGCACTCCTCATAGCGACCGGTGCGATACAGGTGGGCCGCCCGGTCGCCGGGATCGCACGCCTCACATTGGGAGAAGTCGTCGCGTGGGGTCGAGGACCACTCCACAAAAAGATCCTCGGTGTCGGCTGCGCCACGCATCTGGGCCCAGCCGAACCGGCTCAGGGCGACGGCGTTCATCCCGTTGCCCGCCAGCGCGTAGCGGCGCTGCATGTCCGTGAGCGTGGTGTCGATCTGTGCGGCCGTGATCGCGGGGAACTCCATCAAATGCGCGACCATCCACTTGAACGACCAAAACAGCGAATGCTGATCCTGCTCGTCGAAGTACTCCGGGTGGGCGTCCCACCAGCGCAGCATCTGCGTGAAGGGCAGGAACGCCTTGTCGACCTCGCCGCCCCACGCATACCCCTCCACCGTGGTGAACAAGGCGTAAGCGCGCGCCTCCGGGGGGCCTTCGGCGGTAATCCGGTCAAGTTCGGCAGCCGACGCGGTACTGCGCGCGATCCCATAGGGCATCTCACGGATCCGGCTGATGGCGATGTTGGCTTCGGCAACGGAGCGAGTCATCGGTCGTCCTTCGTGGAAGTGGAGTCGCCCCCGAGCGCACGCTCCATGAGCAGCGACAGGGACTCGTTCATGAGCGTGACCTCGGCCGTCTGCAACGGCAACCCCGAGGCGAGCACGGTCGTCACATACAGCGAGCGGGTCGCGGCGTCCCGGACGTCACCGTCACGGGTAGCCAGCAGCGCCCGAACGGTGGCGGACGCATCGTTGAGGATGAGCCGACGCGGACGCGCGGGCTCGGTGAGCCCGGTGAGGATCTCACCCCACACGTCGTCGGAGGTGGCTGCCTCTGCGTGCGCGGCGCGGGCATGCTCACCGTCACGGTCGTCGATGAGGACGGCGGACAACTCGGGCGGGTCGTAGCGGCGGACCAGGATGTCGCAGTCCTGATCGGCGAGCGTGGCCCGCAACGCGACGACGGCGTCCAGGATCTCCAGTTCGCGCACCGGCTCCAGTTCGTCGAGGGTCCGCGCGATGTCGTCGGCGACCGCGGCGGCCAGCCCCAGTTCGCGGTGCCGGGCGGCGGCGCGTTCGAGGAGGTCGGCGTCGTAGACGTAACCCCCGTTGACGACCACGATGCCCTTGTGGGCGGCCACGGCAGCGATCCGGCGATACTCCTCCAGGGAGCGGGTGAACAGCAGCCGGGCGTCCCCTGCGCGCTCAGCCAACTCGCGAAGCGTGCCCGCCCCCACCGTCGACTCGAACGGCAAGGTCGTGACCGCGAGGTCGAGCACCTCATCGTCCACCAACGCCAGCGCCCGCAACGCCAGGTGGTGCACCTCGACGAACCGGCGCGCCACCGGACCACCCGCGGTGAGCGTGTCGAGCACCCACGCCCGGACGCGTTCCCCCAGCGCCTCACGCGCCGCCAGCAACAGGTCGTCCTCGTAGAGACCCTCACGCGACGCAGTGGGCCGCAGCCCCGAGGCGTCCAGGACGCAGCGCACGAAGAAAGCCCACGGCGGGAGCACCTGGGTGACCCCCGAGGACAGCAGCATCCGTTTGAGATACACCCGATGATGGGCCACCGTGGTGGGTGCCACCGCCGCAGGAAGGACGAAGGCGACACCCGTCAGCCCAGCGATCGGAATCTCCACGTCAATCGAAGCCAGCGGCGTGAACCCCAGCGCCCGCTCGCTGTAGGACGCCAACGCAACGGTGCGTGCGGCATCGTTCGGGTAGGCGACACGCCAGGGCAGTTCGTCCCCGCTGAGGCGGCGACGGGCGAGCGAGCCGTCGTCGAGGCGCACCTCCAGCGCAACGTCGACAGGCAGCAGGCCGCCGAAGTCCTCCGCCAGCGCGGCCACCATGTCGGGAGCGAGCCAATGCTCGGCATCGCGCCGAGGAACCAGGCGGACAGCGCTGCCCGGCGCGCCTTCGAGCACGGCGATCGCCGGGTCGTCGTCGGCCAACTCCGTCAGCTCGTAGCGCCCATCGGTGAACCCGCGCCACCGGATCGCGGGCGAACGCTGCCCCTCGGGGCCCGGGCGTGCGCACCGGGACACGAGGTCGATCTCATCGGCGACCATGAACGCGGACAGCAGGCCGATGCCGAACTGTCCCAGGAACTCTTCGCGCCCCCCGCCCAGATCGGCGTCACGCTTGGACGAGCGGCCGATCGTGGCGAGCAACTCACGGGCGTCGGCGGCGGTCAGCCCGATGCCGGTGTCGCAGACCTCCAGCCCGCCACCGGGGAGGGGACGCAGGTCGATGCGCTCGGGCGCACCCTCAGCCAGGGCGCGGCGTGCCGTGATCGCGTCAACCCCGTTTTGCAGCAGTTCGCGCAGATAGACGCGCGGGCTGGAGTACAGGTGCCGGGCCAGCAGATCGACGACGCCGCGCAGATCAACCTGGAAGGACTCTCCGCTCACTCGCCCTCGCCCTGATCACCTGGCTCGTCCACGATGCCCAGGTGCTCGCCCAACGCCTCGAAGAAGCGCAGGCCCGTGAAGAGCCCGGACGCGATGAACTGGCCGAGTTGGTCATCGGCGACCCCGTACTCGAGATCGAAGGACACCTCGGTGTAGATCGCGAGTTCGCCGCCCTCCTCCGCCGTGTAGGCCTTGGGCCACGGGCGGGAGCGATGGAAGTCGTCGGCGAACAGGAGGAAGTCTGCCTGGCGCTCGAGCGGCAGGGTGTGCTTCCAACGCCCGCGCACCTGCAGCACTTCGTCGTTGGAACCCAGGACGAAGAAGTAGAAGACGTTGTCGTCCCACGCCCCGCCCAGGTCGCCGTCGGAATCCTCGGAGAAGTACCACTCCTGCCGCGTCAGGAACGCTGCGATGCGCTCCTTGGTCAGCGGCGTGTTCGTTGTGTGCGGCGCGTCGTCCGGCTTGCTGAAAAACCCCATGGTGGCACGTCCTTCGTCGGTTGATCCCGGTCGAGTGAGCCCTCCTGGGTCACGCCGTCCGGGCGGCGGGTGTGGCTGTCGCGCCAGTCTAGGGAAGGCCGCCGACAGGACGAAGCCCCGACCACCCTCAGCGCGGCCCGCCCGACGAACGCGCCACTCGCCTCACCACTCGATGCCGCGCTGCCCCTTCTGGCCGGCGTCCATCGGATGCTTGATCTTGGTCATCTCGGTGACCAGGTCGGCAGCCTCGACCAGCGCCGGGTGCGCCCGGCGTCCGGTGATGACGACGTGCTGGAAGCCGGGACGCTGCGTCAGGGTCTCCACCACATCCTCGACGTCCACCCAGCCCCACTCCATGAGGTAGGTGAACTCGTCGAGGATCAGCAGATCGTGGGTTTGGGCGGCCAGGCGTCGCTTGACCTCCGCCCAGCCCTGGGCGGCATCGGCGGCGTGGTCGGAACCGTCGCCCTGCTTGCGCGTCCACGACCAGCCGGACCCCATCTTGTGCCACTCGACGGGACCCCCCTCGCCGGTCTCCTCGTGGAGGCGTCCCAGGCGCTCGAAGACGGTCTGCTCGCCGATGCGCCACTTGGCCGACTTCACGAACTGGAAGACCCCGATGTTCCAGCCCTGGTTCCAGCCGCGCAGCCCCAACCCGAAGGCGGCGGTCGATTTCCCCTTGCCGTCGCCGGTATGGACGGCCAGCAGGGGGCGGTTACGTCGCTGTTTGGTGGTGAGCCCGTCATCGGGAACGCTCAGGGGTTGTCCTTGGGGCATCAGGCGGCTCCGTTCTCGGCGGCAGGAAGGGTGGGGCGTTCGCGCCAGGCGTCCACGGCCCCGGTCAGGGCCTGAGCGCTCACGGCGTCCACGGCCACGTGTTCGGCGCCCAGCACGGACGCGAGCCGTCGCGCCAGGCCGAGCCGCAGCGGACCCGACTCACTGTCGATGACGACGGTGCTGACGCCCAGCCGGGCGATGCCGGACGCTGCCCGCTCGGCCCGTGCCACCGCGTCCGCACCCGCATTGGCGCGGCCGTCGGTGACGACGACCAGCAGCGGGCGGGTGCGCGGATCCCGGACGCGTTCGCGCAGGATCACCTTCGCGGCCAGTTCGAGGCCCTCGGCCAGCGGCGTTCGGCCCCCGGCGGGCAATTCCTCCAGGCGAGCGGCGGCGATGTCGATGGACCCGGTCGGTGGCAACGCGACGTCGGCGCCGGTACGCCGGAACGTCACCAGCCCGACGCGGTCGCGGCGACGGTAGGCGTCCAGCAGTAGGGACAGGATCGCCGTCTTGACCGCGGTCATGCGTTTGCGGGCGGCCATCGAGCCGGACGCGTCCACGCAGAACAGGATCAGGTTTGCCTCGCGGCCCTCCCGGGTGGCGACGCGCAGATCCTCGGCGCGCAACTGGACGCGGCGGCGCCCCCCGGCGTGGGGGGTCTGGTGGCGGGCGGCGGCCATGAGGGTTTCCACCAGGTGCAGCGACCCGGCCCCGGAGGTGGCGGGTTCGGCGCCGATGCGTCGCCCCTGCGTGGACAGGGCGCGGCTACGGCGTCCGGCGCTGCCCGCGCCCACCCCGCGGACGGCGAACAGGCGCGGCCGATAGGGCGCTGCCGCGGCGGCGATCTTGTCGGTGCCCTCACCGGAGGGCTGGTCGTTGCCGAGTTCGGGGGGCAGCGGCGGGGGCACGTCGAGCGGCGCCTCGGCCTGATCCTGCGGGCCGGGCGGCGGCGCGTCCGGCTGGGAGGTGTCGGTGTCGGGCTGTGGCGCGTCGGTGTCGGGCTGGTCGGCGCTGTCGGAGTCCTCCGGCGGACGATCCTCGGGTGCCGGGTCGTCGGTGGGCGGCTCGGGTGGGGTGTCGTCGGGATCCGGCTCTTCATCCCCCAGGAGACGGTCGAGGAGGTCCTCGTCGAGCCCCGGGGCGTCGAACGGGTTGCGGCGGCGGCGATGCGGCAACGCCAGCAGGGCGGCCTGGCGGATGTCGGCGCGGGTGACGGTGTCGCGTCCGGCCCAGGCGGCGTGCGCGACCGCCGCGCGGGCGGTGACGATGTCGGCGCGCAGGCCGTCCACCTCGAACCCGGCACACACGCGGGCGATCGCGGCCAGCGCATTGTCGCTGAGCTTCACCTCCGCCAGGCGGGCGCGAGCCTGACCGATGCGGGCCCGCAACGCGGCCTCGTCGGCGGCGAAGGATGCGGCGAACGTGAGCGGGTCGGCGTCGAAGGCGAGCCGCCGGCGGACGACCTCGACACGGCGTCCAGGTTCTCGGGGGGCGACGACCTCGACGGTGAGACCGAACCGGTCCAGCAACTGGGGCCGCAGTTCGCCCTCCTCAGGGTTCATGGTGCCGATCAGGACGAAGCGGGCGGCGTGCTCGACGGAGATGCCGTCGCGTTCGATGGTCGCCCGGCCCATGGCAGCGGCGTCCAGGAGCAGATCGACGAGGTGGTCGTGGAGCAGGTTGACCTCGTCGACGTAGAGGATGCCGCGATGGGCGCGCGCAAGCAGGCCCGGCTCGAACGTCACCTCACCCTTGGACAGGGCGCTTTCGAGTTGGAGGGAGCCCAGGACGCGGTCCTCGGTGGCGCCGACCGGGAGTTCGACGAGCCGCACCGGACGCGAGGTGCGCGTGGCGGCGTCCCGGTCGGGCAGGTCGAGAGAGACTGCGGAAGGATCGTCCGGGTCGATGGAGAACCGGTCGCCTTCGTAGACGTCGACGGGCGGCAGGACGGCGGCCAGCGCACGCACGGCGGTGGATTTGGCGGTGCCCTTCTCGCCACGGATCAGCACCCCGCCGATCTCCGGGGAGATCGTGGACAAGATGAGGGCCAGCCCCATCGGGTCGAGGTGGTCGGCTTCGCAGCCGACGATGGCCGAAAAGGGGTACTGCTGTGGCATGTGAGGCTCCCGCTCTGTTCGCCAACGTGGTCGTCGTGGCGCGGGGCCGGTCTTCGGACTGGCCGAGTCCCTTTCGGGCTCGGTTCACCGCAGCGGGCCTGTGCCGGACTCTCACCGGCTTCCCAGATTCTCCCCGTCGTTGCCGCGCCGCCGGTTCCGTCGGCCGTCCACTCGGGGGCACCTCGTGCCGTCGTCCACGATAGCGTGGTGAGGTGCCCACCGAACGTCGCGCCCCCTCCTCGATCACTGTCGTTGGTATCGGCGCCGATGGTGTGTCAGGCCTGAGTGATCACGCGCGGGCGCTGGTCGCCGAGGCGGACGTCCTGATCGGCTCACCGCGTCAGCTCGGGCTCGTCCCGGACGCCTCCGCCGCCTCGCGGCTCCCGTGGCCGTCCCCGCTCCGTGCCGGTCTGCCCGCGCTGCTGGCCTCGTTGCCGCAGGGGCGAGTCGTCGCGCTCGCGTCCGGGGATCCGCTCGTGTCCGGGATCGCCACCACGCTGATCGGCCTGCTGGGCCCTGACGCCGTCCGTGTCGTTCCCGCGGTGTCCTCGGTGGCGCTGGCCCGCGCCGAACTGGGCTGGTCCGCCGAGGAGTGCGCCGTCGTGAGCCTGGTCGGGCGTCCCGTCGCGCTCTTGGCCCGCGAGTTGGCGCCCGGACGCCGGATCCTTGCGCTGTCCTCCGATGAGACCACCCCGGCGGCGATCGCCGGGCTGTTGTTCGGTGCCGGTTATGGCGCCAGCGTCCTGCACGTCCTCGGCGATCTGGGCTCGGAGCGGGCGTCCCGGATCGATGCCACCGCCGAGACCTGGGACGCCCACCCGCCCCGCCTCAACGTGGTCGGCATCGAACTGGTAGGCCCGCACCGCTATGGCTGGACGGCCGGGCTCCCCGACGACGCGTACGCCAACGACGGCCAACTCACCAAACGCGACCTGCGCGCCTCCGCGCTCGCCCGGCTGGCCCCCACCCCGGGCGCACTGCTGTGGGACGTCGGCGCGGGAGCAGGTTCGCTCAGCATCGAATGGTCGCGGGCACACCCCACCTGCCGCGCCCTGGCGATCGAGGCCAACGACACGCGCGCCGCCCGCATCGAACAGAACGCCGCGTCCCTCGGCGTCCCGACCGTGCAGGTCGTCCACGGGGCCGCCCCCGACGCCCTGGCCGAGTTGCCCGCCCCCGACGCGATCTTCATCGGCGGCGGAGCGACCGTCCCGGGCGTCCTGGACCGCTGCCTGGACGCACTGCGTCCGGGGGGGCGCCTGGTCGTCCACGGCGTCACCCTCGAAACCGAGGTGCTGTTGGCGTCCCGCTACGCCGAACTCGGCGGCGAACTCACCCGGATCAGCGTCGAGACCGCGGCCCCCATC
>RRZT010701130.1_pt1 | contig 10660 bp, 7 predicted proteins | sample 2165551 | NCBI WGS metagenome assembly RRZT01 (sample SAMN10456910, study PRJNA506462) | wastewater metagenome | biome: wastewater; feature: sludge; material: wastewater sludge; isolation source: wastewater sludge with Escherichia coli K12::gfp cells carrying plasmid... | place: USA: Moscow, Idaho ...
AACGACGACCGGTGAGAGACTCGACCTTGCGCTGCGCCTTCGGCTTGGTGACCGGATGGACGTCGCGCAGATCGGCCACCACCGCGCGCATCGGCTCGGTCACCCGCCGGACGCTCGTCAACGCGGACCGCAGCCGAAACGCCCACAGCTGCTGCTCCTTGCTCAGCGGCCGACCGGTGAACAGTTCGTCGGCCAGCTCATCTCCGGCCTGTTCCAGCCAGTCGACGACAACGGCGTACGAGTCGATCACCCCTGAGACGAGGACCTGCAACGCGGCCGCCGTCCCACCGGTGGCCAGCCGCTCCCCTGCCGCCGCCAACCAGCGACGCGGGTCCATGTCTGCGGTCACATCGGCGAGGCAGACCAGAGCTCGATCCGTCACCAGCACCGAAACGGGATGCACCGTGACCTGCGCCGTGTGCTGATCAATGGTCACCGCATTGGTGAGAACGAGCCGAGCCTGACCGATCTCCTCGAACTTGGCTCGATGATCGGTCGCGACGAGCTCGTGCAGCACCAGCGCGTCGAGGTCGAACTCCTTGATCAGCCGTCGGAGGGCGTCTTGGGCATAGTCGCTGGAGCGGTCGAGCACCCACCAGCACAACGCATCGTCGTGCAGGTCGAGCACATCACCGAGGTCCTCACCGGCCAGATCTTCGGCCAGCACCTTGGTACCCGCCCAGACCCGGCTGACCGGGATCGGCCCCGCCAGCGTCCCCGTGGTGGCAGTCAACTCACCCGAACCAGCAGTCACATCCCCAGTCTGCCCGCTCCGAGGATCGGGGGCAGCCAGACCTAGGAGTTATCTGCCGGGGCGAGGAAGCAGAAGGGGGTGATGTCGGACACCACCCCCCTCAACCGGACCAACAGATCAGGCGCTCAGCGAGGTCCCGGCGCTGCGCAGATCCTCACACGCGGTGGCGATCCGAGCGGCCATGCCCGCCTCGGCGGCCTTGCCCCAGGCCCGCGGGTCGTAGGCCTTCTTGTTGCCGACCTCGCCGTCCACCTTCAGCACACCGTCGTAGTTGGTGAACATGTGCCCGGCGACCGGACGAGTGAAGGCGTACTGAGTGTCGGTGTCGATGTTCATCTTCACCACGCCGTAGTCGACGGCCGCCCGGATCTCGGCCAGAGTCGAGCCGGAGCCACCGTGGAAGACCAGGTCGAACGGGTTCTCCTTGCCGATCTTCGCGCCGACCTGCTCCTGGATGTCCTTCAACACCTCGGGCCGCAGCTTGACCGAGCCCGGCTTGTAGACACCGTGCACGTTGCCGAAGGTGAGAGCGGTGATGTAACGGCCCTTCTCCCCCGACCCGAGCACCTCGATGGTCCGCAGCCCGTCCTCGACGGTGGTGTACAACTTGTCGTTGATCTCGTTCGAGACGCCGTCCTCCTCACCGCCGACGACCCCGACCTCGATCTCGAGGACGATCTTGGCCGCGTTGGTGAGGGCGAGCAGTTCGTCCGCGATCGCCAGGTTCTCTTCGACCGGCACGGCCGAGCCGTCCCACATGTGCGACTGGAACAGCGGATTCTGGCCGTTCTTGACTCGCTCGGTCGAGATCGCCAGCAGCGGCCGGACAAAACCCTCGAGCTTGGGCTTGGGGCAGTGATCGGTGTGCAGGGCGACGGTGACCGGGTAGTTCTTGGCGACCACGTGCGCATACTCGGCCAACGCCACGCTGCCGGTGACCATGTTCTTGACCGTCGCGCCCGACGGGGACTCCGCGCCCTCGGTGGAGACCTGGATGATGCCGTCGGACCCGGCCTCGGTGAAGCCCTGCAGCGCAGCATTCAAGGTCTGCGAGGAGCTCACATTGATGGCGGGGTAGGCGAAGTGGTTCTGCTTGGCCCGGTCGAGCATCTCGGCGTAGACCTCGGGGGTTGCGATAGGCATTGCGTCACTCTTCTCTGGGTTGGACTTCCTTGGCTGGACTTCCTTTGGGTGGAACTCCGGGGCGAAGCTCGTGGACAGCCGTCCGCCGGCGGGCACCGACGCGCTGGTCCAGCACGGCTCAGTCTCTCAGAGTCCGGTGCGGTGACCCAAGGGCGTCCGACAACCCTGTGACCAGGAGCGGCAGTGGTCCGCTCCGGCCAGTGACTCAGTTGCCCAATGCGGTGAGGTCGACGCCGAACCGGCCCCCGGAGTACGCCCGTGCAGTGCTGTCCAGCGTGGCTGGAAACACGTCGAGCTGATCGAGCGGCACCGCGAGACGCTGCCCGTCGCCGCGGGTCACGGTGAACTGCGGGCCGTGTCCGAGCTTGCCCTTCCGCACGGTCAGCGAGCTGAGCTCGGCCCAGGGCACGTACGCTCCGCCGATCTCCACGCCGGGCCGGCCCAGGCGCAGCGCGATCCCCTGACCCAGCCCGGCGACGATCCTGCGTGCCTGCAACCAGCCGATCAGCGCGAAGACCGCGAACCCCAGCGAGATCGCGAGCACGATCCCGTACACCAGCCACAACGAGACACCCACGAACTGCGCAGGCTGCCAGACATAGATGGCGATCATGATCCCTAGCGTGATCACCAGGCTGACGATCCGGGAGATGAACCTGCGCCGACGGTTCCGCAACCGTTGCAGTGCCGCGGACGGGTAATAGGGCAACACCAGTTCCTCGTACGGCGAACCGGTGGTAAACCACGGCCGGACACCAGGCTCGATGCTCATCGCCGCACCTTTCGCATGAGAAGACGGTATGCGCCGAGGTCCACTCGGCCAAGCGAGCAGGGCGGTAGTCCGCTCGTTAGGCACCACTAGCTGCGGGATGATCTCCGACTACGGAGACGATCCCGCAGCTAACGAGGAGGACCGACCGAGCCACGATGCTGGATCGGCATCGGCACCGTCCGCGGCTCCCCGGGCGAAAGCTCCGGCGCCCCCGACTCCACACCGAGTGCCATGGCCATCGCCAGCTCCCCCATTCGCAGATAGGGAATCCGCGCCGTGGTGAGCGGCGGGTGCAGATAGGCCGCCACCTCGTCGTCGTCGAAGGAGACCACCGAGATGTCGTCCGGAATCCGCCGGTCACTCTCCTGGATGGCCTGGTAGGCACCGAAGGCGAGCCGGTCGTTCAGGCAGATCACCGCCGTGAGCTCGGGATGCTCGGTGAGGATGCGCTGCATTGCCGCGAAGCCGGTCTCCGGCTCCCACACGACCCCCGTCGCCCCGACGGGCACGGACATCCCGACCGGGGCGACCGCTGCCCCGTCGAGAACCGCACGAATTCCGGCGATCCGCTCGCCGATGGTGACCGAGATACGGGGATCGAGCTCTCCACCCGACGGCAGCCCGATGATGCCGATCTGCCGGTGACCGGCGGTCAGCAGCACGTCGGCGACCTGCGATCCGGCCGCATACTCGTCCGGCAGCACCGCCCGGTGTCCGGCGGAGCTGGTCCCGTTCAAGATCACGACCGGGAAGCCCTCGACGAGGGTCGGCACGTCGATCTGCTTGGCCCCCATCAGTGCGAAGATCAGACCGCTCGGGCGCTGGTCGGCGACCACCTGAACCGCGCGCTCCCGCCAGTCCCGGTTCGTCCCGGTCTCGGTGATCAGCACGGTGTGGTCGTGCTGCTGTGCGACGTCGAGCGCTCCCCTGATCATCGCCGAGGCATAGCGAGTGATGGTCACCTCGTCGGAGACGAAGCCGATGGTGCGATTCCTGCCCTGGCGGAGGGTGCGAGCGGCCGGGTTCGGTCGATAGTCCAGTTCGGCAGCGACGGCCCGGACCCGACTCACGACATGCGCCGAGAGCCGGGATCCGGGCCGATCGTTGAGCACCAGACTGGCCGCGGTCTTGGACACTCCGGCGCGCGCCGCCACATCAGCCAGGGTGACACGCCGGGTCATGCCAACCTCAGCCGTTGAGCAGTCCGACGACCTGCTCCGAGAAGCTCTTGGCCGTCAGGGTCGGCAGCGACTCCCTGCCGAACAGCTTGGTGACCAGCAGCGGCAGCCTCGAGCCCACCTCCGGCGAGGAGTAGATCGCCTTCGGCGTGCCCCAGCCGACCTTGGTCAGATCGTTGAACCAGCCGCCGTGCGGCGGGTCGTTGTTCTCGGTCGCGATGCTCTCCAGCCCAGGCAGGGTCGGCAGCGCATTGCCACCACCGGAAAGCCGGAACTTCTGACCCTCCAGATTGGTGTAGTCGCTGACGAACAGCTGGGCCGCCTCGGGATTCTTGGCCTTGGCGTTCACCGCGATCGAGGAGGTGCCGACCGGCACGCTCGGAATCGACTTGCCGTCCTCCGACGGCAGCACGACCAGGTCGTAGTCCACCTTGGCCTTGACTTTCCGCAAGTTCGGCAGTACCCACCGACCATACGACATGGTGGCGAGCTGGCTCGCGTAGAACATGGCATCCACGCCCTGCCCCTTGGGCAGCGACCCACCGAACAGCATGGTGCCGCTCTTCAGCTGCTCGATGATCCACTCCAGCGTGGCCTGGGACTTGGCATCGGTGTCGAACACCGCCTTGCCGTCCTCGTCGAACAAGGTGCCACCCTGGGCGCTGAGCCAGCCCATCCAGAAGCCCCACCAACCGGCCTCGATGACGTTGCCGGCCTTGCCGGTGGACGCCTTGACCTTGGTCAGCAGATCGCCGAACGCGTCGAGCGTCCACGTGCCCGCCTCCTGCTGGGCCGCGGGGTCCTCGACGCCAGCCTCGTTCAAGATGTTCTTGTTGAACCACAAGACGATCGGGTTGCAGTCGTTGGGCAGACCGTAGACCTTGCCGTCCGGACCCTTCATCCACCCAGTCAGACCGGCGAAGTGGTCAGTGAACTGACCGGTGGCCTGGTCAGAGGCGAGGAAGTCGTCCAACGCCAGCACGTTGTTGGTCTCGATCATCTTGGTCAGCTGATCGTCGCCGGCGTAGAAGGCGTCCGGTGCCGCGCCTCCGGCCAGCTGGGTCATCAGCTTGGCCAGGTAGTCGCCGACCACCAGCTGGAAGGTGGCGTTGACGCCAGTTCGCTCGTTCCACTGCTTGGTGTACTCCCGGAACCGCTCGGCCTCACCCGGGTTCGCCCAGGCGCTCCAGGTCATCGAGCCGGATGCCTTGCGGCCCGATTCCCCGCTGTCGCTGGACCCGGAGCTCGCGCTATTGCCGCAGCCCGCCAGCAGCGCGCCCCCGCCGGCCACGCCGGCTCCGGCCAACGCGCTGGTCGTGAGGAAGCGGCGTCGTGAGAGTCGCCGGATCTGGTTGTAGGCGTGGTCAGCCATAGGTTCGTTCCTCCTTGAAGCGGGACAGCACCCAACTGTGCTGAATCCGTTTAGCACGTCGCACGCTAGCAGTGGACAGCCGCTTCGGGGAAGAGGTGCTAAACCGATTCGACCTGGTGAATTTGTTCCTTTCGGCGCGGTCCGGTCGCGGGAAGCCGACCCGCGGGAGGCCGCTCAGTTCTCCCGGGCGCCACGGGGGGTGATGGCCATGTGGATCCGGTAGCGATCCGCGCGATACCAGGACGTGGACAGCTCGATGGCGCGGTCCCCGGCATAGGTGACCCGTTCCTGCACCAGCAGCGGCGCTCGCTTGGTGGTGCCGAGGACCCGAGCCTGCTGGGCGTCCGCAGATTCAGCCCGCACGGTCTGCTCCCCGCTGGTGACGACCACCCCGTACTCGCTGGCGAACACGTCGTAGAGCGAACCCAGCTCTCGCTGCAACAGCCCCGGGAACAGGATCGAGGGGTAGTAGCCGACCTCGTACGCCATCGGCGTGCCGTCGGCCGTGCGCAGCCGCTCGACCCGGACCACTGGCCTCCCGGGCCGGATCCGCAGCGCGTACGACACGTCGTCGGCGGCGGCCTCCTCGCTCGCCGACAGCACGACGGTGGCCGGCAGCAGCCCGCGGTCGCGCATCTCGCGGGAGAACGAGGTGAGGTGCAGCCGAGAGTCGATCTGCGGGCCGGTGACGTAGGTGCCTTTGCCGTGCACCCGCTCCAGGACACCGGCCTCGACGAGATCGGCGATCGCCTGGCGTACGGTCACCCGACTGACGCCGAGCCGGACCACCAGCACCCGCTCCGACGGGATGGCGTCACCGGGGCTGAGCTCGGCCTCGATCAGCTGCTCCAGGATCGCCCGCACCTGCGCACGTTTGGTGGTGGCCGAGCCGAGCGGCCGCTCCACCCGATAGCCGCCGTACGAACCGCCGCCAAGCTCTCGCTGCACGCTGTCTCCTCACCCGGACTCCTGATCCGAAGTCGCTCACCGAGTCACGCCGTTGGTCACATAAGACCACCGCAGACCAGTATGTACCAGTTCACCCATCTTCGGGAGCGGTCCAGGACTCGATCGGGACGTACTGCGAGACGTTGTCCATCCGGCGCTGCGCGGCGGCGACCTCCCGGACGGACTGTTGGACGAGACTGCGGTCGATCGGCGACAGATCATCGAGGACCATCAGGTCGGTCGGCCGGATCCCATGTCGTAGCTGATTCAACTGGTAGCGCAGCCGCAGCCGCTGCAACACCTGGAACGCCTCGACCAGGTTCGCAGCCCGGGTGGCCGGCAGCATGGCCGAGCCAGCGGCATCCTCCAGCCGGGTGACCGTGGAGAGCGCCGACGAGCCGACACTCGACGCCGACCACCTGGCCAGGTTGACGACCGGCAGGATCGCTCGCCGCTTGATGTCGAACGAGTCATCGCGGCCGCGGAGCGTATCGAGCATCGTGTTGCGCTTGGCCCGACGCGCCAGCGACTCCTGCAGCAGCAGCCGCATCGTGCCGGGGTGGCGCCGCAGGTCCGTGAACACCTGAGCCACCCCGAGCAGCGCCGGGTCCCCGAAGATCGCCCGGCCATCCACCAGCAGCGAGGCCATCACGGCGCCCTTGTTCTTGCCGGGATCCGACATCCAGTCCAGGGCCGCCGCACGCCAGGCCTTGCTGGTGCGCGAGAACGGCGCATGAGCCGCGGTGGCACCGTGATGATCCCCGCTCAGGCCGGCCTTGCTCAGCACGGCATGGACCTCGCCGAAGGCGCGGCGATAACGGTCGTGCTCGGGCTCGGGCAAATCGTCGGCGAAGGCGACTGCGGTATCGGCGTCCGAGCTCGGCACCGCTTCGCGCCGCCCGTTGCTGCCCAGCGAAAGCCAGGCGAACGCGTCGAGAGACAGCCCAGGATGCTCCTCGAATACCAGCGTGATCGCCCGGCGGATGAGGGCATCGATCATCGTCGAATAGATGCTGATCACCCGGTCCGGGGTCAGTCCACCGGCCAGCAGATGGTCGAGGGTGCTCAGCACCCGGCGCCCTCGGGCGACCAGTTCCTCGATGTCGGGAGCCCGACGCAACTGCTCGTGCAAAGAGACGCCGGCCGTGGTCGGCGAGACCGCAAAGTCCCGCGGCGCCACCACACCACACAACCGGCCGGCGGCGTCGGTGACCACCAGGAAGTCCTGCTCGGACTCCAGCAGCAGGATCAACGCCTCCGTCGCGGAGTCGCCGAGGTGCACCGCCGGGGCTGGCTCATCCAGGAGATCGCCGACCGGCGTCGTCGCAGCGCGCCCGGCGACGATCAGCTCACGGCGCAGCGCCGCGTCGCTGACGACGGCGTACGTTCCGTCCCCGCGGCCCACGACCGCGTACCCCCGGCCGGCCTCGGTCATCTGCCGGGCGACCTCGTACGCCGAACTCGACGCCTCCACGACCAGCGGCTGATGGCTGATCAGGTCGTCGATCAGACTGTACGTCGGGTGCTGGGTCCCTCGCGCGATCGCCGAGGAGACGTGCTCGGCAAGGAACTTGGCGCCCTCGGGAGAGGTGAGCGCCGGCCCGACGACTGCAGCTGGAATGGCTGCCACGGTGGTCGGGCCCGCCGCGACGGCCCGTGGGCCGACTGAACGCTCGGTGAGCATGGAGGAGAACCCGAAGACCGCACCGGCCCGGAGCCGCTCGTTGGGCAGCTCCAGGATGCGGTCTCGCTCGTTCCACAGGTCGACCTGACCATCGACGACGACGAACATCTCGCTGTTCGGATCCCGGAAGGCGTCGAGGATCAGCTCACCGGCCTGAAACCGCTCGACCCGGGCTGCCGCCGCCATACTGGCGACGGCATCCGGGTCGAGGGAGGCAAAGGGCTGATAGGCGAGCAGGAAGTCCGCCAGTTCAGTCGCAGTCGTATCCACAGAATGGATCCTGCCGGATTCAGCCGGTTGCTCAGCTCCCCGGGGTCGGCGGGGCCGGGATCTTGTAGCCCGAGGGCCGCACGGTCTGGTCGAGCGCCGCCTTCCAGGAGCCATCGGCGATGTACTCCTTGAGCGCAGTGTTGACCTGCTCGACCAGTTCTGTGTTGCCCTTCTTGATTCCGACGCCGTAATTCTCGTCCGAGAAGCCCTTGCCCACGACCCGGAGCTTGCCCTTGTACTGCGGCTCCGCGGCGAACCCGGCCAGGATCACGTCATCTGTGGTGACTGCGTCGACCTCGCTGCGATTGAGGGCATCGACACACTCGGAGAATCGCGCGTACTCCCGCAGTTCGATCTTGCCCTTGTACTGCTCCTTGACCAGAGCCGCCGACGTGGTGCCGGTCACCGAGCAGAGCAGCCGGCCGTCGAGGGTCTTCGGCCCGGTGATCTCCTCCTCGTTGCGCCGGACCAGCAGGTCTTGATGGGCGACGAAGTACGGCCCCGCGAAGTCGACCACCTGCTTGCGCTCATCGGTGATCGAGTAGGTGGACAGCACCAGGTCGACCGCACCGCTGGCGAGCAGATTCTCCCGATTGGCCGGATTCGCCTCGACCCAGTTGATGTTCTCCTCCGCAACCCCGAGCGACTTCGCGATGTACGTCGCAGTGATCACGTCGAAGCCGGTGTATTTGTCGCCATCCTGCATGCCCAGCCCAGGCTGGTCGAAGGAGATGCCGATCCGCAGACTGCCACCCGGACTCGCGCCCGGCACCAGAGACGGATTGGGGTTGGGCCCCTCGCTGGAACCGCACGCGGCCAGCGTTGCTGTGCAGACGACCGCGACCGCGGCGGCCAGCACCTTGCCGATCGTGGACTTCATCACTTCGCCTCCGGGTTGGGCTGGTCATCGTTCTCGTTGCTGTCCAGGACGTCTGGTGTGGCTCCAGGGCCGTACGTCGGGCCGCTGTCGGACCAGACCGGCGCGATCCGGCCGTTGGTGTGGGCCATGACGCCCGGCTTGGCGACCTTCCAGCCGATGGCCAGCAGCGCGATGATGATCGGGATGCCGAAGACCACCACCAGGAAGTTCGTCTTGTGCCAGAAGTACGGCGACGACTGCCAGCCGGAGATCAGCATGCCGACCAGCACGAACACCAGGAATGCCAGGCCGATGTAGCTCGTCCACGGATAGCCGGGAGCGGGGAACTTGCTCGGCGGGATGACGCCCTTGTTCACCAGACTGCGCAGCCGCAGTTGGCACAAGAAGATCGTCGACCAGGTGAACACGATGCAGATGGCGGAGGCTTCCAGAGCGATCTCGAAGGCGTCGGGTGCCACCGCGTTGAGCACGGCGCCGAGGATGAAGGCCACCGACGTCATCACGATGCCGGCCCACGGCACGCCTTGGCTGCTCATCTTCAAGGTGAAGGCGGGCGCCTGCTTGGACATGCCGAGGCTTCGCAGCACCCGCCCGGTCGAGTAGAGACCGGAGTTCAAGCTGGACATCGCCGCGATGATCAAGATCGCCTGGATCAGCGCAGCCATCCAGTTGAGGCCCATCCGGTCGAAGACCGTGACGAATGGGCTGGTGCCGGCGGTGTACTCCTGGGTCGGCAGCATGCAGACCAGCAGGAGGATCGAGCCGCAGTAGAACACCGCGATCCGGAAGATGACCGCGTTGACCGCCTTGGGCACCTCCCGCTCGGAGTCCTCCATCTCGCCGGCGGCGACGCCGACCATCTCGATCGCGGCGTAGGCGAAGACGACGCCGGACATGACCAGCAGCGGCCCGTACCAGTTGTAGGGATCCATGGTCGGCCAGAAGCCACCCGGGTTGCTCCACAGGTTGGAGATCCCTGCCTTGTGGTCGCCGACGTTCATGCCGAAGACGACGACGATGGTGCCGACCGCGAGGAAGACCACGATCGCGCCGACCTTGCCGATCGCCGCCCAGAACTCGAACTCACCGAACGCGCGAGCCGACAGCAGGTTGATGCTGAGCACCACGGCCAAGGCGACCAGCACCGTGACCCAGGTCGGCAGCGTCGGGAACCAGTACTGCATGTAAAGACCGACCGCGGACAGCTCCGCGATGCCGGTCAGCGCCCAGTTCAGCCAGTAGAGCCAGCCGGTGACGAAGGCAGCCCGCTCGCCGAAGAACTCGCGCATGTAGGAGACGAACGCGCCGGAGGTAGGTCGGTGCAGGACGAGCTCGCCGAGCGCTCGCATCAAGAAGTAGGCGATCACGCCGACGAAGGCGTAGCTGAGCAGCAGCGCCGGGCCGACGTTGTGCAGCCGCGATGCCGATCCGAGGAAGAGGCCGGTGCCGATGGCGCCACCGATGGCGATCATCTGCACGTGGCGGCGCCCGAGGGTCTGCTTGTACCCGACCTGCTCAGCGTTCAGATGAGCACTGGGGTCATCGCTTGGTCTGGTGTCGACTTGTGTCGTGAGGTTCCTTCGGTTTCGGGGGAGAAGGGGGAAAGAAGACCGGGGTGGCGGGAGGGGGGAGAAGAGCGGTGGAGGGAGGGGGAAAGAA
>RRZT011670325.1_pt1 | contig 10660 bp, 7 predicted proteins | sample 2165551 | NCBI WGS metagenome assembly RRZT01 (sample SAMN10456910, study PRJNA506462) | wastewater metagenome | biome: wastewater; feature: sludge; material: wastewater sludge; isolation source: wastewater sludge with Escherichia coli K12::gfp cells carrying plasmid... | place: USA: Moscow, Idaho ...
GACATGCGGGGCCAGCGGCTCGGCGCCGGCGGGCAATGGCTGGACCCGGTCATAGCCCGGCAGCGCGTGCCAGCCCGAGCCATCGCTGGCCAGCCCCGCCGACAGATCGTCCCCCAGCGCCGCGCCAAAGGCCGTCTCATAGCCGCGCGCCACGCGCACCAGATCAAGGATCGACTTGCCGCCGCTGTCGCCGCGCTCGACCAGCCGCCGCAACGCCGCCATTTCGGCGTTCAGGGCGGAAACCTCGCCCTCGGCCTCGGCGCGGGCGGCGCGGGCGGCGGATTCCTCGGCCTCAAGCGCGCCGCGCGAATCCTCGGCGCTGGCAAGGGCCTCTTCGGCGGCCTCGACGCGCTCGCGGGCCTCGTCCTGGGCTGCGTCGGCGGCGGCGCGGGCGGCCTCGGCCTCATGCCCGGTTTCGGTGGCGCGGGCGGCGGCGGCCTCCGCCTCGGCGGCGGCGCGGCTGGCACGGTCCAGCATCTGGCGCAGGTCATGGGCCAGCCGCTCGGCGGATTGGTGGCGCGCGGCCAGACGGGCGGATTCGTCGGTCAGTTCGGCCAGCTTGGCCTCGACCTCGCGCAGAGCCTCGGCGGCCTCATCGGCGCTGGCGCTGGCGGTTTCCAGCCGCGCGTCATGGCCCTGACCGGCCTTGTCCAGTTCGCGCTTTTCCCAATCCAGCCGGGCGATCACCTCGCCCGCGTCATGGTTCAGCGCCGATTCGCGTTCGATGTCGCGGTCCAGCTGGGCGATCCGGGCCAGCAATGTCTGGATCGCCTGCGCGGCGCGGGCCTCGGCCTCGTCCAAGGCCTCGCGCTCGACGGTGGCGCGCGACAGGATGGCGGCGGCGATCTGCTCCTCTTCGCGCAGGGGCGGCAGCTGGCTGTCGGCGGCCTCGCGCGCGGCGATGGCGCGGCGGGCGGCGCCCTCGGCCTCGGCGGCGGCGGCAATGGCCTCGCGCAGCGCCTGCACGGCCAGATCGCGCGCCCGGTCCGCCTCGGCCCAGCGGCGATACAGCAACTGCCCCTCGGCCAGACGCAGGGCGGCGCCGATTTCGCGATAGCGGGCGGCGGCGCGGGCCTGCCGGCCCAGGGTGGCGGCCTGTGCCGACAGCTGATCCAGCGTGTCGTCGACGCGGGTCAGGTTCGCCTCGGCCCCGTTCAGCTTCAGCTCGGCCTCGTGGCGGCGCTGATAGAGACCCGAAATGCCCGCCGCCTCTTCCAGAATGCGGCGGCGCGCCTTGGGCTTGGCATTGATCAGTTCCGAAATCTGTCCCTGCCGCACCAGCGCCGGCGAATGCGCCCCGGTCGAGGCATCGGCGAACAGCATCTGCACGTCGCGCGCCCGCACCTCTTTGCCATTGATGCGATAGGCGCTGCCGGCATCGCGGGTGATGCGGCGGGTGATGTCCAGGCTGTCGCTGGTGTTCACCGCCTCGGGGGCCAGACGCTGGGAATTGTCGATGCTCAGCGTGACCTCGGCATGGGCGCGGGCCGAGCGGCGTGAGGTGCCGGCAAAGATCACGTCCTCCATCCCCTCGCCGCGCATGGCGGTGGGACGGTTTTCCCCCATGACCCAGCGCAGCGCCTCAAGCAGGTTCGACTTGCCGCAACCATTCGGCCCGACCACGCCCGTCAGCCCCTCATGGATGACCAGATCGGTCGGGTCCACAAAGCTTTTGAAGCCATTCAGTCGCAGCCGGTCAAAGCGCAAGGGGGGTCCATCCTATGCCGTAAATGCCGGTGATTTTCGCGGCTGGTCGCCGATGAGTCAACCGAAACCACAAGATATTGGCGGGATGACGCGGTTATCCACAAGTTTTAGGGGATCAACACAAGAACATCGCGGTGATACGCTGACCGGCATGATTCCTGCGCTTTGTGTCCTTTTGTCGCTGCAACTGATCGGTGAGGTCGTGACCCGCGGCCTTGGCCTGCCGCTGCCCGGGCCGGTGCTGGGGCTGCTCTTGCTGGTCGCGGGCTGCGCGCTGCGGCCGTCGCTGGCCCAGATGCTGCGGCCGGTCACATCGACCATTCTGGGCAATCTGTCGCTGTTTTTCGTGCCTGCGGGGGTCGGCGTGGTCGCGCATCTGCAACAGTTCCGGCAAGAGGGGCTGGCCATTGCCGTCGCGCTGACCGTGTCGACCGCGCTGGCCATCGCGGCGGGGGCGCTGGTCTTCAAGATCGTGGCGCGCTGGACCGGTCAGGACAGCGAGCCCGGCGAATGACCGATCCCGCCCTGATCTGGAGCTATCTGACCCGCGAGCCGCTTTTGTGGCTGACCGCGACGCTGATCGCCTATTGGCTGGGCGCCAGTTTTTTCCAGCGCATGGGCCGGCAAAGCTGGGCCAATCCGGTGCTGGTTGCGGTGATCATTCTGGCCGTGCTGCTGTGGATCACCGGCACCAGCTATCAGACCTATTTCGAGGGCGCGAAATTCGTCCATTTCATGCTTGGACCGGCGACCGTCGCGCTGGGGATGCCGCTTTATGACAATCTGCGCCGGGTGCGACAGGCGGCGCTGCCGCTGATCGCCGCATTGCTGGCGGGGTCGGTGACGGCGGTGGTGTCGGTCCTGCTGATCGCGCGGGCATTCGGCCTGCCGCAGGTGATGATGGCAAGCATGGCGCCGAAATCGACCACGGCGCCGGTCGCGATCGGCATCGCCGAACGGCTGGGGGGCGAGCCGACCATCGCCGCCGTTCTGGTGCTGTTGACGGGGGTGTTCGGCGCGATCATCGCGACGCCCTTGCTGAACGCACTTGGCATCCGGGACTGGCGGGCGCGGGGGTTTTCGCTGGGCGTGGCCGCGCATGGGATCGGCACCGCCCGCGCATTTCAGGTCAATGAAACCGCCGGCGCCTTTGCCGGCATCGGCATGGGGCTGAACGCGGTGCTGACCGCGATCATCGCGCCGCTGATCCTGCATCTGTTCGGATAGGCGGCCCGCACAGGCGGGCGGCGCAATGCACCGCCCGCCCCAACCGGCCCCGATCAGCCGTCCTGCAGGGCGGGCATGTAAAGATCGCCGCCCTCGCGATATTTGCGGGCCATATCGGCCATGCCCTGTTGGCGGGCATCGGCGCGGATCTCGTGCGATATCCGCATCGAACAGAATTTCGGCCCGCACATCGAACAGAAATGCGCCAGCTTATGCGCCTCTTTCGGCAGGGTCTGATCGTGAAAGGCCCGCGCCGTGTCGGGGTCCAGCGACAGGTTGAACTGATCCTCCCAGCGGAATTCGAACCGCGCGCGCGACAGCGCATCGTCGCGCAGCTGCGCGGCCGGGTGCCCCTTGGCCAGATCGGCGGCATGGGCGGCGATCTTGTAGGTGATGACCCCGGTTTTCACATCGTCGCGGTCGGGCAGGCCCAGATGCTCCTTGGGCGTGACATAGCACAGCATCGCGGTCCCGAACCAACCGATCATCGCCGCGCCGATGCCGCTGGTGATGTGGTCATAGCCCGGCGCGATATCGGTGGTCAGCGGCCCCAGCGTATAGAATGGCGCCTCGGCACAGATTTCCAGCTGCTTGTCCATGTTTTCGCGGATCTTGTGCATCGGCACATGACCCGGTCCCTCGATCATCACCTGGCAATCGTGATCCCATGCGATCCGGGTCAGCTCGCCCAGGGTTTCCAGCTCGGCGAATTGCGCCGCGTCATTGGCATCGGCGATCGAGCCGGGGCGCAGCCCGTCGCCAAGGCTGAAGGACACGTCATAGGCGCGCATGATCTCGCAGATCTCGGGGAAATGTTCGTAAAGAAAGCTTTCGCGGTGATGGTGCAGGCACCATTTCGCCATGATCGAGCCGCCGCGCGACACGATCCCCGTCACCCGATCCACGGTCAGCGGGATGTGATGCAGCCGCAGCCCGGCATGGATGGTGAAATAATCGACGCCCTGTTCGGCCTGTTCGATCAGCGTGTCGCGAAACACCTGCCAGGACAGGTCCTCGGCGATGCCGCCGACCTTTTCCAGCGCCTGATACAGCGGCACGGTGCCGATGGGGACCGGCGAATTGCGGATGATCCATTCGCGGATATTGTGGATATTGCGCCCGGTGGACAGGTCCATCACCGTGTCGGCGCCCCAGCGGATCGCCCAGACCATCTTTTCCACCTCTTCGGCCATGGATGAGGTGACGGCGGAATTGCCGATATTGGCGTTGATCTTGACCAGAAAATTGCGGCCGATGATCATCGGCTCGGCCTCGGGGTGGTTGATGTTGGCGGGGATGATGGCGCGGCCGCGCGCCACCTCGTCGCGGACGAATTCGGGGGTGACATGGGCCGGGATCGCGGCGCCGAAACTGTCGCCGTCCCGGCGTGGCGCGGTCTCGGCGGCCTGTTGACGGGCCAGATTTTCACGGATGGCGATGAATTCCATTTCCGGGGTGACGATGCCGGCGCGGGCATAGGCCAGCTGGGTCACCGCGCGGCCGTCCCGGGCGCGCCGCGGCCGGTGGCAGGTGGTGAATTCCGGGGTCAGCCGGTCGCCGGCGGCAAAACCGTTATCCTCGGGACGGACCTCGCGCCCGGCATAGCTTTCGGTATCGCCGCGCGCCGCGACCCAGCTTTCGCGCAGGCGCGGCAGGCCGCGTTCGATGGCAATCGCCGCCCCCGGATCGGTATAGGGCCCCGAGGCGTCATAGACCCGCAGAGGCGGCTCGCCCGCGCTGGGATGCAGGGCGATTTCGCGCATCGGCACGCGGATATCGGGATGGATCACCCCCGCAACATGCACCTTGGCCGAGGCTGGCAGCGCGCCGGTGGTCACGGTCAGAACCGGCTGGGCCGGGGGTGTCGGATTGGTCGGGGCGGGGATCGTCGTCGTCGTCGGATCGGATGTCATGTCAGGCTCCTGGCTTTGCAAGCGTTGGAGACCCAGCACTGACGGGAAAGGAGAATACCCCGAAGGCATGGCCGCAACCGGCCCGCCGCATGGGCATCCGCACCGTCCCTACGCCAGTATGAACTGGATCAGGTTCATCGGGTCCCCTGCGCTGCCTGACGGCCCAGCAGAATCTCAGCCCCTTGTCGGGACACCCCTGGTGAGATGCCAGAATGCAAAGCCGCGCCCCGGCTGTCAATCGCCCCTGTCGCGGCGGGGCGGCGCATCCAGCGGATAGGCCGCCCCCCAGATGCGCGGGCAGTCGCGCGCCAGCATCCGGCGTTCCGCCAGTTCCAGCCGGCGCAGCATCCGCGCCACATCGCCGCCGGTTTCGCGGTCCAGCCGCCGCCACAGCCGCAGCGCGGAACCCGCGCTCCAGGGCAGGGCCGCCCCGGCGAGCCAGCGGCGCAGTTCCGCCGGCAGCCGGTCATAGCGATCCATCGGCCGGCCCCGGCCGCGCCGCGACAGCGTGCTTGCCAGATTGCCCGACATCGGCAGGGATCAGGCCGTGCGGCGCTGGCCCCATTGCGGGAACGGATCGGGCAGCGCTTTCCAGTCCGAGGGACGGAAATCCTGGGTGTCGACCAGCGCCGCGTCCAGCCGTTCGGTGATGGCGGCCCAATCCATGCCGCTGCCGATAAAGACCAGCTCCTGACGCCGGTCGCCCCAGGGTTCGGACCAATTGCGTTTCATTTCGGCCAGCGAGTCGGGATGTTCGGGCCAGCGCTCGCGCGGCACCGACGCCCACCAGCCGCCCAGCGGCACCACCGTCGAGATCGCGCCCGCAAGGCTGAACTCGGCCGCCCAGTTGGGGCGGCTGGCGATCCAGAAATGCCCCTTGGCCCGGATCACGCCCGGAAGATCGCCGTTCAGCACCGCATGGATGCGTTGCGGATGAAACGGCCGCCGCGCGCGATAGACGAATGAGGTGATGCCATATTCCTCGGTCTCGGGGATGTGGTCGGCGAAACCGTAAAGCTCTTTGGCCCACATCGGGTTCAGATGCGCACGGTCGAAATCGAAAAGCCCGGTGTCGAATATCTCATTGGCTGGCACGCGCGAAAAGTCGGTCTCGATGAGCCGCGCCTCGGGGTTGAGCGCGCGCACGATCTTGCGCGCCTGATCCAGCCGTTCGGGGCCGGCCTCGGTGATCTTGTTCAAGACCACGACATCGGCAAATTCGATCTGATCGGTCAACAGGTTGACCAGCGTGCGGTCGTCCCCCTCGCCCATGCTTTCGCCACGGTCGGCGATGAAATCATGGCTGGAAAAGTCGCGGGTCAGGTTCACCGCATCGACCACCGTCACCATGGTGTCGAGCCGGGCGATATCGGCCAGGCTGTCGCCATTCTCGTCGCGGAATTCAAAGGTCGCGGCAACGGGCATCGGCTCGGCAATGCCGGTCCCCTCGATCAGCAGATAGTCAAAGCGCCCCTCTTCGGCCAGCTTGCGCACCCCTTGCAACAGGTCGTCGCGCAGCGTGCAGCAGATGCAGCCATTGCTCATTTCGACCAGCTTTTCCTCGGCCCGGTTCAGCTCGGCCCCGTCGCGGACCAGATCGGCGTCGATATTCACCTCGGACATGTCATTGACGATGACCGCGACACGGCGCCCTTCGCGATTGTTCAGCACATGGTTCAGAAGCGTGGTCTTGCCGGCGCCAAGAAAGCCGGAAAGCACGGTGACGGGAAGGCGCTTGTCCTGCGCGGGGGGACTGGCGTCGGGCATGGGGTCCTCGGTATATGTTATGTTATTACATTTCTATTATCCCGGTGACGCCCGCTGTGCAATGCCCGAGCGGGATCAAAGTCCCGGATCAACGCTTGGTGAAATCCCGGCGCGCGGGACTATGCGGACGGGGGCGCCGCCGCTATCGTGGTGGCGGATCGCGCCCGAAAGCCGGGCAGAGCCGGCCATATCTTGATCGGGACATTCGCCATGACGGCCCAGCGGGCCCCGCAGCCACAGGATGCCAGCCACGCGGCCATGTCGCCGCGCCTTCTGTTCGTCGAGGATGACCGCAAGCTCAGCAGCTTTCTCAGCCGCTATTTCACCGAACAGGGTTACACGGTTCAGACCGCCCATGACGGGGCCGAAATGCGCGCCGCGCTGGCGGGGGCGCGCTTTGACATGGTGGTTCTGGACGTCAACCTGCCCGGGCGCGAGGATGGCTATGCGCTGGCCCGCGAATTGCGGGGGGATGACGGCATGGGCATCCTGTTCCTGTCCGCCCGGCAAGAGGCGCTGGACCGCATTGTCGGGCTGGAAATCGGGGCGGATGATTTCATGGTCAAACCCTTTGAACCGCGCGAATTGCTGGCCCGCATCCGCGCCATCCTGCGCCGCATCCCGGCACCCGCCGGCACAAGGCCCGCCGATCCCGGCGCCGACGCCACAGGGCCGACCCCGCCGCGTGCCGGGCGGCTGCGTTTTGGCGAATGGCAGCTGGATCTGGCGACGCGGCAATTGCACGACGCCCAGAACCGCATCCGCAGCCTGACGACACAGGAATTCAACCTGCTCAGTGTGCTGGCACAGCGGCCGGGACGCATCCTCAGCCGCGATCAGCTGATGGATCTGACGGTCAACCGGACATGGTCACCCTATGACCGTTCGGTCGATGTGATGATCGGCAAGATCCGCCGCAAGATCGGCGACATGGGCCCCGAATATCACCGCATCCGCACCATCCGGGGCATCGGCTACATGTTTTCGCCCGACCCCTGATCAAGTCCCGGATCGGGGGCCATATCGCCCCCCAGACAGGGCAGATCCAGCACCGCCCGCGCGCCGCGCGCGCCATCGCCACCCGTGGCGTCACCGCCATCGGCATTGCCGATACGGAACCGGCCACCATGGCGCAGGGCCATCTGCTGGATCATCGGCAGGCCCAGCCCGGTGCCCTCGGGCTTGGTGGTGAACAGCGGCTCAAGCGCGCGTTCCAGCCCCTCGGGGGTCAGGCCGGGACCGTCATCCACGACCTCAAGCCGGGCATAGGGACCACCGCGCCAGACCCGCGAAAGCCGGATCGCGACCCGGCCCCGCCCGCCGGTCGCATCGCGGGCATTGATCAACAGGTTCAGCAACGCGGTTTCCACCTGACGCGGATCGGCGGGCACCAGCAAGGGCGCGGCCGGCAGGTCCAGATCCAGCGCCATGCCCTGGCACAGCGTCCGCGCCAGCATCGCCGCCACATTGCCCACCACCGCACCAAGGTCGATCACCGCGCCGGGCGGCCCTTCGCCGCGCGCGAACCCCATCAGCCGCGCCACCAGATCCGCGGCGGTCAGCGCCGCCTCGCGCGCATCCGTCGCATAGGGCTTGAGCACGTCGCGCGCATGCAACCCGTCATCGATCACCATCAGATTGGCCCCGATCACCGCCAGCATATTCTTGAAATCATGCGACAATCCCGCCGCAAGCTGTGATGCCGCCTCGATCTGGTGCAAAAGCGCAAGCTGACGCTCGGCGCGGGCCTTGTCGCGGCGCAGCTGGGCCAGCTGGAAACAACGGTCCAGCGCCTGCACCAGCTCGTCCAGAAAGAACGGCTTGCGCAGATAGTCATAGGCCCCGGCCTTGAGCGCCGCGACCGCGCTGTCGACCGAGGCATAGGCGGTCATGATGATCACGATCAGATCCGGGTGCCGTGCCCGCAGCCGGGCCGCAAGATCGGTCCCGTCCTCACCCCCAAGACGGATGTCGAGAAGCACCACCTCGACCGGGTCGCGCGCCAGCTGATCCAAGGCCCCGGCCCCGCTATGGACCAGCGTGCAATCCACCCCCGCAAGCCCCAGCGCCCGCGAGGTCGAGACGGCGAAGTCGACATCGTCATCGACGATCAATAGCCGCCGCACCGTGGTATCGGGCGCGGCGGGATCGGGCACAGCAGAAAGGTTCGGCACATCCATCATGGCGTTTGCGCGATGCTCAGCCGCATGGCGGTGCCCAGGGGGCCGGTGCGCGCGACCCAGGCATCGCCGCCATGCATCTGCGCCACCCGCCGCACCAGCGTCAGACCCAGCCCCACCCCCGAGGCCTTGGTCGTGACCAGCGGGTCAAAGACGCGGGCGCGCATCTCAGGCGGCAGGCCGGTGCCGTTATCGGCGACCTCGATGATGGTGAAGCCGGCATCGTGAAAGGCGCGCAGCTCGACATCGGGGCGGCGGCCGGGCGCGGCCTCGGCGGCATGGGCCGCGTTTTCGATCAGGTTGCGGATCGCGAATTGCAGCCGCGAGGGATCGCAGCGCAGCCGCATCCCCGACGGCACCTGCAAACGGACCAGCCCGCCCGAGGGATGTTCCGCGATGAGCGCCGCCAGCCATGCGCGCAGATCGACCGGCACGGTTTCATGCGCCCCCTGCCGCGCGAAATCCAACAGGATATCGATGATCCGGCTGCACCGGCCGATGCTGCGGCGGATGCGCAGCACGTCCTCTTCGGCATCGGCGCCAAGGCCGGGATTGCGGGACAATACCTCGACCGAGCTTGAGATCGTGCCAAGGGGGTTGCGCAATTCATGGCTGATCGTGGCGGCCACCTCGCCCACGGCGGCCAGCCGCTGGCGCACGGCCAGTTCGCGCTGCGCCGAACCCAGCTGGCGCAGCGCGCCCAGCAGATCCTCTTCGGTCAGGCGGCGGCGTTCATTGGCCATCACCGCCCATGACGCCAAAAGCGCCACCAGCGGCGCGGCGCCCAGAAACACCGCCGTGCCCAGCCCGGGATCGCCCAGCCGGCCCGCCATGTCCCGCAAGCCCAGCCACGCGCCCCCCAAAAGCGCCATCAAAACCCCGAACACCGTCGCAATCTGCCAGACCCGATGCCAAAGCCGGGGCGGCACCCGGGTCAGCTGAACCGGACCGGCGGCGGGCGCGGGCGCATCATCGGACAGCGCCGGCGCCCGCTTGCAGTAATCGCGGCAATGCGGCTCAAGGCTGCAACAGAGCGAACAGATCGGGCGCTCGTAAAAGGTGCAATAGGCCATGTCGCGGGTTTCATAGCCATGGCTGCAAATCGCACAGTCGCAGCGGCTGCGGCGGGTAAAGACATGCGGCACCCGCGCCAGATAGCCGGCGCCGCGCCGCCACATCCCGATCACACAGGACGCGCAAAGCGACAGCGCAAAAGCGATGGGCGCCGACCACGCCTGAAGGATCGGCCCGCCCAGCCCGGCATAAAGCATCAGCCCCGTCAGCCCGCCAATCGCCATGCTGCCACAGCCGACCGGATTGAAATCCGGCAGATAGGCGCGGCGGAATTCGATCCGCGCCGGGCTCAGGCCCAGCGGCTTGAGGATCGCCAGATCGGCAAAGATCGCCCCCAGCCAGGCCAGCGCAAGATTGGCATAGATCGCCAGCACCGCCTCAAGCGTGGAAAACACCCCCATCAGCATCAGCGCGCAGCTGACCGCGATATGCCATGACAACCAGATCAGCCGCCCGGGGTGATAACGGGTGACGCGCATGAAGAAATTCGATTCCGCCAGCGAGCCGGCATAGGCATTGGTCACGTTGATCTTGATCTGCGCGATCAGCACATAGACCGTCGCCACCAAAAGCGCGGCGGCGGGCGCGAAAAGATATTCATAGGCGTGGCGGAACATGCCGATCGGCTCGACCGCCATATCGGGGGTCATACCGGCGCGGATCGCCAGCCAGGCCAGGAAACTGCCCATCAGGATCTTGGTGCCGCCGATCAGGATCCAGCCCGGCCCGGCCAGGATCAAGGCCCCCCACCACCGCGCCCGCGTGGTGGTTTCGCGCGGCGGCAGAAAGCGC
>RRZT010177743.1_pt1 | contig 10659 bp, 8 predicted proteins | sample 2165551 | NCBI WGS metagenome assembly RRZT01 (sample SAMN10456910, study PRJNA506462) | wastewater metagenome | biome: wastewater; feature: sludge; material: wastewater sludge; isolation source: wastewater sludge with Escherichia coli K12::gfp cells carrying plasmid... | place: USA: Moscow, Idaho ...
CAAACTATTTGTAACATTAAAGTATCTGATATTAGAGAAAATGGAACAATAAGATTATATGATTTTAAAAATGAAAGTGAATATTTTGGTTTTTTAAATAATGATTTAAAAAGCGAGCTTAATGAATATATAAAAATAACTAATTTGAAAGAAGAAGATTTCATTTTTAAGAATACAATCAATCAAAATTATACTAATCAATACTATTATAGAAAATTACAACCAATTTTTGATGTTTTATTTAATCCAGATGGAACTGAACCTCTAGAAAAAGTTACTATACATACTTTAAGGCATACCTTTGCAAGTCAATTAGCTATTAATGATACACCAATTTTAATAATTAAGAAGTTAATGAATCATAATGATATTAAGACTACAATGAGATATGCTAAATTAAGTAAAAGTAGTGGAGATGTTTATGTAGATAGATTAGTTAATAGTTTTTTATGAAAAATTTACTACCTTTATTTCAAGGTAGTAAATTTTAAAATTTTTTAAAATGTCTATTGATTTATATTTGAAATAAAAATAGAGCTTATAAAATAAACTTTTGAATAAATTTTAACTTATCTTTTTATTTATTTATTTTAATATCTTTATATATCTGAGTTATCTCATTTATCTGACTTATCTTCTAATATTAATTTTTATAGTTATTTTATCTAATATAGTTTCAATTATTCAAAAGTAAAAAAAAGGTATCCTAAAAACTATTTATAATGATTTAATGAGAGAAAAAGATTGAGTAATAATAATTATATATTTTCATATACAGCAGCAACTTTGATGTTACATGAAACGAATGAAGTAATTAAAAAGTATTTAGAATTTAGAGATTGGGATAAAACTAGTATTTTTGTAATTGAAGAAAATATAATGCAAAAGCAGTCTATATCCTCAAGAAAAAGAGTTTTTGTTGAATTAAAAAGAAGAATAGAATCTTTAACATCAGATCAACTAGAATTTTTAAATGAAGCTAGTACTTCTGATATAAGAAATTTAATTTTTTTATCAATTTTAAAAACATATAGATTCATTTTTGAGTTTATGGTTGAAGTTATTTCAAAAAAAGTTTTGATGTTTGATTATAAAATTTTAAACAGTGATTATGAAGTTTTTTTTGAGAGTAAAAAGTATTCTATAGAGCAATTAGAAAACATTTCTGAAACAACTCAATATAAACTAAAACAAGTATTATTTAGAATTCTTGAAGAAGCTATGATAATTGATAGTACTAAAAATAAAAATATTCAAAAAGTTCATTTAAGTAGTGAAGTTTGTGAGTTAATTATTAAAGATAATCCTATTTATTTGAAAGCATTTTTGTTTACTGATTATGAGATTGAGAAAATGAAGGAAAGATATTTATGAAGCAAGAGCGACTTGAAGATAAATTTGAAAAGCTTTATCAAACTTTTATAAATAGTAATTTTTTATCAATGGATTCAATTGGTGGAGAAATACCATTTTACATAAGTTCTTACACTCCAGCTCAAGAAGTTAATGTATTTAGTGAAATAGAAAGATTAATTAATAGATTAAAAATAAATGGGATAGCTGTTTTTGAAGTAAATCTCTTTTCTTTAGTTATGGAAATGCTTAAAGATAGAGGAATTTTGGATAAATTAATTGAAAAAGAGTCAAATTTATCTAAAGATAAATTATATAAAACTATTCAAGGAGCAATTGATACTCAAAAATATTTAATTCCAAAAATAGAAGAGTTAGTATTAAATAATCCTTCAAAAATATTTTTTTTAACAGGAATAGGGCAAGTTTATCCATTTTTAAGATCTCATACGGTTTTAAATAATCTTCAAAATACAGTTAAAGATAGACCAACTGTTATGTTTTTTCCAGGAGTATATGATGGTACTAGCTTGAGTTTATTTGGAAAATTAAAAGATGATAACTATTATAGAGCATTCAATTTAGAAACAATTAATTTAATTAAATAGGGGAAATTATGATTAAGAATATTTTTAAAAAAGATATAAGTAGAAATATAGCTGGTGTTATTATGGCTGATAATACAACAGATGAAGCTGTATTTCAAGAGGTTGATGAGTATGTAATCACAAATGATTTATCTAAAAAGCTAGATGAGTTTTTTGAAGTTTATAGCTCAACAATTGGAAAACCTACTGAAAATATAGGAGTTTGGATAAGTGGTTTTTTTGGAAGCGGAAAGTCACACTTATTAAAAATATTATCTTACATACTTTCAAACCAAAGAATACATTCTGATTTAATTGGTGAATTATTTATACAAAAAATTGGACAAGATGATTTTGAATTAAAAAACAATATTCAAAAAGCTTTAAAAATACCTGCTCATTCAATTTTATTTAATATTGATCAAAAAGCTGAAAATAGCAGTAAAAATAATGATGATGCAATACTTGCTGTTTTTATGAAAGTTTTTAATGAAATGAGAGGTTATTATCCAAAATTTGGTTATATAGCTAAGTTTGAGAGTGATTTAGATAAGCAAGGTTTATTTGAAGATTTTAAAGTAAAATTTAAAGAAAAAAGTGGTGAGAGTTGGGAAACTGGAAGAGAAACTATTCATTTAGAAATAGATAGTGTAGCTTCAGCTTTAAGTGAAATTAAGGGTATTTCAATTGAAAATGCTAGCGAAACTATTGATAAATATGAGGAGAATTATTCTTTATCTATTGAAGAATTTGCAAATGAAGTTAAAGATTATATAAATAAACAAGAACCAAATTATAGATTAATTTTCTGCGTCGATGAAGTTGGTCAATTTATTGGTGATAATATAAAACTTATGTTAAATCTTCAAACAATAGTTGAAACTCTTTCAACACGATGTAAAGGTCAAGCTTGGGTGATTGTTACATCTCAAAGTGCTGTTAGTGATCTTGTTGCAAATCAAAAATCAAAAGAGTTCGATTTTTCTAAAATTATTGCAAGATTTAAAGTAAAACTTAATCTTACAAGTCAAAATGCAAATGAAGTTATTCAAAAAAGACTTTTAGCTAAAAAAGATGAATCTTATTCAGATTTAGTTACTTTGTATGTAAAAGTTCAAAATTCACTAAAATCTATTATTCATTTCACAGATAGAGAAAAAAGATACAAATCTTATTCAAATTCAGATGATTTTGCTTCTATTTATCCTTTTATTCCATATCAAATGGATCTATTTCAATCTTGTATTATGGGATTATCAAGAAACAGTGCATTTCAGGGTAAACACCAATCTATTGGTGAAAGAAGTATGTTAGATGTTGTTCAAAATGTAACTAAAAAAGTTAGTGATGAAAGTATTGGAACAATAGCTACTTTTGATAGATTTTTTGATGGCTTGAGCTCTACAATAAGAGGTGAATTACAATCACAAATAAATCAAGCTATTAACTCTTTAGGAGAAAATAGCCTTGAAGTAAAAATATTAAAAATATTATTTATGGTTAAGTATGTAAAAGAGTTTAATGCTAATATCGACAATATAATTACTCTTCTTGTAAATAGTGTAGATTGTGATATATCTGATTTAAAAAAGAAGGTTAGTAACTCTCTTTTTGTTTTAATTGAAAATGTATTTATTCAAAAAATTGGTGATATTTACGAGTATTTAACTGATGTTGAAAAAGATATTGAAAATGAAATCAAAGAGATTTCTATTGAGCAAAGAGAAGTTATAGCTAACTTAGTTAAATGGATTTATGATGATATTTTAAAAACAAATAAAGTTAGATTTGATTTTAATAAACAAGATTATTTGCTCGCAAGAAAAATGGATGATATTTTAGTTAAATCAAAAGATGAAGAGTTGTCTTTAAATATTATCACACCTTTAGTAAGTCATGATTATACAAGTGAGAGATTATTTGGAAAATCAATTGGCGATAGAGATGTAATAGTATATTTAGAACCAAATTTTGATTTTATAAAAGATTTAGATCTATATGTAAAAACTGAAAAATTTATTCCTCAAAAAAGAAATGGAAATCTTACAGATACTGAAAATAGCCTTTTATTTAATAAAGCAAGTGATAACAATAAAAGACGAGATAAGCTGCAAGAAGATTTAAAAGAGATGTTTATAAACTCTTCTATTTACTTCAATGGAAAAATATTAGATATTAAATCAAGTGATCCAAAAATTTTAATAGATAAAGCATTTAATGAAGCAATTCCAGTGATTTATCCAAATATTACTATGCTTAATAAAATTTACAATGAAACTGATATAAAAACTATTTTAATGCAAAGTGATGATCTATTAACAGGTAGTGAAGATGCTTTAAATGAAGCTGAAAATGAGATATTTAACTACTTAAAAAGACACAAAGCATCTCATCAAAATATAACTATTTCTAAAATCTTAGAACAATATAGCATTAAGCCTTTTGGTTGGTATCAAAGTGCAATATTATGTTTATTAGCTTCTATGTATATGAAAAAAAGAGTAGATTTAAAGAAAAACACACATCTTTTAAATAAATCTGAAATATTATCTATTTTAAGTAATAACAGAGAGTATTCAAATACTATTGTTGCTATTGTTGAAAAAGTAGATGATAAAGATATTAAAGTTGCAAAAGATATTTTAAAAGAGTTTTTTCCAAATGGGAATTTCACATCTACAAGTGCTAGAGAAATAATTGACCTTGCAAATAAAGAGTATGAAGAAACTCTATCAAGATTAAATTCATTTTTATCTTTATCATATCCATTTAAAGATAGTTTCAAAACTGCAATTAGCAAAATAAAAGTTTTTGAAAAACTAGATTATGATAATTTCTTTTCAGATATAAAAAAATATGAAGATGATTTACTAGATTTAAAAGATGAGTTACTTGATCCATTGTTTGAATTTATGAAAGGTGATAAGAGAAAAATCTATGATGAAATAGCATTCTTTATTTCATCAAATAAAGATAATTTATATCATATAAAAGATGAAAAAATAAATGATTTATATGCTTTAATAAATGATTTACAGCCTTTTAAAGGAAATAAGATACAAACTGCTAAAGCTTCTTTAAAAGCGATAGAAGAACAGTTGAATCCTATGATAGAGGATGTAAAAAAACAAGCTTTAATAAAAATAGATGAATTAATCTCTCAAATTCAATTACTTGAGCTATTTTCTAAAATTCAAGGCGATAAAAGCTCTGTTATAAAGCCAATTTTAAATATAAAATCAAATATTGAAAGCTCAAATAATATAGATTTTATAAATCAAAGAGTAAGCACTGAAAGCCTAAAAAAAGAGTTTGAAGATGCAAAAGAGAGAATTTTAGAGCTTTTACCAAAAAATGAACAAGAACAAATACCAAAAAAACCAAAAACAAGATTTGAGCAGATAAAACCAAAAAGCAAATATTCTCTTGAAACTATTGATGATGTAGAAGAGTTTATAAATGAGCTTAAATCAAAGATGATTGATGAAGTTAAGAGTGGTAGAGAGATTATGCTATGAGTTTGATTACATTGGAAATTGAAAAATATAACTCTTTTTTAGTAGATATAAAAACTCAAATCAAAATTTCTCAACAAAAAGCTTTTAATGCTGTAAATCAAGAGATGATTTTACTTTATTTTACTATAGGAAAAATGATTGATAATAGGCAAAAAGAGCTTGGTTGGGGTGCAAAGGTTATAGATAAATTAAGCCTTGATATTTTAAATGATTTGCCAGATATGAATGGCTTTTCTCCTAGAAATTTAAAACTAATGGTTCAGTTTTATAAAGAATATTCTACTGATGAAATTGTGCAACTAGAAGTTGCACAATTGGAAAACTTAAAAGTGCAACCAATAGTTGCACAAGTAGAAAATGAAAAAATGCCACTATTAGTGGCACAAATTCCATGGACTCATAATATTATATTAATTCAAAAAATAAAAGACAAAAATCTTAGATTTTGGTATATGGAACAAACACTTAAAAATGGTTGGAGTAGAGATATTTTATCTTTGATGATAAAAAGTGAAGTTCATAATAGAACAGGAAGTTTAGTTTCAAATTTTAGTCAAATTTTACCACCACTAGAAAGTGACTTAGTACAACAATCATTTAAAGATCCATACAGATTTGATTTTTTGACTATTACTGAACCATTTAGGGAAAGAGAGTTGGAAAATAACCTAATCAAACATATGGAAAAGTTTTTAATAGAACTTGGAAGTGGTTTTGCATTTGTAGGGCGACAATATAAACTTGAAATTGGTGATGATGAGTTTTATATAGATTTGCTTTTTTATCATTTAAAACTTAGATGTTTTATAGTTGTCGAGCTTAAAAAAGGAAAATTTAAACCTGAGTATTCAGGGCAAGTAAATTTTTATTGTAGTGCTATTGATGACATTTTGGCACAAAAAGATGATAAACCAACTATTGGATTAATACTTTGTCAAGAAAAAAATGAGATAGTAGCAGAGTATTCACTAAAAAATATGACACAACCAATAGGAATATCGCAATATCAGCTTACAGAAGTTTTACCAAAAGAGTTTGAATCAAGTCTTCCAACAATTGAAGAAATAGAGCAAGAACTAAAACAAATTTGTAATCACTAAGGAATAAAAAGAATATGAATAAATCAGTATTAAAAAAGTTTGCAACGAATATTAGAATAGAGCTATTAAGTTTAGTAAAAACAAAAGTAGATTACTTTTTAAAACTAGATATTTCAAATCTTCCTATTGAGTATAAATCTTATGAATCTTCTATAAAAGAGATTATAAACAGATGTACAAGTGATGAGAAGTTGGATAAAACAAAATATGAAGATTTTATAGAAGAGGTATCATATACTTGGTTCAATAGACTTGTAGCCTTAAGATTTATGGATGTAAATGATATTACAGATATGAAAGTTATTTCACCTCTTGTTGGTCATACAAACCCAGCGATATTTACTGAAGCAAAAGCTGGAAATATAAGTGATGATTTAAATATAGATAAAACTCAATTTTTTAATATCTTAGATAAAAAAGTAGATAGCAAAGACAGTGATAATGAGTGTTATAAAATGCTATTTATTGCTACTTGCAACTACTATTCATCTATTATGCCTTTTATGTTTGAATCAATTTCTGATTATACAGAGCTTTTATTACCTGATGATCTGTTATCTGCAAACTCTATTAGAGTAAAAGTAATAGATGGAATGAGTGAAGAGGATTGTAGTGATATAGAAGTTATTGGGTGGTTGTATCAGTTTTATATATCTGAAAAGAAAGATGATGTATTTCTTAAGTTGAAGAAAAATGTAAAAATCACACCATCAAATATTCCAGCTGCAACACAACTTTTTACACCTCATTGGATTGTAAAATATATGGTTGAAAACTCTCTTGGAAAGCTTTGGATGCTGAATCATCCAAACTCATCTTTAAAAGACAGTATGAAGTATTATATAGAAGAAGATACTCCAACAGATACATTTTTAAAAATCTCAACACCACAAGAACTTAGCCTAATTGATCCATGTTGTGGAAGTGGGCATGTAATTACTTATGCTTTTGATTTATTGACTTTGATATATGAAGAAGAGGGATATAGTAAAAGTGAAATTCCAACACTTATACTTGAAAACAATCTTTTTGGATGTGATATAGATAAAAGAGCTTCAACGCTTGCAAACTTTGCTTTAATTATGAAAGCAAGATTATATCACAGAAGATTTTTCAAAAAACCTACAAATCCAAATGTAATAGAACTAAAAGAGTATGGAGATAGTTTTAAAGGAATCAAAAATTTTGGATCACTACTTACTCCAAAAGAAGAAGATATAAATATTAAAGAAGATGGGATTTTTGGATATGTAAGTCCTGAATTTAAACTTCAAACAAAAATCTTAAGTAGTCAATACTCATGTGTAGTTACAAATCCACCATATATGGGTGGAAAAGGTATGAATGCAGAGTTGGGAGATTTTGTGAAGAAAAACTATCCTGATAGTAAATCTGATTTATTTGCTGTGTTTATGGAAAGAGGTTTAGAATTAATAAGAGAAAATGGTTTTATAGCTCAAATAACAATGCAATCATGGATGTTTTTAAGTTCTTATGAAAAACTAAGAGTAAAGATTATTGAAAATCATAAAATAGATAGTTTAGTGGACATGGGATGGCACGCATTTGGTAACCCATCTTATCCAAGTACAGCCTTTGTAATTCAAAGGGGTAAATAATGAGTAATATAACAAACCAAAATCTTTTTGAAAATACAAAAGGTGTCTATTTTAAAATAAATCTTGATGATTTAGATGAGAATAGAGAAATTAGAGGTTTAAGATGATTTGCAACAAAGTTGTTCAAAGTGTTGCATTTGTTTTGGAGAAGTAATAGATGGAAATAGCAGCAGAATTGATAGAAAAATGCAAATCAGATTATGAAAGAAATATTTCAAATATTAATAACACACTGAAACAATATAGTATTGAAGATTTAACTAAATTATCTAAAAAAGCTATATCTGTGTATGAACAATTTTTACAAGTTAAAAATCAAGAATACATAGAACAAATACTACAACAAATAAATTATGAGCAATTAAACAAATTTAAAGAAAAAATAAATATAAATCTTGAACTAGCTATCCCTGAGAATATTTCACAAGCTTTAGAAAAGATGATTAAATATGGATGGTATCCTGACTTGGATTGTTTTTCACTAAATGGTTTAATAAGATTTTCCGAAGAAATAAATGAATCAATCAAGGATGAAATAGATGATTTTTTTATAGAACACTATCGAAAAAAACTAAAAGAAATTAAAGAAAAAATATTTGATATGTTTCCAAATCGAAAAGATATACTTCAAGCTACTTTTAATGAACATGAAAAAGAAAACTATTCATTTTCAATACCAATATTTTTAATACATATTGATGGTATTTCAGTTGATATATTTAAAAAACATTTCTTTATAAAGAAAAGAGGAACTAAATTTCCAGAAGTAAAAGAAGCCATAGAAAATATGAATTTTCTTAGCGAATTTTCATTAGCATTATTAACTCCATTTCAATCAGAGCAACCTATTATTTATAGTGAAAAACAAAGAGGAGAAAATTTTAATTATCTGAATCGGCATCAAATTATGCATGGAGATTCATTAAATTATGGAACAGAAATTAATAGTTATAAAGTTATATCTCTTTTATTATATATTGTACAAGCATCAGAAATTATTAATCAGGAAAACTAAAAATGAAAACATATATAATACTAACTAGTGAGACTTTAGTATAAAAAAATAAATTATTGGACATCATTATGAGCAATTCATATAACTTAAAGAAATATATAATAGATGATGGGTATTTATTTAATGTTATTAGATCTGAAATTAGTTATGGATAAAAAGGAAGGTAGTTGAAAATAAAATATATTATTAATTATTTATATAAAAATATGTATGCAATGAAGGAATTGATTTAAATGGAATGGATACAATTATTTTTAATTATTATACTTAGTTTATTATTTAAAAATTATCTTACTAAATACTTAGAAGAAAAAGCTAAAAATCTTGCAACTAAGGAAGATATATCAGATATAACAGAAAAAATTGAAGCCGTAAAATTTGAGCATAATAAAAGACTTGATGAAATAAAAAATAAAAATGATTTATTATATAGTGAGATAAAAAGTCGTAAAGAAAGACTTAATTCTAAACAATTTGAGTTATATAATGACTTGTGGAGTTCTTTAATTGATTTAAAAATTTCTGCTGACGAACTATGGAACTCTGCAACTATTGAAAAATTAAATGATTTTTCTAGAAAATTGTTTAATGCAAAAATATCAATAGAAAAGAGTTCACTTTTAATAGAAGATGAACATTATAGTGAATTATTTGACATTATAATAAAATTTGAAAATTATCAAGTTGGTAAGGAAAAGCTTATAGATTTACGAAATAAAACAAATAAAACAAATTTAAATAATGAAGAGATAATAACATATTTTAAAAATATTAGTATCAAGTTTGAGTATGATGCACTTATATTTACTTTAAGAAATAAATTTAAATTACAAATTAGAGAGACTAATAATATAAAATCAAATGAAAACAAATAGGATAATAAAAAATGGCGACATACAAAATACTAATAGAGCATAAAGATAGTGTTAAAAAAATAAATTATTGGACATCATTATGAGTAATTCACATAACCTAAAGAAATATTTAATAGATGATGGATATTTATTTAATCAAGAAAATAATGGAAATGTTATAATGCTTTCAGGAGTTTGGGGTGCTGGAAAAACACATTTCTGGAAAAATAATATTGAACCAGAACTTGAAAAATTATCAGAACAAAAAAAAGCATATGTTTATATTAGTTTATATGGGAAAGAAAATATTGAATCAATTAAAAATGAGATCTTATTAAAAGCTTATGAGAGTGTAAAAAAGGAAAACACAATCTTTAAAAGAACAGCTTCTGTTTTTAACACTACAACTAAATATTTACCATCTTTATCTTTATTTGGTGCAAAAATAGAGCTTGACTCTATAAATAGTTTTTTTGTAAGTAAAAAAGCAAATGAAGCAAAAGAGTATTTACTTGATGGTGGATTAATTTGTGTTGATGATTTTGAGAGAAAATCTGAAAATATTTTACTCAATGATTTATTTGGTTTATTTACTCAATTATCACAAGATATG
>RRZT012593210.1_pt1 | contig 10659 bp, 11 predicted proteins | sample 2165551 | NCBI WGS metagenome assembly RRZT01 (sample SAMN10456910, study PRJNA506462) | wastewater metagenome | biome: wastewater; feature: sludge; material: wastewater sludge; isolation source: wastewater sludge with Escherichia coli K12::gfp cells carrying plasmid... | place: USA: Moscow, Idaho...
GGATCAGCTCGGCGCTGGCCCTTGGGTGGGCCGGGCCGGGCCCGAGCGGTCCGCCGGCCGTGGCAGCCGGGCCACCACGGGCATCTGCACGGTGTCGACGCCGACCACCGAGTCCTCGTCGGGCTTGGCCGGCAGCACCACGGCGACATAGTCCGCAACCGCGTCGGCGGTCGAGACGTCCTTCCCGCGCCGCTCGGAGAGGTACCACCGGTGTTCGAGCACCTCGTGGAAGAACTCCGCCGGCTCGAGCTTGCCTCGCAGCTCCGGCGGGACCGAGCGGACCGTCGGCTCGTAGATCCGCTCGGCCCAGTCGGCCGCGACGAACTCCTCGCTCTCGCCCTGGCGTCCAGTCGCCATCCGGAAGGAGTCGAGGTCGTTGAGCAGCCGGCGGGCCTGGTTCTCCTCGACGTCGAGTCCGGTGAGGCGCAGGAGCCGCCGCGAGTGGTGCCCGGCGTCGACGACCTTGGGCTGGATCTGCAGGTGGGTGCCGTCGATATCGGTCGAGATCGCCAGCTCGTCGACGTCGAAGCCGAGGTCGTTGAGCCGGCGGATCCGTTCGTCAACCCGCCAACGGTCCTCAGCGCCGAAGCTCTCACTGCCGGTGAGCTCACCCCACAGTGACCGGTACCGGGCACACAGCTGCCCGGAGATCTCCACCGCGTCGGCACTCTCGTCGAGGAAGCCGCCGGCCTGCAGGTCCATGAGCTCGCCGGCGATATTGACCCGGGCCACCTCGAGGTCGTGCTCGCGCTGCCCGACCGACAGGGTCGGCCGCAGCTCGCCGGTCTCGGCGTCGACGAGATAGGCCGAGTACGCCCCGGCGTCGCGGCGGAACAAGGTGTTCGACAGCGAGACGTCGCCCCAGAAGAAGCCGTCGAGATGGAGCCGGACGAGGAGCACCGCGAGGGCGTCGATGAGCCGTCCGGCGGTGTCCGGCCGCAGGGCCTGGCTGAACAGCGCCCGGTAGGGCAGCGAGAACTTCAGGTGCCGGGTGAGCAGGCAGGCGTCGAGCGGCTCGCCGTCGGCGTCCACCCGCCCGGTGACGACCCCGAGGGCCTCCACGCATGGCAGCCCGAGCCGTTCAAGCATCCGCAGCATCGCGTACTCCCGAGCGCCGATCTCGGCGTTGATCTCCTTGACCGCCATGACCCGGTCGCCGAGCCGAACGAAGCGCACGATGTGCCGGGAGATGCCCCTGGGGAGGGCGGCGAGCAGCTCCTCGGGCCACTGGGCCAGCGGCATCGACCAGGGCAGGTCGAGCAGCTCGGGATTCGGTTTGGCGGCGGTGATCTGCAGGGGCATGGTCGTCCTCTCGGGCCACGTGGGTCCGGCATACCGGCGTCAACAGACCAAGGGCGTGGTCACCGTGACGGTGACCACGCCCTTGTACGTCAGCCGGTATGCCGGGTCAGGCTCACTTGCCGAGGCGCTGCCCGCTGTCGGCGTTGAAGACGTGCGAGTGGTTCGGCTTCGGCTTGAGGTGCACCGTCTCGCCGCGCTTCGGAGGACGCCGACCGTCGACCCGGGCGAGGAAGGGCTTGGAGCCGCCGTCGCCGTCGGTGTCGATCTGGTTGACGCCGGCCGCGGTGCCGTAGATGTACGCGTCGGCGCCGAGCTCCTCGACGACATCGACGACGAGCTCGAGGCCGGTGCCGTCGGTGGACAGGTCCATGTCCTCGGGGCGGATGCCGTAGGTGACGTGGGTGGCCCCGCCGAGGTCCTCGCGGGAGACCGGAACGACATACCCGCCGAGCTTGACGCCACCTTCGACGACCGGGAGGTCGAGGAGGTTCATCGCGGGCGAGCCGATGAAGCCGGCCACGAAGACATTGTTCGGGTGGTCGTACATGTAGCGCGGAGCGTCGCACTGCATGAGGTAGCCGTCCTTGAGGACCGCGACCCGGTCACCCATGGTCATGGCCTCGGTCTGGTCGTGCGTCACGTAGAGCGTGGTGACGCCGAGCCGGCGCTGCAGCGACGCGATCTGGGTGCGGGTCTGCACGCGCAGCTTGGCGTCGAGGTTGGATAGGGGCTCGTCCATGAGGAAGACCTGGGGCGAGCGGACGATCGCGCGGCCCATGGCGACACGCTGACGCTGGCCACCGGAGAGGGCCTTCGGCTTGCGCTCGAGGTAGGGGGCCAGGTCGAGGATCTTGGCGGCCTCGTCGACGCGCTTCTTGATCTCGTCCTTGGCGACGCCGGCGATCTTCAGCGCGAAGCCCATGTTGTCGGCGACCGACATGTGCGGGTAGAGCGCGTAGTTCTGGAAGACCATCGCCACGTCGCGGTCCTTGGGGGACAGGTTCGTGACATCGCGGTCACCGATGAAGATCTGGCCGCCGTTGACCTCTTCGAGGCCCGCGAGCATGCGCAGGGAGGTGGACTTGCCACACCCCGAGGGGCCGACGAAGACCATGAGCTCGCCATCGTTGATGTCGATATTGAGCTTGTCGATGGTCGGCTTCGGGTTGCCCGGGTAGTGCCGGGTGGCGTCCTTGAACGTGACTGTTGCCATGGTTGAACGACTCCTTCACCGGCAGGTACGTGCCGGACGATCCGTTGTAAAGGGTTAATGCGCCGTTGGCAGACGGCACAACCGCCGTACGGCGGCTTGGACCATCATGGCGCACCTTGTCGGGCGCCGCCAGTGCGACATACGCGAACCGACGGCGCCGGTGCGGGGTGTTCGGGCGGTCGATCCGAGGGTGACCGTTCGGGCGGCCGGTGAGCCGGCCGCCCGACCCGGGTCAGCCCTTGGTGCCACCTGCGGTGAGGCCGGCGACGAGGTGCTTCTGCGCGAAGAAGAAGACCAGTCCGGCGGGCACGGTGATGAGCACCGCGGCCGGGGTGAGCAGCTCCCACACCGGCAGCGTGGGCGGCCTCGGGACGAAGGTCTGCAGGCCGTAAGCAAGGGTGAACTTGTCGTTGGTGTTGAGGAAGGCGCTCGCGTAGGCCACCTCGCCCCAGGCGGTGAGGAAGGTGTAGAACATCGTCACCGCCAGCCCCGGCCGGGCCAGCGGGAGGACGACCCGCCAGAAGACCCCGAACGGGCCGAGCCCGTCGACCGTGGCTGCCTCGTCGAGGTCCTTGGGGATCGTGTCGAAGTACCCCTTGAGCATCCACGTGCAGAAGGGCACCGCGACCGTGCAGTACGCGATGACCAGCGAGGCGTGGGTGTTGATGAGGTTGAAAGCCGACATGATCGAGTAGATCGGGACGATGAGGATCGCGACCGGGAACATCTGGGTGATGAGGAAGGTCCACATCAGCGGGCGCTTCCCTGGGAAGTTGTACCGGGAGATCGCGAAGCCGGCCGTTGCCGCCATGGCGATGCCGACGATCATCGTGAAGATCGCGACGATGACCGAGTTGCTGAACCACCGCAGGAAGTCGGTGTTGTTGAGCAGCGCGGTGTAGTTCTCCAGTGTCGGGTTGTCGATGAGCTTGAGGTTGCGGATCGACGCCTTGGGCTTGAACGAGGTCAGGATGATCCAGACGATCGGGAAGACCGCGATGAAGCTTGCGACGACCAGGGTGGCGTGGATGCCGAAGCTGGCGAGCGGGGACCGATGTCCGCGGGCGTACGTCTTCTTGGCCATGGTCACCACACCTCGCCTTGCTTGCGGAGGAAGAACCGGTACCCGATCGAGTACACGATGAGGATCGAGAGGATGAGCACGCCGTATGACGAGGCGAGCGAGTAGTTGCGCAGGCCCTCGAAGGCGGCTCGGTACGAGCCGGTGACGAGGATGTCGGTGCCCCCGGCCGGTCCGCCTCGGGTGATGAGGAAGATGATCGGGAACATGTTGAACGTCCAGATGGTGCCGAGGAGGATGACCGAGGCCGACACCGGCCGCAGGCTCGGCAGGGTGACATTGGTGAACCGCTGCCACGGGGATGCGCCGTCCATCTCGGCGGCCTCGTAGAGCTCCCCGGGGATCGACTGCATGCCGCCGAGCATCGCGACCATCATGAAGGGCACGCCGAGCCAGACGTTGACGATGATGACGACCGCGAGGGCCTTGGGCACGGTGTCGAGGAACTCGACCCGGGTGCCACCCAGGGCGGAGATGACCCCGTTCACCAGGCCGTTGTCGCGGTCGAAGATGAACTTCCACGAGAACGCCGACACGAACGCGGGGACCGCCCACGGGAGGATGAGCAGGACGCGGTAGACGCCGCGGCCCTTGATCTGCCGGTTGATCAGAACCGCGAGCGCCAGGCCGAGGGTGTAGTGGAAGAAGACGCAGGTGAACGTCCAGATCAAGGTGATCCGGAAGTTCTGCCAGAACTCACCCACCCGGCCGGAGAGCAGGTCGGCGTAGTTGCCCAGGCCGATGAACTGCCACTGGTTGGGGTTCGCCGCGCAGGTCTCGGCGCCGCCCAGGGACTTCGTGCAGACCTCACCGACCTGGTTGGCCTCGTTGATATTGGTGAACGACATCCACACGCCCTGGAACAGCGGGTAGAAGACGAGCACCGCAAGGACGAGGACGACGGGGATGACCATCGCCCACGCATACCAATACTTGTTGTAGGTGTTCCGTAGACGTTCCACCGAGTCTCCTGGCAGGGGTAAGACGGACAGCGACGGTATGACGGACAGCGACGGTATGACGGACAGCGACGGTATGACGGACAGCGACGGGGTCGCGACCCGCGAACGAGTCACGGCGGGGCGGTCGCCCACCCCGCCGTGACCGGCTCTCAACGGCTCGTCATCATCCCAGCGAGTAGGACGGGACGGCCTCCGTCTTGTACTTGTTGGCGACGGCGTCCATCGCATCCTTGGCAGCGACGCCCTGGACGTAGATCTTCGTCGCGGCCTCGTCGAGCGGGCCGAAGAGCTTGCCGCCCTCGGGAACCCACGCGCGCTCCACGGCGACCTCCATGACCGGCTTGAACTGGCCGATGATCGGGTTGGTCACCTTGTCGTAGGCCGACTTGCGGGTCGGCAGCAGGCCGAGCTTGTCGGCGAGCTTGGCCTGGGAGTCGGCGCTGCTCATGAACTTGATGAAGGCGATCGCAGCAGCTGCCTTGTCCTGGGCCATGCCCGACCACACGGCGTAGTCGTGACCGCCGACCGGAGCACCGGCCTTGACCGAGCCGGCCGGGACCGGAGCGACGCCGAGGTTCTCGAGGCCACCGAAGCCGGCGGCACCCTTGATGTTGTTGAGCTCCCATGGGCCGTTGATGATCATCGCGACCTTGCCGGCCTTGAAGGCGTCCATGATCGCGCCGTATGCGTCGGTGGCCGGGGGCTTGGTGAAGCCGGGGGCCTTGAGCAGCTCGGCCGGGATGCCGGCGCCCTTCACGGCAGCAGCGGAGTTGACGACGATCTTCTTCGCCGTGGCGTCGATGAGGTCGCCGCCCTCGCCGTAGATGAACGGCAGCATGAAGTAGCCACCCGGGTTGAGGTAGACGCCGTCGACGCCGGCCTTCTCCTTGATGGTCGCGGCAGCGGCCTTCAGCTCATCCCACGTCTTCGGCGCGGCGGTGATGCCGGCCTTGGCCAGGAGCGCCTTGTTGTACATGAGGGCGAGGCTGTCGGTGACCTGCGGGACGCCATACATCTTGCCGTTGAACATCGTCGAGCCGAGCGGGGCGGTGAGGAAGTCGCCCTTGTCGGCGGCCAGGTCGGTGCCGTCGAGGTCGTACAGGTAGCCCAGCGACGCGAACTCGGAGACCCAGGCCACCTCGGCGCGGATGATGTCCGGGGCGCCGGACTTGGCTGCCGCGGCGGTCTTGAACTTGTTCTGTGCCTCACCGAAGGGGACCGACTGGTAGTTGATCTTCACGTTCGGGTAGGTCTTGTTGAAGTCGGCGATGAGCGCCTTGAAGGCCGGCGCCTCGTTCGTGGCGTCCGAGGTGTCCCACCAGGTGAGCTCACCCTTGACGCTTGCCGGGTCGGCCGCGCCGGTGGTGGTGGTGGACGAACCCGCGGCGTTGTTCGCCGGAGTTGCCGCCGAGTTGCAGGCGGCGAGGGCGAGAGTCAGGCCCGTCAGGAGGGCAACTCCCTTGGCACTGGTGCGCATCAGGATGGGCTCCTTGTTGATCGGTTGTGCACCGGGTGTGACCCGACGCTGGAGACTCAAGCAACGTACCGCGCCGCCTAGGGCGCCGCCAAGACTTCTCGCAATTTCTTGCAGTGATCTGCAAGACGCTTCCATGGATCGTTACTTCGCCGTAATCTCAGCCCCGTGGTGTACTTCCGTGCGGCGCATCTGGCACTCGCGGTCGGCACGAGGAAAGGAACTGAGATGGACACCGGACCAAGCCGGGCGCGGCTGGCTGACATCGCCAGCCATGCCGAGGTCAGCGAGGCGACCGTCAGCCGCGTCCTCAACGGCAAGCCGGGTATCGCCGAGGCCACCCGCCAGGCCGTCCTCATCTCCCTCGACGTGCTCGGCTACGACCGTCCGAGCCGGCTGCGGCGCAAGAGCGCCGGACTGGTCGGCCTCATCGTGCCCGAGCTGCTCAACCCCATCTTCCCGGCGTTCGCTCAGGTCATTGAGACCTCGCTGGCCCGGCACGGCTATACGCCGGTCCTGTGCACCCAGACCCCCGGGGGGGTCCACGAGGACGAGTACGTCCAGATGCTCCTCGACCGGGGGGTGTCGGGCATCATCTATATCTCCGGGCTGCACGCCGACACAGCGCAGTCCCCGCAGCGGTATGTCGACCAGCGCGAACGGGGTCTGCCCGTCGTCTTCATCAACGGCTTCTGCGAGGGCGTGGACGCCCCCTTCATCTCCACCGACGACCGCCTCGCCGCGATGCAGGCCGTCTCCCACCTCGTCTCGCTCGGGCACCGTCGGATCGGGCTGGCGGTCGGGCCGGACCGCTTCGTCCCGGTCCAGCGCAAGGTGGCCGGCTTCCGTCAGGCACTGGAGTCCACGTTGGGGATCGACGACACCGACGAGCTCATCGAGCACAGCTTCTTCAGCGTCGAGGGCGGCGCGGCAGCCGCGACTGCGCTGATGTCCCGCGGGGTCACCGGCATCGTCGCGGGCTCGGACATGATGGCGCTCGGTGCGATCCGGGCCGCGCGGTCGGCCGGTCTGTCGGTGCCCGAGGACGTCTCGGTCATCGGGTATGACGACTCGCTCCTCATCGCCTATACCGATCCGCCGCTGACCTCCGTGCGTCAGGGTGTTGCGGCGATGTCCGAGGTCGCCGTTCAGGCACTGCTCGCCGAGATCGGGGGCGCCCCGGGGCCGCGGACCGAGTTCCTCTTCGACCCCGAGCTCGTCGTCCGGCGCTCCACCGGTCCCGCACCCGGAGCCTGACCCACCGCTCCGGGAGGTGTGCGCAAGGGCTGACGGGAGCTCGCGTCAGTGGGCCCGCCGACGTGGGCGACGGTGGCGGGGCGAGGGGGGATGCGGTTACCGTCTGACCTATGCGGATCTCAGACGTCGTGAAGTCCAAGGGCAGCCAGGTCATCACGGTTCGACCTGAGGACACGGTGGCCCATCTGCTCAAGGTGCTCGCCGACCATCGCATCGGTGCCGTTGTCGTCAGTGGCGACGGGGCCTCGGTCGAGGGCATCGTCAGCGAGCGCGACGTCGTCCGGCACCTGCACAGCTCCGGCACCTCGGTCGTCGACGGTCCGGTCCACGCGATCATGACCCGCGAGGTCGTCACCTGCGAGCCGTCGCTCTCCGTCGAGGAGCTCGAGGCCTCGATGACCGAGCACCGCATCCGCCACGTCCCTGTCGTCGTCGACGGGGCGTTGACCGCGATCGTCAGCATCGGTGACATCGTCAAGCACCACATGGACCAGCTGCGTCACGAGCGTGACCAGCTCGTCGGGTACATCCAGCAGTAGTCGTCGGGACATCTCGCGGTTGCCCTCGGTCGCCGCGAGCGGCCGCCCACATCCGGCAGTCGCCCGCGTGGCGGCGCCGGTGGCCTACCGTTGACCTGTGACGTCGACGGGCCAGCGGGGGAGCATGCCCATGCTGGGCCCCTACCGCCTCGTCGAGGAGCTCGGGACCGGTGGCATGGGAGTGGTCCATCTCGCGCTCGACCGGGGCGGCCGGGCCGTCGCCCTCAAGGTGCTGCGCGCCCATGTCGCCGACGACGCCGAGGCCCGCACCCGGCTCGAACGCGAAGTCGCGACCCTGAGCCGGATCACCGACCCGCGGGTCGCCCCGGTCATCGACGCCGACCTCACCGGCTCCCGCCCGTATATCGTCACCCGGTTCGTCCCCGGCCCCTCCCTGGACGAGTTGGTCGGCGACAATGGCCCCCTGGACGGACCCCAGCTAGTCCGGGTCGCCCGCGGCCTGGCCGGGGCGATCAAGTCCATCCACGCCGCCGGCGTGGTGCACCGCGACGTCAAGCCGAGCAACGTCCTGCTCGACGACGAGGGCGACCCGGTGCTCATCGACTTCGGGATCGCCCATCTCGCCGACGACGTCCGGATCACCGTGACCGGTCTGGTCATGGGCACCCCGGGGTACCTGTCGCCGGAGGTCATCAACGGCGGCGCGGTCACCGCCGCGACCGACTGGTGGGGCTGGGCGGCCACGCTCGCCTTCGCCGCCTCGGGCGCCCCGCCGTTCGGCGGCGGCGCGATGGACGGGGTGCTGAGCCGGGTCCGGCTGGGGGAGCACGACCTCAGCGGCGTCGACCCTCGGCTCGCCCCGCTGCTCGCGGCGGCGCTCACCGTCGACCCGGCCGCCCGGCCGCACGCCGACGACGTCCTCGCGGCGCTGGAACGGTATGCCGCGGGCGGCGACGCGACGGTCGTCATACCTGGGGCAGTTCCGCGGACGATGACCCAGCCGGTCGCGCCGTCCTCGACCCGCGTCCTGCCCACTCCGGTCGCGGCGCCGCCGGCCCCACCCGCGCCGGCGCCTGCGCCCGCTCCTCCCGCTCCTCCCGCCCCGCAGTACGTCCCGCCACCTCCCGCAGCGAGGGTGTGGCCACCGCCGGCCCCACCGGCGTCCGTCGTCGTGCCCGGTCCCAGCCTTGGTCAGCCACCGGCCCCGTATGTCGACCCCCGGATCGACCGTGGCGGTCGGCGCGGGACCCTGCTCGCCCTCGCCGCGCTCCTCGTCGCCCTCGCCGCGGGGTGGCCCACGGTCGCGGCGCTCGCAGCGCTGCTGCTGCGCTGGGCGGCCGCCGTCGCCGACCGGGTCGTGACCAGCCTGGTGCTGCGGCGGCACGCCCGGGGCGTGCGCTCCTCCGATGTCGCCCTCGCGCTCTTGCGCGCCCCGTGGCATCTCGTCGTCGGGGCGGTCGCGACGGTCCTCGCCGCAGTGCTGCCGGCCGTGGTGGGGGTTGCGGCCGCGTTCACCGTCGCGCTGGCCAGCCAGCTCGTCAGCGGGTCGCCGTCCGACCCGGACCGGTGGCTGCCGCTGGCCGGCGGTATGGCGGCCGCGCTCCTGATGGGCTGGATCGGCCCGGGAGGGGCGTCGCTGCGCCGCGGTGCCCGCTCGATCGTGCGGGGCGCCGCGCCGGAGGGCACCGGGACGACCGTGGCCGTCGGCCTGTGCCTTGCGCTCGCCGCCCTCGCGTTGGCGTCGCTGGCGCTGCGGCACGGCGTCGTGCACTGGTGGCCGCTGGGCCGGTCGCCGTGGGCGACCTTCCTGGGCCGATAGGGCGCCGACGGTAGGATCTGCGGCGTGCCGACGACTCCGTCGGACCGGCCGCTGGCGTGGCGCAACTGGCAGCGCACCTGTCTTGTAAACAGGTGGTTGGGGGTTCGAGTCCCCCCGTCAGCTCTGTAGTGATAGGCGGTCAACGCGAGAGCCGCCATCGTCATCCGGGAATCTAGGATCGGCGGCATGACGTCGTCTGGGCGGAGGGCACAGGAGATCGCCGGGTTCATCGGCGAGTATGTCGCGCCGGTACTGCGTGCCCACGGGTGGACGCGGTCTGGATCTCGCTTCACGCGGACGACCCGGGCCGGGGACGTCGCGTTGGTGCGATTCCATTCGGCGTCGCCGGGCGACCAGCCTGGTGTGGCGTTCTATGTCGAACTGGCGGTCGTGCCCGCACTATGGCGAGAGTGGTACGTCCACGCGGGTTCACCGGGTCTGGTGCGGTGAGTGAGGCGGACGGGATGTGGCGCAACCGCCTGTACCAACCTCTTCGAGATGGTGCGCGCTGGGCCGAGGAGATCTGGCGCTTCCACGACGACGCCACCCGCCGGATTGCCGGGCAGGAGCTGGTCAGCGGGCTCGCCGAGCGGATCGTCCCGCACCTGGACATGCTCCTGGACCCGGTCCGCGCCGTCGCGTTCATCAAGTCCCTCTCTGAGCAGGACTACCACCGCGATGGCTTCTGGGCTGACCCGCTCTTGGCGATCGCGATGTACGAAGTTGGGAGCGGGACGCTGGAACATGCTCAGGCCGCAGTCGCCGCCCTCGCAGCGCGGTGGAAGGAACTCGGGGGGGACGAGGACGCGGTGAGCTTCCTCCAGTCGGGGCTGGCGCAGCGCCAACGGGGCGAGGCGTTGGGGAGTGGTGACCAAGAGCCTTGATATAGTAATCGGTGCTATACTCATCACGTGATAAGCCGTGGTGATCTTCTTCGCGAGGTGATGCTGGAGTCGGGCATCACGCAGTCGGAGCTGTCCCGGCTCAGTGGGGTCCATCAGCCGAGTATCAGCCAGTTCTTGTCGGGCCGGGTCGAGCTCAGCGACGAGCA
>RRZT011172195.1_pt1 | contig 10658 bp, 7 predicted proteins | sample 2165551 | NCBI WGS metagenome assembly RRZT01 (sample SAMN10456910, study PRJNA506462) | wastewater metagenome | biome: wastewater; feature: sludge; material: wastewater sludge; isolation source: wastewater sludge with Escherichia coli K12::gfp cells carrying plasmid... | place: USA: Moscow, Idaho ...
CCTGGGCTCGACGGCCTCGTCGCGGGAGACATCCCGCCGCACCCTGCACAGCGGATCGGCTCCTCCGGCATGCGGGCGCTCATCGACGGGGCGGGCAAGCGCTACGAGCATGTCGTGCTCGACGCCCCGCCCATCCTGCCGGTGGCCGATGGTGTCGTCCTCGCCCGGCGGACCGACGGCGCCGTCATGGTCGTCGGCTCGGGCCGCGTCCGTCGCACCCAGGTGAGCACCGCGCTCACCGCGCTCGACACGGTCGGGGCGCGCTGCCTCGGCGTCGTCGTCAACTTCGCCGACCCGAGCCACGCGGACACCCCGCGCGGGTATGTCGCGAGCGAGCCGTCGAGCCTGAGCGTCGCGGCCCGGCGGCAGCGCTCGCGGCGCTCGGCGCCGACGCCCGACGACGCGGGGACCGAGAGCCGACGCGGCGGGCCCCGCAAGGCGAGCGCGAGCTGACGCGGCCCACGGCCGCACGACGAAGGGCTGCGGCCCGTCCCCTCCAGGGGGGACGGGCCGCAGCCCTTGATCGTCCTACCGGCGGCGCCGAGCGAGCGCGGTGCGCACGATCGCCGCGACCTCGATGACGTCCCTGCGCACACGAGGCACCACGAGGGCGAGCAGCGCGAGCGACAGGAGGCCCGCCCCGACGCCCGCGAGCGTCGCTGGCCACACGCGCACGAACAGCCCCGAGACGACGTGAGCGGTCCCCGCGAGCGTCCCGCCGACGAGCAGCACCCGGACGGCGCCGAGCATGAGCGTGCGCGTCGGGATCGGGGCACGGCGCGAGAGCCACAGGATCGACAGGGGCCACTCGACCGTGTGCGCGAGCGTGTACCCGACCGCGACCCCGACGAGACCCCAGTGGCTCGCGACGACGACGAGCACGACCTTGACCGCGATCGTGACGACCGTGAACCGCAGCAGCAGGTCCGACAGGCCGTGCGAGAGGTAGACCCAGTAGCCGACGTACGCGAGAGTCTGCATCACGGCGGTCGTCGCGAGGAGCCGGACGAGCGGCTCGACGCCGACCCAGCCGCTGCCGGGCAGGATCTGCGTCGCCGGGTCGGCGGTGCCCACCAGGAGCGCAGCGCCGATCATCACGGGGTACGCGATCGCGATCTGCCCGCGCGCGAGGAACCGCGCGAACCGGGGCGGGTCGCCCTGGAGCCGTGACAGCACGGGCAGCGCGATCGTCGTCGTGGGCGCGCGGACCTGCGCGACAGGGGTCATCACGAGCTTGAAGGCCCGGTCGTACGTGCCGAGCTGGGCGGTGCCGAGCTGAGCGCCGATCACGAAGTTGTCGATGTTGTTGCCGATGTACACGGCGACCTGGGACGCGGCCAGGTTCCAGCCGAAGTGCCAGAACTCGCCCATCGGCACGCCGCGCCGCGGCCGGCTCGGCACCCACCGGCAGGTCGTGGCGAGCATGACGAGCAGCACGAGCGACTGCAGGACCTGCTGGCCCACGAGCGCCCACACACCGGCCCCGGCGAGGCCGAGGACGACCGCGACGACGATCGCCGCCGCTTGCGACACGACGTCGACCACCGCGAGCGCGCCGAAGCGCATGGTGCGCACGAGGTCGGCGCGGAGCTGGCTCGCCATCCCGTTGAGGAGGAACACGACGCCGACGGCGCGCGCGACGGGGACGACGGCGTCCTCGTCGAAGATCGCGCCGACGAGCGGGGCTGCGACGACCATGAGGATCCCGAGGCCCGCACCGATGGCGGTGTTGACCCAGAACAGGTTGGAGCGCTGCGCGTGCGTGATCGTCGGGGCTCGCATCGCTGCGGTCGACAGGCCGAGGTCGCGGAAGATCTCACCGACGCCGACGAACACGAGGACCATCGTCATCACGCCGTACTCGGTCGGCGTGAGAAGCCTCGCGAGCACGACGACGGACGCCATCTGCATGCCGACACGTGCGATCTGCGCAGCAAAGGTGATGCCTGCGCCGCGCGCGGCCGACCGTCCGAGCTCGTCCACGTGCTCCCCGTCCCCTGCGTTTCCTGGCCGCTGGAAGTCTAGTTCTGCGGGTCGCGCCAGCCCCTCGGTCTGCGGGTGAACCGGGGGCGACCCCGGCGGCTCCCGGGGGCGACGGTGCGGCGGGATCCCGCGCAACCGTCGTGCGCGGGCGACGACGGCATGAGGGCGGGGGTGAGATCGGCTAGCAACCCCGTCGGGCGGTGCGGGGCGTCCCTAGACTCGCGGACATCCACCGTCCCCTGCGTCCGAGGTCTCACCGTGCCCCGCCTGATGATCGCGCACCCGTCCGCCGACCAGTACGGCAGCGACCTGCAGCTGCTCGAGACCGTCGTCGCGGTGGTCGAGGCGGGCTGGTCGGTCCTCGTCACCGTCCCGGAGGACGGTCCGCTCGTCCCGATGCTCGTCGAGGCGGGCGCGCGCGTCGTCGTGCAGCCGTGCCCGGTGCTGCGCAGGTCGACGATGAGCCCTCGCGGGCTGGTCGGCTACGCGCTCGCCGGCCTGCGCGCGATCGTCGCCGGGCGCCGCTCGTTGCGTCGCGCCCGACCTGACGTCCTGCTCGTCAACACGGTCGTCGTGCCGACGTGGCTCGTGAGCGCGCGCCTCGCGCGCGTCCCCGTCGTGTCGCACGTCCACGAGGCGGAGGAGTCCTCCGGGCGCACGGTGCGGCGTCTGCTCGCGTCGCCGCTCCTGCTCGCGGACCGGGTGATCGCGAACTCGCGCGCGACGGCGCGCACCCTGACGGACGTCATCCCGACGCTCGAGCGCCGTACCGCGATGGTGCACAACGGCGTGCCCGATCGCGGTCCCGAGCCCACGGACCCGCGCATCCGACGCCCGCAGGACCCGGCAGTCGTCGCGATCGTCGGTCGGCTCTCGCCGCACAAGGGCATCGACGTCGCGCTCGAGGCCGTCGCGCACCTGCGCCGCGAGGGTCGCGACGTGCGCCTCGAGGTCGCCGGCTCGGCGTTCCGCGGCTACGAGTGGTACGTCGCCGAGCTCGAGCAGCGCGCGGACGAGCCCGACCTGCGTGGCGCGGTCACCTTCCACGGGTACGTGAGCCCGGCGCGCACGGTGATCGACCGGGCCGACGTCGTCGTCGCCCCGTCGTGGCGCGAGTCCTTCGGCAACGCTGCGGTCGAGACGCTGCTCGCGTCCCGCCCGCTCGTCGCCGCGGCGACGCAGGGCCTCGTCGAGGTGGTCGACGACGGTCGCACGGGCTTCCTCGTGCCTGCGGGCGACGCGCCAGGGCTCGCGCGGGCGGTCGCCAAGCTGCTCGACGACCCGGAGCGGGCGACGCGGATGGCGCGGGCAGGCCGTGCGGACGCGCTCGACCGGTTCTCGACGCACCGGTACGGCGCGCAGATCCTCGCGGTGCTCGGCACGGCGCGCGGTGCGGCCAGCGGGCGCCGGGCGATGCCAGCGGCCGGGTCGCAGGCGGTCGAGCCGCTGAGCGCCGCGCCGCACGGCAGCGCCCGCACCCGCACCGGGGAACGGCCGAGGATCCACGTCGCCGTCCCGACGTTCCGTCGCAACGAGCTGCTCGAGCCCCTCCTCGGGATGCTCGCCCCGCACGTGCTCGGCTCGCCGTCGCTCGCGGACCGCACCGAGATCCTCATCATCGACAACGATCCGGGCGGCGGAGCGCGCGACGTCGTCGCAGCCGTCGCCGCGAGCGCCGAGCTTCCGGTCCGCTACGTCCACGAGCCGCGGCCCGGGATCGCAGCAGTCCGCGCTCGCGCGATCGCGGAGGCGTCGGCCGACGGCCTCGTCGTGTTCATCGACGACGACGGCGTGCCGGGCGAGAGCTGGATCGGTCCCCTGGTCGACACCTGGGAGCGCACGGGAGCCGAGGCCGTCGCCGGGCGGATCGTCCCCGGGTTCGTCGACGAGCCGTCGGCGTGGAGCGTCGCGGGCAGGTTCTTCGAGCGGAGCAACCTCGCGACCGGCACGCCGCGCCGCAGCGCGCCGTCCGGCAACCTCCTCGTCGACGTCGCAGGAGTCGCAGCGCTCGGCGTGTCGTTCGACCCGGAGGTCGGGATGCGCGGCGGCGAGGACACGCTCTTCACCCGCGGGATCACGCAGGCGGGCGGGCGGGTCGTCGCGTGCGGCGAGTCCGTCGTCGTCGACCTGGTCCCGCCCGAGCGGGACACGCGTCGCTGGGTCGTGGCCCGTGTCTACGGGCACGCGAACCGCTCGGTCGACGTCGACCTCGCGTTCACGCACGGCGCCGCAGCAAGGGCGAGGGTGCGGGTCGCTGCTGCGGCTCGCGGCGTCGTCGTCACCGGACGCGGGGCCGCCCGCTGGATCGCCGGCAGGGTGACCCAGGACCTCGCGACGGACGCTGCGGCCTGGCGAGACCTCGCGCGGGGGCCAGGGCTCGTCGCGGGTTCCCTCGGCGTGCGGCACGAGGCCTACCGCCGCTCCTGACTGTTCGCCCGGTCAGGGGCGCGGTGACGTCAGGAGCCCTGGTCCGCGTGGACCAGGGCTCCTGACGTCGGTCGTGCTGGGTCAGCCGCGCTTGAGCACGAACGCGCGACCGTCAGCGAACACGTTGTTGTCCGAGACGATGGTGGTCGTCACCGGGCGGATGATGCCGCAGCCGTCGATCCGCTGACCGTTACCGAAGACGTTGTCACGGAAGACGACGCCCTCGAGCGGGCCGTTGTTCATCTGGGCGATGTTCACGGTGCAGCCACCGTTGTCGAGGTAGCTGTCCTCGACCGTGAGGTTGCCGACCTTGCCGCGCGCCTGGGTGATCTGGATCGCGGCGTTGTAGGTGCCCTTGAGGATCGAGTTGACGATCGTGATGTTCTTGCCGGCCTGGATCTGGATGTTGTCGTCGTGCGACGGGCCACCGTTGTGGTTGGGGTCGTTCGCGTACCACTTGTTGCCGTGCAGCATCGTGTCCTTGATGGTCACGTTGTCGCCGATGATCGTCACCTGGTCGACGACGGTATGGATGTTCACGCGCTCGAGCGTGAAGTTGTAGCCGAGGACCGCGCTGTCGTAGGGCGACGGCGCCTGGGAGGCGATCGTCGTGTCCTTGATGACGAGGTTCTTGTTGCCCTCGGTGTTCCAGACGAAGTGGGTGATGGCCTTTGCCGGGGTCGCAGCGCCGCGGATGATCGAGTTCTTGATCGTCACGTTGTCGGCGCGTACCTTCACGATGCCCTGGATGTCCATGCCGTCGATGACGGTGTTCGGCTCCCAGATCGTCATGTTGCCCTTGTAGACCGTGAGCGGGGTGCCGGCGGGGAGGCCGACGGTCGACTCGGTCGGGAGCTGAGGCTCGGCGGGCGCGGGTGCGGGCGCCGGTGCCGGCTCAGGTGCGGGCGCTGGCTCGGGAGCCTGGACGGCGCTGTCGGCCGGGAAGCCGAGGTACGTGTAGCCGAGGACCTTGACGGTCGCGCGGACCGAGGCGGCGGAGCTGTGCACCGTGAGATAGCGCTTGCCGTCGAGCGTGATCGACGTCTGGGCGGAACCGAGGTTCTGGACGGGGGTGGTCAGGACGGGCGAGGCCTTGGCCGCGGCGGTCATGTCGCCGGCGGCGACCGAGATCTTCGTGGCCTTCCAGGCCCAGCGACCCTCGACGACGAGGTCGACGGCGGCGACGTTGTCGGGGAGCGCCGAGAGGTCGGCGCGCGCGGTGCCGTTGGATGCGACGGCGACCGAGTCGAGGACGGTCATGGGGGTCTCGAGGCGGACGTTGTCGAGGCGCGGCGCGGGGGCGGAGACCGCGGTCGACACCGAGCTCGTGGTGGCGGCGGAGGCTGCGAGGGAGGTCGCGGCGAACGGCGTGACGAGAGCGAGCACGACCGAGCCGGTGAGGACGGCGCGTGCTGCCGCAGACCTTGAGGGGATGGGGTTGCGCACTGATGTTTCGCAATCTGTCGGCACGGCAGGGGGGACGTGGCCGACCTGTCAGGGGTGCAGGCGGGGGGTTGCCTCAACCCAGGTGGGTGTTTCCACCCTTCCGATCGGCGATCACCGCAGTACGTTGAGGGCAAATCGGACAAGTGCGTCCGACTGGCGCTCGTGAGCGCCCTCAGGAAGCGCGGACCGGCCCGCAGCCGCAGCGGACCCCGCGCGCGATCCAGCCTGACGTGAGGGCCTTGCTCGAGCGGGCTGTCCGGCCGGCACCTGCAGCGACGCACATCACCCTCCCGGGCACCACGGCGCCGCACACTGCCCCCGACAGCCGCGCCGCCCGCCTGACCGATCGAGACGAGCAGGCTCAGGTGTGGCTCAGATCACACACGAGCAGCAGTCCCCCGAGGTCCTCAGCACACCCCTGAGCGCGCTCGACCTCGCCCCCGCGCCGGCCGCCGAGCAACAGCCCGCGGGCATCGGCGGCCCGAGGCCACGCACCCCCGCCGAGCGACCGCACGACGCCCGGCACTCCCCAGACGCGACGAAGCCTCCGGGGGGTCCACTCCCCCGGAGGCTTCGTCGTGCGGGCGCTCGGCTGGCTGGCCCGCGTCCTCGTCGCCCCGGCTCTGCCGGGCGCCGACGTGTCCTACCCCATGCGACCGAGCGCCGCGATCTCACGGAACCACTTGCGCCCCGCGGCGACGAGGAACGCGGCGGTCAGCGCGACGATCACGGTGTACACGGCTGCGAACACGGAAACCGCACCCAGCAGCAGGAAGACGAGGCACAAGACGCCGTAATCGGTAGGCGTCATCAGGAGGGCCCTCAGGTCTGGGCCGCTCCCGCCCGTCGGCGCGACCGAACGCACACCGTGCGCCTTGCGCATCTGCTCCGTGAGGATCATCCCGAAGAACAGCACCGAGCTCACGACCGCGTTGAGCAGCGGCACGAGCAGCCAGACGGTCGGCACCACCTCGGCGCGGTAGAAGCTGACTGCGAGCACGAGCGGCAGCGCGGCGACCTTGGTCGCGTCGACCATGTGGTCGAGCCACTCCCCCGCGCTGCTCCCGGTCCCGCTGAGACGCGCCACCTGGCCGTCCGCCGAGTCGAACGCGTAGCCCACGACCAGGCACGCGGACACGACCACGCCTACCCACCAGCTCGGTGTCGTGGCCGCGAGGACGCCGAGGCCCGTGAAGGTGAACAGGGCGCTGATGCCGGTCACCTGGTTGGGGGTGAGCCCACGACCGTACGCCCACGCAGCGAGGACACGGCCGAGCCGACGGTTGACGTACCGCGAGTACGCGGGCGCGGACCGCGCGACGCCCTTCTGCGCCTGCGCGAGGCGTCCGTAGGTCTCCCGGAACGTCGCCCCCTGGACCTGAGCACTCATCGCGACACCTTCTGCGGGATCGGGGACGACGCCGAGGCACGCCGTCCGTCCTGCTTTCCTGGGACCCGGCCGTCGGCAAGGTCGAGCGCGAGTCGCTCGTACCGGTCCGCGACGTCGTCCCAGCTGTAGTCCCGGGCGCGCCGGCGCGCGGCGGCCGCGCGTCGCTCGACGTCGTCCGGGGAGGCCTCGGCAGCCTCGACCGTACGGGCGACCCCGGCCGGGTCGTCGAAGTACCAGCCCGCGTCCCCGAGCACCTCACGGTTGAAGCTCACGTCGTACGCGATCGTCGCGGTCCCCGCGCCGATAGCGCGAAGCAGGGAAGGGTTGGTCCCGCCGACCGAGTGGCCGTGCAGGTAGGTCGCGGCGTTCGCGTAGAGCTGGTCGAGCAGCTCCTGGTCCCACACCCCACCGAGGAAGCGCACCCGAGGATCGCCGCCCGCGGCAGCGTGCACCTGCTGCGTGTACGCGTCCGTGTACGGGGCGGAGCCGACGACGACGAGCGGGTGGCGCGCAGCGGACCGGACGTAGCCCTCGACGATGAGGTGGACGTGGTTCTCCGGCTCGAAACGAGCCACGGCGACGTGGAACCGTCCGGGCTCGAGCCCGAGCTCGGCCAGGCGGTCCGAGCCAGCGTCGACGATCGGCGCGCCGTACGCGATCAGCCGCGTCTCGGCCGAGAACTCCTCGGCGTAGTAGTCCGCGATCCCCTGCGCGTCGGCGATGAGCGCGTCCGACCGGCGCACCGCGGCGCCCTCGGCCCAGCGGTAGTAGCCGCGGCCACGAGCGCTCCACTTGGTGCGCTTCCACTCGAGCCCGTCGACGTGCGTCGCGACGGGGATACGTGCTGCGCGCACCGCCGGCAGGAAGGGCGCGTTGGCGGCGTTGAAGACGAACGCGACGTCCGTGCGGCGGGTCAGGAGGTGCATGACCGACAGGCCGGTGTGGCTGAGCGTCTCGAGCGCTCGGTGGCGCACAGCAGGGAGCGTCACGAGCGTCATGCCCGCGTGCTCGCGCCGCACCTCGGAGTTGCCGTTGCGGCAGTAGACCCGCACCTCGTGCCCGCGTGCCGCGAGCCTCGCGCCGACCTCCTCGACCGCCGTCTCGAAGCCGCCGTAGCGGGCGGGAACACCGCGCGTGCCGATCATCGCGATCGACAGGCGACGCCCGCCGTCCGCATCGAGCGTCGCAGGCTGCTCGGTCGAGCTGTCGGTCGTCGTCATGGTTCTCCCCCGGCGTGTGTGACGTCTCCGTCCACTGTGCCGAGGCGGGGCCGCCTGTGCAGCGGGTGTCACCCTGGTGCCACCCGTACCCGCCCGCTTCTCACCCGCGGTGGTGCCGCAGGCCGGTGGCGGCTCGAGGCCTCCGGGGAACCGCCGCCCGCGCGGCGCCGGCGGCGCCGACGTCCTCCTCGTGGACAGCACGGGCCGACTCGGTCCTGCGCACCCACTCGGCGTCGACGTGGCTCGTCGTGAGATCCCGGCACAGGTCGCGGATGCCGTGGGCGAGCGTCCACCGCAGCGCGAGCCCTGGCCAGACCTGCGTGAGGCGGCCCAGGTCGGCGGGGAGGACCTCCCCGCTGTCGGGCGCGGTGCCGAAGGTCGCGGGCGCGCCGGTGATCACGCTGACGAGCTCGAGCGCGTCGCGCAGGGTCAGGACGTCCTCGGGGCGGCCGACGTCGATCGTGTCGCTCCCCGCTGTCGTGGTCTGTCCGAGACGCACGAGCGCGTGCCCGATCGTGCGACATGCGTCCTTGACGTGGAGGAAGGCACGCTGCCTGCTCCCGTCGTGGTCCACCGCGACGGCGCCGTCGACGAGCGCGGCGACGACCGCGCGGTTGAGCTCGTCGTCGAGCCGCAGGCGCGGAGACGCGCCGTAGAGCGTGGCGAGCCGCAGCACCGCGACGGACGCGGCGGGCGACGCCGAGAGCCGGAAGGCGTCCTCGGCAGAGATCCTCGCGCTCGCCGGCGGCGACGAACGGTCGAGGAGCGGCGCTCCCGTCGTCGTCGTCGCGGGCCTGCCGTGGTAGACGTCGCGGCTCGACACCATGACGAGGCGCTCCACGCCCGCCCTGGCGGCAGCGCTCGACACGGCGCGCGCCATGTCGACGAGCTGGGCCTGGACGACGCCCGCCGACCAGTCGTCCTGCGGCGTCGACGCCGTCCCGGCAAGGTGGACGACCGCGCCGACCCCGGCGAGGTCCGCTGCGTCCAGGTCACGGACGTCGACGTCACGCTGCTCGTACGGGTAGGGAGAGCGCTTGGTCGGCGGCACGTCACGCCAGCCGTTGTCGACGCCGACGACGTCGTGCCCGGCACGCCTGAGCATAGGGACGAGGACTGAGCCGAGATAGCCACGGTCACCTGTGACCAGCACCTTCATGCCCAGTCCTCCTCGACGCTCGGAACGAGGGCGGACGCCTCGCAACATCGAACGTACCGGGGCGCACCGTGCGCGCGAACGGGGCAGCGGTATGACCGCAGGGTGACACCGGGGCTCGGGGCGGGTGAAGTATCGCGGTGCGTCAGGGACGCGCGTGGATCCGGTTCTGCGCCGCGACGATCCCCTCGGTGACGACAGCCTCGACCGCGTCGGCGGCGGTGTCGAGCAGGAACGGCAGCTCCTTGCGCTCGGTCGCCGAGAAGTCCTTGAGCACGAAGTCGGCCGTGTCCATGCGGCCTGGCGGACGGCCGACGCCCGCGCGCACCCGCACGTAGTCCTTCGTCCCGAGCGCCTTGGTGATGTCCCGCAGCCCGTTGTGCCCGCCCTCGCCCCCGCCGAGCTTGAGGCGGACGTCGCCGAACGGGATGTCGAGCTCGTCGTGCACGACGACGACGCGCTCCGGCGGGACGCCGAAGTACAGGGCGAGCGCGCTGACCGGCCCGCCGGACGTGTTCATGTAGCTCGTGGGCTTGGCGAGCACGACGCGCGGTCCGGGCGCACCGCCGGGCAGCACGCCGAGGCGCCCCTCACCGACGACGTTGCGCGTCCGGTGCGTGGAGAAGGTCGCACCGGTGCGGCGTGCGAGCTCGTCGAGCACCATCTGCCCGAGGTTGTGCCTGTTGCCCGCGTACTGCGGCCCGGGGTTGCCCAGGCCGACGACGCACCACAGGTCGGCGCTCATCGTTTCTCCGTTCGCGATCGTGGGTGCACTGTCATGACGAAGCGCCCGGCACCTGACGGTACCGGGCGCTTCGTCGAAAGAGGATCAGGCCTCGGTGGTCTCCGCGGCGGCCTCGGTGCGAACCTCGGAGACGAGGACGATGTCCGACACCGGGTCGGTGAGGAGCTCGGCACCAGCCGGGAGCGTCACGTCCTGTGCGCGGATCACGGCGCCGGCCTCGAGACCGGTGATGTCGACCTCGAGCGACTCGGGGAGGTCGGATGCGTCGGCGCTGATCTCGAGCGTCTGGCG
>RRZT012027199.1_pt1 | contig 10658 bp, 8 predicted proteins | sample 2165551 | NCBI WGS metagenome assembly RRZT01 (sample SAMN10456910, study PRJNA506462) | wastewater metagenome | biome: wastewater; feature: sludge; material: wastewater sludge; isolation source: wastewater sludge with Escherichia coli K12::gfp cells carrying plasmid... | place: USA: Moscow, Idaho ...
ACCGCTAGTTGAGCATCCGATCGTGGTACAGGCTGAGACGATTCAAGCCGGACTGCAGTCGGCTTCGTTCACTTATGCCGGCGATGTACGGGGACGTTATGAAAGTCAGTTCGCGTTTCAGGCCGGTGGCCGAATCAGTGAACGGATGGTGAGCAACGGCGAAGCGGTCAAAGCGGGACAGGCATTGATGAGGATCGACCTCGCCGACCTAAAGACGCAACTCGAACGGAGCCGGGCCGACCTGGCGGCGGCCGAGGCGGATTACCGGCTGAATGAACTTGCCTATAACCGGTATAAGGAACTGGCGCGGCAGGAGGTCATCAGCAAAGGCGAATTTGACAACCATACAGCCCAGTTTCAGGTCTCGACGGCCAAGTTGCGGGCTGCTGAAGCCGCATACCGGCAGGCTGGCCAGCAATACGGCTATGGCACGCTGCTTGCCGATGCCGATGGAGTGATTGCCGATATCAAGGTGGAAGCCGGACAGGTCGTTTCCGCGGGGCAGGCCGCATTGACGCTGGTGCGGGCCGGTGAGATGGAAGTGCAAATCCATGTGCCGGAACAGCGGGTCGAGGAAATCCGAAAGGCCGCCAAGATCCGGGTCAATTTCTGGGCGCTGCCGCAAATGGAAGTCGACGGAGTGATCCGGGAAGTCGCGGCGCTGGCCGACTCGTCAACCCGTACCTATATGGTGAGGGTCGCCATTCCGCAGATTGATGTCGTGAAGTTTGGCATGTCGGCAACGGTAAAAGTGTGGCCGGGTGAAGCCAAAGCGAGGATCGTTCTGCCGATTGCCGCGGTTTATCAGAGCGGCAACAAACCGCATCTCTGGTTGGTCGAAAACAATGTGCTGCGATTGCAGCCGGTGGAACTGGGCGATTTCTTGTCTGAAGGCGTGGTGATCCGTTCGGGACTGAAACCAGGCGATGTAGTAGTGACCGCCGGCGTGCAGAAACTGCAGGAAGGCAAGAAAGTCAAAATTTGGGACGGTGCCAAGCTATGAAGCAGGAAAACGGCTTCAATCTCAGCACCTGGGCTTTGAATCACCGTTCTTTGATGCTGTTCATCATGGTGCTGGTCTTTGTCACCGGCATTTTGTCTTATTTCCGGCTGGGCCGGGAAGAAGACCCGGGTTATGTCATTCGCACGATGTTGGTGCAAGCCCAGTGGCCTGGCGCTTCGGCCAAAGAAGTCGAAGAGCAGGTCACCGACAAGATAGAAAAGAAAATTCAGGAACTACCGGGGCTGGACACGGTCATAAGCTATTCCCAGCCTGGCAAGGCGACGGTATTTGTCAATCTGCGCGACCAGGTAAAAGCGAAGGACGTTTGGCCTTCCTGGGTGAAAGTGCGGAACCTGGTGAAAGACATTGCGCCAACGCTGCCGCAGGGCGTAGTCGGACCATTCTTTAACGATACGTTCGGCGACGTTTACGGCTCGATTTATGCGCTGACCGGCGATGGGTTTTCCCCGGCCCAACTTGAGCGGCAGGCAGACTCCATCAGGCTGTTGCTGCTCAATGTGCCGCAAGTCAGCAAGGTCGATTTGGTCGGCGTGCAACCACAGCGGATTTATATTGAGGTGGAAAACAGCAAGCTGGCGACGCTGGGACTCGATCCGGACACCGTCATCGCGACATTGCAGCGGCAAAATGCGATGCAGGCTTCAGGCCGGATCGAAACCAGCAGCGACAATATCTATTTGCGGGTGACCGGGATTTTCTCCACAGTGGAGAACATTCGCAACATCGCCATACAAACGGGCGGACGCATGTTCCGTCTCGGCGATATCGCCAACGTGACCAGGGGCTATCCGGATCCACCGCAACCGATGTTTTATTTTAACGGTAAACCGGCGATTGCGATTACTGTTGCGATGGAAACCGGCGGCAATGTCCTGGAACTCGGCGAAGGGCTGAAAGCGGCGATCGGCAGGATCAACCGGGAAATCCCGGCTGGCATGCAGCTCAGCCAGGTATCCGACCAACCGAAAGTGGTGGAAGAATCGATCGGTGAGTTTACCCAGTCGCTGGGCGAGGCGGTAGTGATTGTACTGGCGGTGTGTTTCATCAGTCTCGGGCTGCGGGCCGGACTGGTGGTGCTGGTCAGCATGCCGCTGGTGCTGTGCGCTGTATTCCTGGCGATGGAAGCGATGGGAATCACATTGCAGAAGATTTCGCTGGGCGCATTGATTATCGCGCTCGGGCTGCTGGTCGACGATGCGATGATCGCCGTGGAAATGATGGAATGCAAGCTGGAGGAAGGTTGGGCCAAAGACAAAGCGGCCGAATACGCCTATACCGCGACGGCGTTTCCGATGCTGACCGGCACGCTGGTCACGGCGGCCGGATTCATGCCGGTGGCTTTTTCGGCCGGCGGCGCGTCCGAATACTGTGGATCGATGTTCTGGGTCATCACGATCGCCCTAATTGCGTCCTGGTTGGTGGCGGTCACGGTCATTCCCCTGGTCGGGCAGTGGCTGCTGAAGGCAAGACCGCATCAGGCTTTGGCCGAAGGCGAAGCTAAGCCGCCGGATTCAAAATTCGTCAAGCGTTTCCGGATTTTGCTGGACAAATCGTTGCATCACCGCTGGTTGGTGATTGGCACGACCATCGGCGTGTTTGTGCTGGCCTTGCTGGGCATGGCACTGGTGCGCAAAGAGTTTTTCCCTCCATCCACCCGACCGGAGCTGATTGTTGAACTGACATTGCCCACCGGTGCGTCGATTCATGCGACCAACAGTGAAATGAAACGAATCACCGATTTGCTGCAAAAGGAACCGGATGTCTTGAACGTATCCGGCTATGTGGCGCAATCCGCGCCGCGATTTGTCCTGGTGCAGGACAGTTCGATGGCGGCTGATAATTACGGCCAGTTGATCGTGTTGACGGATGGGGCGGCGGCGCGGGACCGACTGCGCAACAAGGTGGAGAGCGAGTGGGCCGCGGCATTTCCCAGTGTGCGGCTGAACACCAAGGTGCTGTCCAACGGGCCGCCATCGGCTTTTCCGGTCATGCTGCGGGTAGTCGGCGAAAAGCATGAACAGGTACAGGAACTGGCAGACAAAGTCAGGCAGACGGTGACCAAGAATCCGGCGGTGACCGGCGTGGTGTTCGACTGGTTTGAGAAAAGCCCGGTGGCGGTGCTGGAAGTCGACCAGGACAAGGCGCGCGCTCTGGGGCTGGACAGCGCGACGCTGGCGACCAGCTTGCAGGCCAGCCTGTCGGGAATTGCCGTATCGGAATTTCGTGAGCGAGACAAAACGATTCCCATCGTGATCCGTAATGACACCAGCCGCTGGAAGCAGGTCGACAACCTGCGCAACCTGTATGTCAATGTGGATGCGAACGGCGGCAAGTATGTCCCGCTCGAGCAGATCGCCCAGGTCCGTTATGCGCAGGAACATGAACTGATCTGGCGGCGCAATGTGCTGCCGACGATCACGGTACAGGCATCGATACGGCCCGGACTTCTCGGCAACGACGTGGCGACGGCGGTGCTCAAGGAACTGGAACCGTTGAACGAGTCCTTGCCGCCGGGTTACCGGATCGAGGCGTCCGGCGATCTGGAAGCAAGTGAAAAATCCGGCAAGGAACTGGCAGATGTCTATCCGATCTTGATCGGCGTGGTGATGTTGCTACTGATGTTCCAGTTGCAGAGCATTTCCCGGATGGTCCTGGTATTGCTGACCGCGCCGCTTGGCATGATCGGCGTCTGCATATTTTTGCTGCTGTTGCAGCGCCCGCTCGGTTTTGTCACGCAGCTGGGGATCATCGCCCTGTCCGGCATGATCATCCGTAACTCGGTCATCCTGATTGATCAGATTGAAAAACACATCGCCGAGGGGGAAAAACCCTGGGAAGCCATCGTTGAATCTGCGATCATCCGGTTCCGGCCGATCATGCTGACTGCGGCGGCGGCGATTCTGGCAATGATCCCGCTCATCGGCAGCACGTTCTGGGGACCGATGGCGGTGGCAATCATGGGAGGACTGCTGGTGGCAACCGTACTGACCCTGATTTATCTGCCGGCGGCCTATGCGGCCTGGTTCAAGGTGGAACGGGCAGAATAAGCAATGAAAGTTCATTCGTGAAAAAAACGGCAATAAATGATGAAAACAATTGATTTATTAGGACCAACGCTGCTTTATTCGCAATAGTGGCGTTGGTTATTTTTTCGCGGATTTGGCAGCGAACAATCGCTTGAACTCTCAAAAGTCAATGGGATGGCGCAAATAAGAGCTTTGAAGAAAGCTGGGTTTTCATGCAAGTATCTATGGGAACGACAATGGCTGCATATTCCGCACGGCAGGGATTTTGTCGCAACAGAGCGAAAATAGGAAAAACTGATCGTTGCGCCCGGATCAAACAGGTTTCCGGCAAAACTTCGGCAGGGTGAGTCAAAATGCAGGAGGGATGTTTTCAGGCAAACTTAATTCATAGGCTTTTGCGCAATTATTGAACAAAGCAAAGAGGAAGAGGGAGGTTTCTGTATATGTCGGAAGAAAAAAAGGAATCCTGTGAGACTCAATCGGTAAAGGTTCCCTGGACAGGTTATATTGCCTTGGTTTTTGCCGTGGTATTCTTTTCGGGCCTGCTTGCCAGTCAGAAAGGCTGGATCACTGCATTTGACTTCAACGCGCTGGCTGGTAAGTTCGGCGTGATGAAGGATGCGGCAAAGGCAACGTTCCAAGGCCAAGGCGGCTTTGGCGCCCGCGACGGCTTCATGTTCGGTTTCGGTTTATTGCCTTCGGTCATGTTGGCGCTGGGCATGGTGGAAATCGTTGACCACCTGGGCGGACTCAAGGCGGCAGAAAAACTGTTGACGCCGATTCTACGTCCCTTGCTGGGAATCCCGGGCGTCGCCGGTTTGGCGATGGTCACCAGTTTCCAGAGCACTGACGCCGGGGCCGGCATGACACGGATGCTGCGGGAGACCGGCTGCATCACCGAAAACGAAAAGACGGTGTTCTGTGCGTTTCAGTTTTCCGCCGGCGGTACCGTGACCAACTATCTGGCGTCTGGCGCTGCATTGTTCAGCTTTGTCACCGTACCGATCGTTTTGCCGTTGGTGCTGATTTTCGTGCTGAAGATATTCGGTGCCAACCTGGTAAGAATCTATCTGAACCGGTTTGAGAAGGAGAGTGTCTAACGATGGCCGCTGAGCAGAAAAAAACTTTGCCGGATATTTTTGTCGAAGGCGCCAAAAAAGGCTGGAATGTTGGGATTAGTAGCATCATTCCCAATGTCTTGATGGCGTTTGTCTTGATTCATGCATTGCGGTTGAGCGGACTGCTTGACATGCTGGGGGTTTTGTTCAACCCGGTAATGGGTTTGTTTGGTTTGCCGGGGCAGGCGGTCATGGTATTGGTTGGCGCCTGGATGTCGATGGGTGGCGGAGTCGGTGTGGCTGCCAGTCTGTATGCGGCTAAAATCCTCAATCCGACGCATGTCACAATTCTGTTGCCGGCCATCTTCCTGATGGGGGCGCAAATCCAGTATATGGGCCGCTTGCTGGGAACGGCCGGCATTCAGGGCCGTTATTATCCGATGTTGTTTGGGATCAGTATTTTGAATGCGATCATTTCGATGATTATCATGCGGATTTTCGCATAAATTGCGTAAGTTGGGGGGGAGGTTTGCTGCGATGAATAACAAAGAAGCAAGAATTCAGGAAACTTATGATACGTTGCATGCAATGCCGGAAGTGGGTTTTGCGGAAGTGAAAACCTCGGCATGGCTGGCGGAAAAAATCAAGGCGGCCGGTTTTGCCGTGACAACAGGTGTCGGCGGGACAGGCGTCGTTGCCGTTCTCAAAGGCAAGGAAGCCGGTCCGGTGGTCGCGCTGCGGGCCGACATGGATGCGTTGGCGCATGTCGTAGACGGGCAGGATGTCTGCGTACATTCCTGCGGACATGACGCTCATTGCACAATGGTGCTCACGGCGGCGCAAGAGCTGGCTGCGGCCGGGATCGCGCGCGGCACGTTGAAGATTCTGTTTCAACCGGCGGAAGAAAAACTGTTCGGTGCCACCCGGATGATCGAAGCCGGCGCGCTGGACGACGTGGATATCGTACTGGGGATTCACCTGCGGCCGATTCAGGAGGCCAAGACAGGGCAAGCCACACCTGCCCTGTACCACGGATCCAGTTACATCATGGAAGCGACGATCAGCGGGCAGACCGCGCATGGCGCGCGGCCGCACCTCGGCGTCAACGCGATCGATGCCGCAGCGGCGGCGATCAATGCGATCAACGCGATCCATATCAACCCAGTGATTCCTTCGACTTGCAAAGTGACCCGAATGCAGGCCGGCGGGGCGACGCTGAACCAGATACCGGACCGGGCAGAACTGGCGCTGGATTTGCGGGCGCAGCAAAACGATGCGATGAAAACCTTGCTGGCAAAGGCGGGGAATGCGATCAAAGCCGGTGCGGCAACGGTTGGCGCCACGGCGACGACAGTTGTCAAGGGAGGCGTCCCTGCAGCGGAATATCACCCGGAAATCATTGAGCTGGCGCGGCAAGCGATTCGCACTGTGCTTGGCGAGTCGGGACTCTTGGAGCCGATTGTGACGCCGGGCGGCGAAGATTTCCACAACTTTGTTCAGGCAAAGCCTTCGCTGAAAGCTGGTTATATCGGACTCGGTTGTGACTTGACCCCCGGTTTGCATGACCCGTCGATGAAGTTCGATCGGTCGGCTATGATCAACGGCGTTGAGATTCTTGAGTGGATGGTCGGCAAACTGCTGCGATAACAGAAAGACACTGCAAATAAATCGCCCCGGCATCGCGCCGGGGCGATTTATTTGCAGGGAAAATCCAGGCCATTGGCGAATATCTGCAGCAAATCCTGTAGCCAATCATAATCGGCCACAGGAAAAAAGGAGGGGTAATGATGGCAAGAATACGGATGCAGTCGATGTTGCTGGTGGGCCTGACGCTTCTGTTCCTGGTTTCTTCGTCTCTGGCAGTGGAAGCTGCCGTACTCCAGAACAATGCGAGTTATTACATCAATACTGCCCATTCCATGGCAGCCACTTTCAAGGCCGGAACCAATGTGTCACTAAGACCTGACGGCAGTGTGGCCTCTGGAACAATCGCGCAGAACAACAGTTTCTACATCAACACGGCCCGCAGCATGGCGGCCACATTCCAGGCAGGCACGGCGGGGTCGTTTACACCTGACGGCAGTGTGGCCTCTGGAACGATCGCACAGAACAACAGTTTCTACATCAACACGGCCCGCAGCAGGGCAGCCACATTCCGGGCAGGAACTCCGGTATCATTCCGTGAAGAGGGCTCCGTATTGAGCGGGACATTAGCGACTAATACCAGTCTCTATACCAATGTTCAGCACTCGCAATCCGGTTCATTTCGGGCAGGGACCGTCGTGACGTTCCGGCCCGACGGCAGCGTGCAGTAAGTTTATACCGAGAAAGCAGATACAAAAGACGGCCCTCTGCGGGCCGTCTTTTGTATCTGCTTTCTCTGGTCTGCGAGGGGTTGCGTCCCCTGGTTGCAGCCAGGAAGGCTATGATTTTGGTTTCGGCATGTTTTTCATCATTTCATTCATGTCCTGGATTTTCACGCCGGCCGGCAGTTTGAACAGGTCGGATGCCTGGGCGCCGATTTTCATGTTTTTGTACTCAATCGTCATTTTTTCACCTTTCTTGCTGACGACTTCCTGCTTCATCGGTAGGCCGTAGTCTTCCCGAAGCCACATTTTGGCCGTTGCGCCGTCTTCCTTGTCGACAAAAGTAACGACACGGCATTTGACTCCTTCGTAGACAACCGTTTCTAGCGACTTTAACGAATCCTTGACCATGCTATCCTGGTAATCGGACGGGTTTTCCGGTTTCCCTTCCATGCCGGTCGGCAGATTCTTGCCGGAAAACTTCATTGCGATGTTTTCTTCCGGATTGTACATGTAAGTAGTGTCTCCATCCACGATCGTGATCATTTTTTTGCCTTCGAAGGTATTTTCCACCCGCATTTTGTCCTTGCTGCTCCAAAGTCTGCTTGTGTTGGAAAAACCGGGAGCGGTCATGACCATGTCGTACGAAACGCCGGGGGCATTTTTCGCTTTCATCATGATTGTCGCAATCGTTTCTTCGGTAGCTGGAGCAGGTTTTGCCGGTGCGGACGCCGCAGGTGCGGCAGGTTTGTCGGCTGCTTTCTTGTCGCCGCCGCAACCGCCGAGCAGGCCGGTTGCCAGAGACAGCGCCAGTAGTCCGGCAATCAGTATTTGTCGTTGGGTTTTCATCAAAAAATCAACTCCTTGTTTCATTAGTCACTGGCTATATTCGCCAATTATGGGATTTTTCCTTCGGCCAACCCTTCGACTTGCCGAAAGATATTGTGGCGTGTAATAATGAAAGCAACTGAACGATGTAAAAACAGCTTGAGGAGGGTTTGCAATGAAAATGAAAAAGAGCTGGCTAAAAAAACTGGTATCCTTTAGCTTGATCATGTTGCTCGGTTTTTCCCTGTCGGTTGCCAGCGCCGCCAGTCAGGAAGAAAAACGGCAACATATCCGGAATATCAGCAACAAGACGCTGTTGAAACTCTATAGCCTGCAACCCGCTGCCCGCAGTTACGTCGAAAATGCCGCCGGATACGCCGTGTTCGGCAACTGGGGCGTGAAACTTGTCTTTATCGGCGGTGGGACCGGGAAGGGAATGGCGGTGAACAACAGCAACAATCACGAAGTATTCATGGATATGATCACAGGCACCGCCGGATTTGGCCTGGGCGCCAAAACGTATAACGTCGTGTTTATTTTTGAGAATGAAAAAGCATTGCATGACTTTACCACTAATGGCTGGCAGTTTGGCGGGCAGGTTACGGCCGCCGCCACCGACAGCGTATCCGGCGCTGCTTACCAGGGGGCTTTTTCGGTTTCGCCTGGCGTGTGGATGTATGAACTGACTGACAAGGGACTAGCGCTGGAGATCACGTTAAAAGGGGCTAAGTACTCGAAAAACGATTTGAACTGATGGGAGGTTTCCTGCCTTTGATGGAAGAAAAACTGCGGTCGGCGGTATCTGCCGGAATCATCACGGCAGCACAGGCGGAACAGTTGCGACTGCTCTGGCAGGACGCTCCGGTGGAGGAGCTGGGCTCAGTTGACGCCAAAGGCGCTGGAGTTAGCAAATTCCTCTACTATTTAGGCACGCTCATCGTAATTGGCGCGATGGGCTGGCTGATGAATACTGCATGGGAGTCCTTTCGCGGGATCGGGCTGTTTTTGATTGCGGCCGGTTACGCAACGACATTCATTTTTGTTGCAAAGTACTGGCGCGAGCGGTCGCCGGTCCTCGGCGGCCTGTTCGTAGTGATGGCGGTTTGCATGACCCCGCTGACGGTGTTCGGGCTTCAGTCGGAAATGGGCGTCTGGCCGTTTGACGAACCGGGGCGCTATCGCGGGTTTTATCATTATATCCGGGGCGGCTGGTTTCCGCTGGAAATTGCCACGTTGACCGCAGGAGTCATTTCTCTGCGGTTTAGCAAGATACCGTTTGCGATGGCACCGATTGCTTTCACGCTATGGTTCATGTCGATGGATGTTGCCCCGGTGCTTGCCGCTGCGATCCAGACAACAGATCTGCGTCAAAAGGTTTCGATCGGTTTCGGCCTGTGCATGATTGGCACGGCGCTCTGGGTAGATCGAAGGGCAAGAATCGATTATGCGAAATGGCTCTATATCTTTGGCGCGATTACGTTTTGGGCCGGCTTGACCATGTTGCGGTCTGACTCCGAGTTGAACAAGTTCATTTACTGTCTGGTCAATGTCGGGTTCATGTTTTTCGGTGTGCTAATTGAGCGTCGGGTGTTTGTCGTGCTTGGTGGCATCGGTTTTTTTGGCTACCTGGGCCATCTGTCCTGGAGCGTGTTTGCAAATTCCTTTGCGTTTCCGTTCGTGCTGACCGGGCTGGGCTTGCTGGTGGTTTACGCCGGCTGGCTTTATCATCGCAAATATGAATCGATCCAACGACTGGTTCATCAGTGGACACCGGCGGCCATCCGCGGACTGCTGCCGCAGCGGCGGCGTCCGGACTGAGGTACAGCTGCTGTAAAGCTGATAAAAAAGAAGAGTAAACCCGAGAACCGGACAACCGACAGAAACATCGGTAGTCCGGTTCTTGTTTTCCGGAAGGAAATTGAAAAACTGGTAGAGAACAGTAACTATTGACTGTTTAATTGATGAAACAAGGTGGTTGAAGCATGATGACAAGATTTGCCGACTTGAAGACTCGTTTTTCCGGCGTGCATGACCTGATTAAATTCCGGGTGACCGAAATCCTGCTGATTTCCACCGCCTATGACGGATTCGTCCTGGAAGAGGACGGCCAGTTGACCGAACAGATCTACAATCAGTTCGCTGACCTCAGTATTCCGTATATCCCGCGGATTCATAGGGTTTCCCGCCAGGACGAGGCGCTGGACGTATTGGCGAACCGGACCGTCCACCTGATCATCACCATGTCGCGGATCAGCGACATGGAATCATTTGTCTTGGAAAAATCGATCAATGAAGCCTATCCGGCGATTCCGATCGTGATGTTGTCGTACGATAGGCTGACGCCGGAAATGATTGTCCAGATCAGGCAAAACTCCTGTATCAACCGGGTGTTCCACTGGTCCGGCGACAGCAAGAT
>RRZT010405092.1_pt1 | contig 10657 bp, 7 predicted proteins | sample 2165551 | NCBI WGS metagenome assembly RRZT01 (sample SAMN10456910, study PRJNA506462) | wastewater metagenome | biome: wastewater; feature: sludge; material: wastewater sludge; isolation source: wastewater sludge with Escherichia coli K12::gfp cells carrying plasmid... | place: USA: Moscow, Idaho ...
GCCCGTACTGCGTAATGCTCTCAACACTCCTTCAGTCGCGGTTTCATTGACCGCAAAGATCCCGTCAATGACTAGATTGCTTTTTAGCAGTTTGATCGTATTGCTGACCAGGCTACCCATGGAACTGCCATCCCACGAGTCGTAGATAATTTTTATATCGGGCGACGTGGTTTTAACATATTCAATAAATCCCTCTGCACGTTCATCGGTAGAGGCGCTCCCTTTAACGATTCTCACTATGGCTACATTGCCTTGTCCATGCAACAACCTTACCATTTCCCTGGCTGAGACTTTGCCGGCTTCACGATTATCCGTGCCAACAAACCCGTTGTGATGATCACCCTGCAGGCCGGAATCTACGACGATGACTTTAATGCCTGACTGAGTGGCAAGCCTGACAGGATCTTCAAGTCGCTCCCTGTCGGTCGGTGCCAGAATGATTGCATCAACTTCTGCTCGTGTATAAAGTTTAAGAATATCAATCTGCGACTGCACATTGTCGTTATAGGAAGGACCACGCCAGGTCAAGTTGACGCGACCGCTTTCGCTGACCGCCGAATTTGCTCCATCCTGCACGAACTTCCAGAATTGTTGATCGCTTGATTTTGGAATGAATACAATATTATGAACCTTCTCTTCAGCATAGAGAGGGGACCTTGTTCCCAACACACAAAACAAAACGATTAGAAAATACTTGATCATGGCACACCGCCGGTTAGTTGATGGGTAAACCTGAAAAACTCAGTTCTTCACCGCAAAGGCGTAAAGAAAAGCAAAGCGCTACGCGAGCAGCATCTATCTTCCATCGCCACCCATAGGATGAATGGTCAAGTACGATCAACCTGTTGTTTCCTTTTGCGATCTTCGCGCCTTCGCGGTGAGATTTTCAGGATAAAACATCTGGATTTTGTTTAGAGATGGCCGGAAGCTGGCGATAAAATATCTTCCACATTCAGAAGTAACTTTCATTTAAGAAATCACCTATAACGATAAAATTTGTGTCGATATTTTATTAGGGGGTCTAATTTTGGCTAACCATATTCTCGTTTCTTGCGATCCATTCCAGCGCAGGTGAATGAGTTGACTTGGCCTCGCCCGTTCGCTCAGCCATGCGGCGATGCACCTCATGGATGATTTCCTGCAATTGCCAACGCACTTCGCCGGAAAGAATTGACAGCTCACTCATGGCGTCGGGATCATCCTTGACCAGATCAAGGAGCGCACCTGGATCGCTCATGTCAATACCGGCGTATAGCAACATTCTCTGGAGATCCTGCATTCGGTCGTCAACCAGCGATACCAGCGGATCATCAATCATATCCAGAGCATTACCAGCGCTCTTGCCATGCCGGGTGTGGCTCCAGTCCTTGAATACGTGAGCGACTTCACACAAGCGGGCCTGAAGCGTCGGAACCGTCGCGAAGGCCGCCAACTCGGCGTCCCGCTGATCGCCGTCGGTCTGCATCGCCTGAACCAGCGCCAAAAGGCTGTTGCTCAGTTCACTATTGAACTTCTTACGGTTCAGTTTCAGCAGAACCGAGAATCGGGTGAGATGCTTCGATTGGTGGTCTTGGGCGAAGATTGTATTGGCCGCTTCCGCCAGCATGAGGATCTGTGCGCCCAGACAAATCTGTTCTGCTTTCAGGCCCCTGGGGTAGCCGCTGCCATCCAGCCTTTCGTGGTGTTCGAAGACCGTCCGGCTGATCTCGGGATGGTACTCGGCAAATTCCCGCAGAATCAGAAAGCCCGTCACCGGATGGGCGTACAGGTGGTGTCGCTCATCCTTCTTCAGTCGCCGCCCGGGACGTAAGAGGTCCGGTGAAACGTGCAGAATCCCGATGTCGTGAAATATCGCGGCGGTGGCCAGCGTGGCGAGTTCCTTGATGCTGAGGAAGTAGTTTCTGATTGCCAGTAAAAGGGCGATCAGCGCAACGCGGATCGAGTGGTCAAACACCTCCCGTCGTTGTGACCAGGCTACCGTCAGTTTGAACGCCATCGGTTCGCAGAGCGTGATCTCATCGAAAGCGCGCAACATCCGGGCGCGCACCCGTGTGCTCTCGCGCAGTACGTGGAGCCCCGGGTCATGGTCGATCAGGTCGGTGGCGTACGCCTTGATCTTTTCGCGATCCATCCCGTTTTCGACGCTCACACAATGATCGATCTTCGGGATCAGATTGTGACTGACCAGGCGTTCGAAGAGGTCCGAATCGACCCGAACGCCTTTCTCTACCAGCTTGATCCTGTTGCTGGTGAAGATCGCCCGGTTGGTCAGCACATGCTGAACGTCCCCCAGTTGGGTGATCGATCGGATGTAGTGCTCGTCGTATCGCTTTTCCATGGTTGGCAATCAGGCCGGCCTTCGTCGCACGGCATAATAACTCGATATGGCGAATCGAAAATGTTGACAAATAGAAAATAACAAGAGTATCTTATGTTTCATACTAACTCGCGTTAGTAACGCTCACGTTAGCGAATAAGTACAAAACTGTAATCGGAGGGTCCATTGGAAAATCGTGCGTTCCGCGCCGGTGGGATAGGCGCATCTCTACCCAGGCAACTGACAACCGTCCGGCTCGACGCAATTCGCGTTCCCGTCATTGATCGGGCGGCGACGGCAGTCCAGCCAAGTTTTGTCGCATCCAGCGATCTCACAACCGGAGGGCATCAAGCATGACCGCTATTGTTTTCGATCAGGTCTTCAAGTTATACGGCAACAATCCGCCCGTGCTGCGCGACGTCAATCTGGAAATCGCCGACGGCGAGTTCTGCGTGTTCATCGGCCCGTCGGGATGCGGAAAATCCACCCTGCTGCGCATGATTGCCGGCCTCGAGGAAATCAGCCAGGGTGATCTGTTCATCGGCGGCCAGCGCATGAACAACGTCGCGCCGGCGCGACGCGGAATCTCCATGGTCTTCCAGAGCTATGCGCTGTTCCCGCACCTGACCGTGTACGAGAACATGGCCTTCGGTCTGCAACTCGCCAGGCTGCCCAAAGCCGAGATCGACACCAAGGTGCGCGAAGCTGCGCGCGTCCTGCAGCTCGAACCGTATCTCGCGCGCAAGCCGAAAGAGCTCTCGGGTGGGCAACGCCAGCGCGTGGCGATCGGGCGCGCCATCGTGCGATCGCCGAAAGCCTTTCTCTTCGACGAACCGTTATCCAACCTCGACACCGCGTTGCGCGTGCAAACCCGGATCGAGATCGCGCGCCTGCACAAGCGCTTCTCCGAAGCGAGCATGGTCTATGTGACGCACGACCAGGTCGAGGCGATGACGCTGGCCGACAAGATCGTCCTGCTGCATACCGGCGCCGATGTCGCGAAGAAAGGAAGCTTGGCCCATGTCGGCACGCCGATGGAGCTCTTCCACCGGCCGCGCAACCTCTTCACCGCCGGCTTCATCGGCTCGCCGAAAATGAACTTCCTGAAGGCGGAATTCATCAGCGGCGACACCCAGTCGGCAACCGTCCTCGTTCATTACGGCCCGGAACTGCGCGTCGCCGTCGACGGATCGCGGCTCAAGCGCGGCGAACCGGTAACCGTCGGCATCCGGCCCGAGCACGTGGTCGGACCCGACCAGTCGACGCAGCGCATCGCTTGCAACGTCGACATGGTCGAACGACTCGGGACGACGACCTACCTGTACACCCATCTGTGCGATGAATTCGATGGCGTTGCGGACATGGTTGCCGCGGCCCCCGGCGATTCGTACGTAGTTTCCGGCGACCGGGTCGAACTCGGCCTGCCTTCGCACGCAATGCACCTGTTCGACGCCGAGGGTGATGCACTGCCCCGCACCGTCGATCTGCCGGCCTGAGGGAGGTCGCAATGAGCACCAAGCCCAACCTTCATGCAACAGATGTATCCGCAAACCCCGGAAGACGTTCGCTGGCCGGCCGCATCGGCGTCGAGATTGCGGAGTTTCGTCACTCGTTTTCCGACTGCCGGCGCGCCGAAACGCTGACCGGCCTGCTGCTAGTGCTGCCGGCGCTGATCGGTTTCGTCGTCTTCTATGCGATGCCGACGCTGCGGGCCGTCGAGATCAGCTTCACCGACTGGAACCTGCTGAGCGAACCACGCGGCGTCGGCTGGGCCAACTACGCGAAGATGATTCACGACGGCAAGTTCTGGCACGCGATGAAGCTCTCGGCCTACTACGTGCTGCTCAACATCCCGCTACAGACCGTGCTCGGCCTTTTCCTCGCGGTAACGATGGACCGCCTGACGCGGTCCCTGTTCGTCAAGTCGGTCGTCCTGCTGCCCTACCTGCTCTCGAACGTGCTCGTGGCCATGATGTGGGTCTGGCTGCTCAATCCGATGCTCGGTTGGGTCGACTTCGTCATCCAGCAGCTGGGTTTCGCGCGCCAGCCGTTCTTCGCCGGCCCGGATCAGGCGCTGGCCACGGTCGCGGCGGTCAACATCTGGCGCCACATGGGCCTGATCGCAATGCTGTTCCTCGCCGGCCTGCAGAACATCCCGCGCTATCTGTACGAAGCGGCTGCGCTGGAAGGCGCCAGTGAATGGCAGATGTTCCGCCGCATCACGCTGCCGCTGTTGCGACCGGTGATGGTCTTCGTGCTGGTGACCAGCGTCACCGGTTCGTTCCAGATCTTCGACACAGTCGCCGTGGCGACCAACGGCGGCCCGCTCGATTCGACGCGCGTCATCGTCCACTACATCGTGCAGAACGCTTTCGGCTTCTTCCGCATGGGCTACGCCTCGGCGATGTCGGTGGTACTGGGCCTGGTGATGTTGGCCTACACCATCCTGCAGATGCGCATCATGCGCGCCAACGAAAACGACCTGGCCTAAGCCAACACCGGCCAACACAAGCCAACGTAAAGGAACGATGCCATGAGCCTACCTACCCCTGTTCCCGGCCTGCGCGATGCACGCAACTGGACACCCGGCCGCCTGCTGACCTGGGCCGCGCTGATCTGCATGATCGCGCTGACCCTGCTGCCGATGTGGATGGTGATCAAGACCGCGTTGATCCATCCGGCGGATTTGTTCACCCGATCCACGGATTTCCTGCCGCACGACCCGACGCTCGCCAATTTCGGGCGCGTGCTCGGCATGCTGACGCCGGAAGAGAGTATCGCCATCGGCGGTTCGGGCGCCGAGATCAACATCCTCAACGCCTTCATCCACTCGGTGACATTCACCGCCATCATCGTGCTGGTCCAGACGACGAGCAGCGCGATGGCCGCCTACGCCTTCGCCCGCCTGCGCTTTCCCGGGCGCCAGGTGCTGTTCGGACTGTTCGTCGCGTCGATGATGATTCCAAGCGTCGTCCTCTTCATTCCGAACTTCATCCTGATCAAGGATCTCGGCTGGCTCAACACCATGGCCGGCATGGTCGCGCCGTTCTGCCTGATGTCGGGCTTCTCGGTGTTCTTCCTGCGCCAGTTCTTCCTCTCGATCCCGCGCGACCTGGAAGAGGCCGCCATCATCGATGGCGCGTCGCATCTCCACGTGTTCGTCCGGGTCGTACTGCCGCTCAGCGTCACGCCGATGGCGACCATCGCCACGCTGATCGGCATCAACAGCTGGAACGAGTTCTTCTGGCCATTCATCGTGGCTAAGGAGGAAGGGATGCAGGTGCTGACCGTGGCCCTGCAGTCCTTCCAGTCGCAATCGCCACAAGGCCAGCCGGACTGGACCGGCCTGATGGCGGCAACCACGATCACCTTGCTGCCGACGATTATCCTGCTCGTCTTCCTCGGCCGCCGGGTAGTCGAATCCGTGCAGTTCAGCGGGGGAAAGTAGTCCTTCAAACACCACTTGCACCACCACTTGCCATAACAGGAGAGTCAGATGAAAAAAGCCGTCTTCGTAGCAGGTTCCTTGCTGTTCGCCTTGGGTAGTGCCCATGCCGTTGATATCAAGTACGCACTGTGGGATGCGAATCAGCGTCCGGCTTACCAGCAGTGCGCCACCGACTTCGAAAAGAAGAACCCGTCGATCAAGATCAAGATCAGCCAGATGGGCTGGAACGACTACTGGACGGCGATCACGACCGGTTTCGTCTCAGGTACCGCGCCCGACGTATTCACGAACCACCTGGTGCGCTACCCCGAATTCGCCAAGAACAACCAGCTCGTTGACCTGACGCCCTTCATCCAGCGCGACAAGGTCGCCACCGACATCTACACCGGCGACCTGTACAAGATCTGGGGCCGCGACGGCAAGCAGTTCGGGCTGCCCAAGGATTGGGACACGATCAGCCTGATCGTCAATCTCAACATGGCCAAAAAAGCCGGCGTCTCCGAAGCCGATCTCGCCAATGCAACGTGGAACCCCAAGGACGGCGGCACCTTCGGCGAAATCGTCGCCAAGCTGACGGTCGACGAGGCGGGCAACAACGCGCTGAGCCCGAAATTCGACAAGTCCAAGGTCAAGACCTACGGCTACCAGGTCGCCGGCGACGGCGGCATGATGGGCCAGACCGAGTGGAGCCATTTTGCGGTCTCCAACGGCTTCAAGTTCCAGGACAAGCCGTGGGATCCCAAGTTCTACTACGACGATCCGAAACTGGCCGAAACCATTTCCTGGGTCACCGGGCTGATCAACAAGGGCGTCTCCGCTTCTCTGGCCGACGTCGGTACCGGTCGCCTGGGTTCATCGGACGGCATGTTCGTCGCCGGCAAGGTCGCCATGCTCCCGCAAGGCTCCTGGATGATTACGCACTTCGCCGCCAACGCCAAGTTCCCCTACGCCTGGGTACCGATGCCCAAGGGTCCAAAAGGAACCCGCGCCAGCATGCTGAACGGGCTTGCCGATTCCATCTGGGTCGGCTCGAAAAACAAGGAAGAGGCTTGGAAGTGGGTCAAGTATCTCGGTTCGCCCGACTGCCAGAACGTCGTCGCCAGCTATGGCGTCGTCTTCCCCGCGGTCAAGGGACTGGCCGAGAAGGCGATCGAGGTGCAGAAGGGCAAGGGCGTGAATTCGTCGGCCTTCCTTGACATGGCGAACTCCACCACCTTCCCCGCGCCGATCGCCGACAACGGTTCTCAGGTCAATGAAATCATGGTCAGCGCCCTGCAAAGCGTAATGATGGGCAACGCGGAAGCCGCCCCCACGCTCAAGGAAGCCACCGCCAAGATCAATGCCTTGGTCACGCAATGATCCGTCGATGATTCACCGCTCTTTCACGCATTGACGTTCCATCACGGTTCGGCGACTTCATCGCCGGACCGTCCCTATCACCGATTTTGCAGGACTGTACCCATGCCCAATCACCCATTGAAAATCACCCTGATCGGCGCCGGCAGTGCCGTGTTTACCCGCAATCTGCTGGGCGACATTCTTTCCTATCCCGAACTCGCCAACTGCGAAATCGCGCTGCACGACATCGATGAAAAGCGGCTGGAACTGGCCGAAATGGTTGCACGCCGCATCGCCGCAACCGTCGGCGCCGCACCAAAGATCACCGCCAGTATCGACCGCAAACGTGCCCTCGAAGGCGCGCGCTACGTGATCAACACGATCCAGGTCGGCGGCTACCGGCCGGCGACCGTAACCGATTTCGAGATTCCGAAGAAATTCGGCCTCGAGCAGACCATCGCCGACACGCTGGGGATCGGCGGCATCATGCGCGCGCTGCGCACCATCCCGGTCATGCTGGACATGGTGCGCGACATGGAGACGCACGCCCCCGGCGCCCTGCATCTGAACTACGTCAACCCGATGGCGATGATCACCTGGGCGCTCAACCAGAGCAGCCGGTCGATCCAGACGGTCGGCCTGTGCCACAGCGTGCAGCACACCGCCAACGAGCTTGCGGCCGACCTCGGCATTCGCTCGGAAGAGATCGACTATTTCTGCGCCGGCATCAACCACATGTCGTTCTACCTGCGCTTCGACCACCAGGGCGAATCGCTCTATCCGAAGCTCTCGCAGATCATCGCCGATGGCCGCGTTCCGGACTGGAACCGCGTGCGCTACGAAATGTTCCGCCACCTCGGTTACTTCCCCACCGAATCGAGCGAGCACCTCGCCGAGTACGTCCCGTGGTTCATCAAGGCCGGCCGCGAAGACCTGCTCACCAAGTTCAACATCCCGCTTGACGAGTATCCGGGGCGTTGCGAGATCTTCGAGAAGGCCTGGCCGTATATCGAGCGCGAGCTGCGCAATCCCGGCTCGCAGGACTCATCGGCGCTGCTCGCCGAGCTCGAGCAGGCCAGGATCAAGGTCATGCCGCGCTCCATCGAGCACACGCCGCCGATGATCGACGGCTTGCGCACCTTCGAACGTTCCGTCGAATACGGCTCGGCCATCATCCACTCGATCGAGACCGGCACGCCGCGCGTCATCAACGGCAACGTGCTCAACCACCACCTGATCGACAACCTGCCGCAAGGCTGCGCCGTCGAAGTCCCCTGCCTCGTCGACCACAACGGCGTGCAACCGACGCGTGTCGGCAAGCTGCCGCCGCAGCTCGCCGCGCTGATGCGAACCAACGTCAACGTACAGGAACTCGTCGTCGAAGCCATCCTGCAGCGCAAGCGGGAGCACGTGTATCATGCCGCCATGCTCGACCCGCACACGGCGTCCATGCTCGATATCGAGCAGATCCACGCCATGGTCGATGCCCTGCTGACCGCCCACAAACCCTTCCTGCCAGACTACCTGCAACTCTGAAACCATGCCCCCACCCCGTCGCGCCACGCCAACCAGCAGCGAAGTCGCCAAGCGCGCCGGGGTGTCCCGCACCACGGTCAGCTTCGTCCTCAACGACGTGCGTTCGATGGGGATCAGCGAGGAGACGCGCCAGAAGGTACTGCAGGCTGCGAACGAACTGGGCTATGAACCCAACGCTGCCGCCCGTATCCTGGCGGGCGGCAGCACGGGAACGATCGCGGTGGTGATCCCGCGCTCGGACCACCTGCACGTCGACGCCTACCTGCCGCGCCTGCTCAGCATCATCAACGACTGTTGCCACATCCACGGCTACAAGGTCTTGCTCGAGGCGGCAGACGATCAGTTCAAGGATCCCGGCGCTTTCATGAACCTGGTCAAGGGCAAGCGCATCGACGGCATCATCGTCGTCAACATGCGGTCGGTCGAATACGAGTATGTAAGAAAACTTGCCAAACAGGGCTTTCCGGTCGTCGTCGCCGGCAACGGGCGCGATTCCTTCTACAGCCGCAACACGTCCGAGGACGACACGATCACCTCAAGACGGGTGACCCGGCACCTGATCGACCTCGGACATCGCCGCATTGCGCATCTCGCGTTCGCGTCGAAAGAGTTCGAAGCCGTCACCCTGCGCCATGCCGGCTACCGGAAAACGCTGGAAGAGGCGGGCATCGAGCCCGACCCTAACCTGGTCGCCTACGCCGACATCAGCGCGCGTAGCGGCTATGACGCGATGAAACGGCTTCTCGAGCGCGAGCGGGACTTCACCGCCCTGTTTGCCAGCAACGACACGGTCGCGTTCGGCGCCATGAAAGCGCTCAAGGAAGCCGGGTATCGCATTCCGCAGGACGTTGCCGTCGCCGGCTACGACGACATCCCGCTCGCCGAGTTCGCCTCACCGCCGCTGACCACCCTGCGTATCGATCCGGACACACAAGCACGTGAGGGCGTCGCCATGCTGCTCGCGCAAATGAACGGTGAGACCTATCACCGGCTTGAAGTCCCTTACGACACCAGCCTGATCATCCGCGAGTCCTGCGGGTTCAGCCGCGCCAATGCGTTTGCAACCGACTGAGGCGATGACAGCCGCCGGTAGATCGCCAAGGAACCGCTGAACGAATAGCGAGTTTTCAATCGCATGCGTCGCTTGCTCATTTTTTGGGCGACGCTTGAACCCGGAACGCGTCATTTCGACACTTTCTGCCCGAATTCCTGCGTTTCCGTCCATCGCCGGGGCGCAGTGGGCGGACTCTGCCCCTCAGGCGGCCATCAGCCGCCCACGTAGCAGATACAGATCCGCCAAGCCCACCAGCATGTTCACCTGCGCCTTGTCCTTCGCCAGCCCTCGGTAGCGGGGCTTGGTGAAACCAAACTGTCGCTTGGTCACCCAAAACACATGTTCAATTCGCGCTCGGATCGAGGATTGCTTTCGGTTGCACTTACGCTGACTCGATGAGAGGTCATGACCAGGCTCGCGTTTGTCCTGCACGCACCAGCGGAACCCCAGCGCCCTTTAGCCGCGTTTGTATTCATCACTGGTGTAATCCGGCATCGGCAAAGAAGACTTGATCTTCATGTCTCAGCAATTTTGGCAAGAGGGTGATGTCGGCTTCGTTGGTGGGTGTGACTTCAACGCTGTGCACCGCACCCGAAGGAGGAAGCGTCTCTTCGCTGGTGCCCGGAACCGGAATCGAACCGGTACGACCGTGAGGTCGAGAGATTTTAAGTCTCTTGTGTCTACCTATTTCACCATCCGGGCTGAGGGTCGCGATTATACCTTCCCGGCCATCAAACGAAAAAAAGGGAAAGCGCAAAAACGCTTTCCCTTTTTTTCCTGGAGCGGGAGAAGAGTCTCGAACTCTCGACCTATACCTTGGCAAGGTATCGCTCTACCAACTGAGCTACTCCCGCGAGAAACTGGAGGCGCGAGCCGGAGTCGAACCGACCTACACGGATTTGCAATCCGGTGCATAACCGCTTTGCTATCGCGCCGCGCCTACCTCACGATAGGTACTGCATGA
>RRZT011159030.1_pt1 | contig 10657 bp, 10 predicted proteins | sample 2165551 | NCBI WGS metagenome assembly RRZT01 (sample SAMN10456910, study PRJNA506462) | wastewater metagenome | biome: wastewater; feature: sludge; material: wastewater sludge; isolation source: wastewater sludge with Escherichia coli K12::gfp cells carrying plasmid... | place: USA: Moscow, Idaho...
CCCAGCAAGGTCGGCTCTCCGGCATCTTTGGCGCCGTGCGTTCGTCGCAGCAGCACCTGGATGCGGGCAAGGAGTTCAGAGAACGCGAACGGTTTGACCAGGTAATCGTCGGCCCCTGTCTGCAGCCCGAGCACCCGGTCTTCCACGCTAACCCGGGCCGTCAGCATCAACACCGGCGTTTGCTTGGTCTTTCGCAATGCCGTCAGCACAGTGAAACCATCGATTCCGGGAAGCATGGCGTCTAGGATCACCAGATCGTGCGATCCTTCAAGCGCCATGTGCAGGCCATCGACACCGTTGTGAACAACATCAACGCTGTAGCCTGCTTCACCCAGGCCCTTGCGCAGGTACGCCGAGAGCTTGACCTCGTCCTCAATGAGCAGGATCTTCACAAAGGTGCTTTCGAAGGCTCAGACGGGTTGATGGATTGCAAATTCTGCATTTCCTTGCCTATGGATATCGAGAAAGGGTGGATCGGCGAGCGACTTAAGGTTCGCCCTCTCAGGCTTGAGATAGCGAGCCAGCGGCCCCGGCTTCAATCACGACCACGCGTCTCCGAACTGCGCGGGGGCTTGGATTTCAAGCGCGCTGCCTGCCGCTCGCGTAACCGCCTGCTCAGACGCCGTGTGTACTTCGTCCCCTTGTCCAGAGGTTGGTGGTGCCTGAGCCAAACCTGCCGCAGCTTCCAAAAAACGAAGATGCACAACAGCAAACCGACCCATATCCAGGTCAGCTTTGCAGACAGATCTCCTGCAGGGATGCGCTGAGACATGGGCCGTTCCTGTAGCTATGGCTCCCAATCACGTCGGGAAGCTGGCAAGTGCCCAGCCATCACCGCTGCCTGACAACCGCCAAGCGACCATGGTTAATGACTAGGGACACTGGCGCTTGGTGTTACTTCAATACGAAACGCACGGAAGCTACGGCTTTGCCGGCCTTGGACACCGCAACAACAGCTTTGGTCCCTGTGCCGACCTTGAAGCTGCCTGTTGCCTCCAGCTTTCCATCGACCGGTTGAAGCTGAACATCCTGCTTGTCGCCACCCGACAGCAGCGTCACCTTGGCGGACATGCCGGCGGGATCCAGCGGTTTGCCGTGATCGCGCATGTAAAGCTGCAGCTTGTCGGGCTTAGTCACCAGTTCGTAGTCGATGTCCTTGGCTTCGGTGACGGCACCACCGTGCATTGGCTTGATTTCGTGGCCATCGGCGTGCTTGTCTGCAGCGAAGGCGGCGCCCGAAACAGAAAGCGCCAGGGCAATCAAGAGCTGAGAGATTTTCATGAGACGTCCTTGGTTAAGAGGTTGATGCAGGAGATTCGCAGGTCCATGGTCGTACGCCAGGACCTGCGGCGTTCACACCGATGAGGGCGCATTCGGGTGAGAGGGCTCGGCGGAGACATCCTCGGCTTGCTCGTCCGGCTTGTGTGCCAAACGATAGAGGATGGGCAACACCAGCAGGGTGAGCAGTGTTGAAGAAAGAATCCCGCCAATCACCACCGTGGCCAGAGGGCGCTGCACTTCAGCACCAGTACCTGTGGCGATGGCCATTGGAATAAAGCCCAAAGAGGCCACCAGCGCGGTCATGAGCACGGGGCGCAGGCGCGTCAAGGCACCTTCCCGAATGGCCGTGTCCAAAGAAACACCGTCTTCCCGCAGGGTGCGGATGTAGGAGATCATCACCAGCCCATTGAGTACCGCGACACCAGAAAGCGCAATGAAACCGACGGCTGCCGAGATGGACATGGGAATGTCACGCAACCACAGCGCCAAGATGCCGCCAGTCAGCGCAAACGGAATGCCGGTGAAGACCAACAGGCCATCTTTGACATTGCCGAACATGGCAAACAGCAGCACGAAAACCAGCAGAAGAGACGCGGGAACGACGACCTGCAGACGCTGGGTTGCAGACTGCAGGTTCTCGAACGTACCACCCCAACTGGTCCAGTACCCGGTGGGGATCTTGATCTGGGCCAGTCCTTGCTCAGCATCCGAGACAAAAGAGCCGACATCGCGTCCTCGTACGTTGGCGCTCACCACAATGCGGCGTTTTCCGTTCTCGCGGCTCACCTGGTTCGGGCCTGGAGCCAGTTCGAAGCTCGCAACTTCGCCCAAGGGGATGAAGTGCGTCCTGGCTTCCGTGCCACCCGCAGAACGTGGCAGAGGGATGGGCAAACGCTTCATTCCCTCCAGGTCATTGCGCAGGGACTCCGGAAGGCGGACCAGGATGTCGAAGCGACGATCGCCCTCGAACAAGGTGCCAGCCTCCCGCCCACCAATGGCCGTGGCCACTGTTTCCTGGACATCCGCCACATTCAGTCCATACCGCGCCGCCTTTTGCCGATCGATGTTCACAGTGAGCATAGGCAATCCCGTCGTCTGCTCGACTTTTACCTCCGAGGCGCCCTGGATCTTTTGCAGCATGGCCGAAATCTCCTCAGCCGTTTTGTTTAGCACGTCCATGTCGTCGCCAAAGATCTTGACCGCTACATCACTGCGCACGCCCGAGATCAACTCATTGAAGCGCAGCTGAATGGGCTGAGAAAACTCGTAGTTGTTGCCCGGAATCTTCCCGATCACGCCCTGAATAGCTGCCAGCAACTCATCCCGAGTCTTACGAGGCGCGGGCCATTCGCTCATGGGCTTGAGCATGATGTAGCCGTCAGAGATGTTCGGTGGCATGGGGTCCGAAGCAATTTCCGCCGTACCTGTCCGTGCAAAGATCCGCTCGATCTCAGGGAAATTGGCCTTAAGTGTGGTTTCGATCTGCCGTTGCATCGCCACGGATTGCGACAAGCTGGTGCCCGGAATCCGAAGCGCCTGGATCGCAAAGTCCCCCTCGTTCAGATTGGGGACGAACTCGCTGCCCATGCGCGTGGCGATCAGGCCGCACAAGATGACGGCGACAGCGGCTGCGCTCAGCACCACGGCCTTGGCGTTCATCACCCGATCAAGCAGCGGGGCATATAGTCGCTTTGCCTGGCCCAGCAGAAAGTTCTCTTTCTCGCTGACCTTGTTTCCGATGAACAGGGCTACGGCCGCAGGGATGAAGGTCACCGACAAGATCATGGCCCCCACCAGGGCTGCGACCACCGTGAACGCCATAGGATGGAACATCTTGCCTTCGACGCCCGTGAGCGCAAAGATGGGCAAGTAAACCACCATGATGATGAGTTGCCCGAACAGCAATGCGCGACGCGACTCCTTGGATGCCAGGAACACCTCATGGAAGCGTTCAGCACGTGTCAGCGGGCGGCCATAGTGTGCCTGGGCGTGGGCTAGGCGACGGACACAGTTCTCGACGATCACCACGGCTCCATCGATGATGATCCCGAAATCGAGTGCCCCGAGGCTCATCAGGTTGGCACTGACCTTGTAGGAAACCATGCCCGTGAAGGTGAACAGCATCGACAAGGGGATGACCGTGGCCGTGATCACTGCCGCCCGAATGTTGCCCAGGAACAAGAACAGGATCACGATCACCAAGATCGCTCCCTCCAGAAGATTCTTCTTGACCGTGCTGATGGCCTTGTCCACCAAAACCGTGCGGTCGTAGACTGTGACCGCGCGCACGCCATCCGGCAGGCTGCGGTTGACCTCCACCATTTGCTTGTCCACGGCTTGTGACACGGTGCGGCTGTTCTGGCCGATCAGCATGAACACCGTGCCCAATACGACCTCCCGGCCGTTGTCGGTGGCAGCACCGGTACGCAGTTCGCGGCCCAGGCCCACATCGGCGACATCACGGACACGCACCGGCACGCCGTTGGCGCTGCTCAGAATGACGTTGCCAATGTCCTCCAGCGTCTTGACTTGGCCAGGCGCGCGGATAAGGTACTGCTCGCCACGCTTTTCAATATACCCGGCACCTACGTTGCCGTTGTTGCGATCGATGGCCGTGACGATGTCCTGCAGCGTCACCCCCAGCGAAGCCAGACGCTCAGGGCTCGGAGCAATCTGATACTCCTTGGCAAAGCCTCCGATCGAGTTGATTTCGGTCACTCCAGGCACGTTGCGCAATTGCGGCTTGATGATCCAGTCCTGGATCTCGCGCAGATCGGTGGCGGTGTAAGGTGTGCCATCGGGCTTCTTGGCGCCGTCCTCGGTCTCCACCGTCCAGAGGTAGATTTCGCCCAGCCCCGTAGAAATCGGCCCCATGGCTGGCGTGATGCCCGCTGGAAGCTTGTCCCTTGCCTCCTGGATGCGTTCGTTGACAAGTTGACGGGCAAAGTAGATGTCGGTGCCATCCTTGAAGATCACCGTCACTTGCGACAAACCGTAGCGCGACAAGGAGCGGGTCTGCTCCAGGTTGGGTAAGCCCGCCATGACTGTCTCGATGGGATAGGTTACCCGTTGCTCTGTCTCCAACGGAGAGTAGCCTGGCGCCTGCGTATTGATCTGGACCTGGACATTCGTGATGTCCGGCACGGCATCGATCGGCAGTTTTTGATAGTTGAGCACGCCCAGCGCCGCCATGGCCAGCACGGCAAGGAGCACCAGCCATCGTTGCTCGATCGAGAATCGAATCAGCTTTTCAAACATGTAGGAGCTCCAGCATCAGTGCGTGTGTTCGGCGGAACCCTTGCCGAGTTCTGACTTCACAACAAAACTGCCGGAGGCCGCGTAGGGCATGCCGGCCTTGAGACCCTGGAGAACCTCGATCCGCTTTCCATCGCTCCGACCCAGCCGCACTGGCTGCGCGATGAAGCCACCGTTGACCTTGAGGAATACCACGGGCTTTTCTCCAACGCTTTGAACTGCATCGGCGGAAATCGTCACAGGCACGGAGGCCTCATCAGACACGACTTCCACATTCACGAACAGACCGGGGCGCCATGCACCCTTGGGGTTCTCCAGGACCACACGGGCTTTGGCGGTGCGCGTCTGCTCGCCGATGAGCGTGCCTACGAAGGCCACCGTACCGGTGGCGGAAGCATCAAATGCGGTGGCCTTGATAGTCACCTTTTCACCAACTCGCACCTGTGGCAGGTCCTTGGCTGGAACATTGATCTCAGCCCACACCTTGGAGAGGTCCGAGATGGTGAAGACCGCAGCGTCTTCCTTGACGGCTTCACCGAGGCTGATGTGCTTTTCGATGACCACGCCATCAAAGGGTGCTCGCAGCTCCAGTCGATTGAGCCCGGACGCAGACGATCCCGACAGGCCGAGTGCGCTCAGTTTCTGCTGGGCATTGGTGACAGCGACTTCCGCTTCGCTCAGGGCCTGCTTGGCCTGAAGATAGTCCTGCTCTGCAGATACCTTTTGTTCCCAGAGCTTCTTTTCCCGTTCATAGGTGGTCTTAGCCAGCGCCAAGCGCTTTTGCGCAGTGTGCATATCGCTGCGCTGCTCGGAGGCGGTGGGACTGGCAATCGTGGCCAGAACCTGTCCCTTTTTGACGACCTGACCTAGGTTTGCGCTGACACTCTCAACGACCCCACCCAAGCGCGGCACCACGTGGGAGGTGCGATCTTCATTGAGTCGGATTTCGCCTGGCAATTGAAGTGCCGTGTTGATGCTGGCTGGAGACGCAGTGTCCACGCTGATCGAAGCTGCTTTGATCTGAGCATCCGTCAGCTCTACCTTACCTTCCTCCTTGCTCATGACGAACATGAAGGGCTCGGTGGCCGTCTGCGCGATGATCTCAATCTCGAAAGAGTGAGGTTCGGCGACGACCTCACGGCTCACCCAGCTTTCCTTCTCTGGGATGAAGGTGAGTTTCTGCATCTCGTTCGTCAGCCGTGTGATGGTTGCGGTCACCGTGGCGGCACTCATGGACAGCGGCTTATCCTTGTCGGACAGCCACACACGCAGCCGAGGCTCGCCCCCGTCTTCTACAAGCAAGGCCTCCAGGCTGAAATCACCTTCTTTGAAAAGGCTTCCGCCATGAGTACCCTTGGCCTCGGTTTGCTCGTGGTGCTCGCCATCCGCATGGTCCTTGTCATGGCCGTGACCGTCGCCTCCGCCTTTTCCGTGATGCTCGCCGTCGCCATGGGCCTTTGCCTCGGTGTGTGCTCCGTGTCCATGGCCATCATCGCCCGCGCTCTTAGGCTTGCCGCCTTGCAGGATGAATGCTCCCGCGCCAACACCCAAGGCGATGATGACGGCAATGGTGGCGAGATGCTTTTTACTGATAGTGTTTTTGCTGTTGCTCATGATGTTTCTTCGTACTGGATCACGCTCTAGTCGGAAGAGATGGGGCCGCCTAGCAGACGCTCCATCTCGGCTCCTGCACGGAGGGCCTCGGCGATTGCTTTGAGATACTGGGACTTGGCGGAGAAGTAGGTGCGCTGGGCATCCAACACCTCCAGAAAGTTGAACTTCCCGTTCTCGAAGCCGATGGAAGCTGCGTCATAGGCCGACTTGGCGCCTGGAAGCACCTCTTGCTCCAGCGACTGGATCTCGGCTGCGATGGAGACAAATCGCTCCTGGGTCTGCGCTACTTCGCTGTGAAGACGGACTGTGGCGGCCTGCAGATCTTCACGGGCCTTGTCCTCCAGCTTCAAAGCTTCGAGCAAATTGCCCTGGTTTCGATCAAATACAGGGAGCGGTATCGACAGTCCGATGAGGGCAACATTGCGCTGTGTCTCGCTGGCGCGCTTTACGCCAAAGCTCACCGTGACATCTGGCACTCTTTTGCTTTGCTCCACCTCGGTCAAAGCGCGTCGGCGATCCACTTCCAAGCGGGCCCGCGCAATGGAAGGGGACGAAGAGACCAGCGATTGCAAATCTGCCCTACTGGGAAGCACTGGGAGAACGTCTGCCTTGCGATCCAGTGAAGGGGATGCCATCTCGGTCTTTCCGAGCAAAGCCGACAAACGGGTCATGGCGTTGCGTTCCTCGCTCATGGCCTGTGCCAGTTCGACCCTCACGCCCGCTTCAGCCACCTTGGCCTTGGTTTCCTCGACGGGGGACACTTTGCCTGCCGCGACCCGCTTGCCAACGGTATCTGTGGATGACCGGGCAAGCGCAACGCTGTCCTTGGCAAGGTTCAGCCGTTCCTGTGCCGTCAGTGCGTCAAAGTAGGCAGAGATGACATTGGCTCGTACCGTGGCCTTCAGCTCGGCGAGTTCCGCCTGCGCTTGTTCGCGGGCTTTCTCTGCGGCTTTCGTTCGTGCAGCCCGCTTACCACCCAGTTCGATGGGCAGGTTAATCTGCCAGCTCTGCGTGCGTGTCTGAGAGCGAGTGTCTTCCAACGAATAAGCCAATTCGGGGTTGGGGCGTGCCCGCCCCTGCAGTACCTGTCCTTCAGTCGCCTCGTACTGCCTCATGGCTGCTGCCACCTCGGGGTTACCCTCCAAGGCCAAGGCAATTGCCTTGGACAACGATAGTGATGCCGAAGGCGCTATGGCAGCGTTTTGTGGCGAGACTGTCTGGCCAGTACCGGGCATATGTACTGTGGCTTGGGCAAATACCCCACTGCATGCGGTCAGCAGCACGAGGGCCGCACAGGCCGCACGGCCTGTTTTCTCTGGGCCGCACCAAGCGCCCGGCCTTGTTTGATCGTAGATACCCTTGAACATCCAATTCTCCAGTGATTTCAAACACGAGGGAATCGGCGGGGCGGAGCCTGGAGGGCCAGGCTACCGGTCAATCATTGGTGGCAAACGCAACCGAGCCTGCTCTTTGCGAGCGGGCATGAGTGACTGAAGCTAGATAAGAAGCCCCCGCCGATCAGGCGAGGGAGCGCCACTGAGGGCGTTCGGGCGGACTTTGTGCGATACCCGAAAGAGGCAAGGCAGACTGAATCACCACGCTGGCGGGGGCCGTAGGGGCCTTCATGGAAACGAAAAAATGGGTCACGCCAATACCCAAGCCATGGCAAAGGCAGCAGTCCACATCAAAAGCATCTGACGCCTGCAGACCGTGCCCGTCTTTATCAGGCAAGCTGGACGCCTCATGCTTGTGCTCATGGTGCCCCACATGCTGCACCTGGGCCGAGGCGCGCTCATGCATGCAATAGCTCGCTACCGCAGCCCAGCTGAACTGGAACGGTAGCAAAACAAGCATCAATACAGCCAACAAGCGGTGCATTTTGTTAGTCTAGCATGTGGGCACAAATCTTCCGTGGGAGGCATGGCTCTAGTTGCAAACCATAAAGCACAAACCTAGTTGCCTACGCCGTACAACTCCGTCACTCGCTGTTTTTCAGCGGCAGACATGGTCAAGTATTCCTGCTGAACCTGCTCGCGGGTCTTGGAGGGGCTGACTGCCTTTGAAGGAAGAACCCCACCGCGTTGGAGGATTGTCAGAGTCCCGTTTTTGCGGGCTTCGAGTACCGATCCATTGACGTCTGCACGCGACAAGGAACTGTTGATGTGGTCGGGATGCATGGTCGCTCCTATCTCGCCCCCCACATCATGGAAAAAGGACGAGGCAGAAGCCATTCCAGGAGCGGCAATCACCAGCGCGATCAGTGAGAGAAGAAGGGTTTTGCGAGTGGTCATGGTTTTCCTTAAGTTGCGGTGAGCCTTTGGCGGCCTGCCTCGGCTATGCCTTGCGACATGGAATGAACTGTAAAAAGCAGCCCGCGACATTGCACCAACAGCCAAATGACAAATTCGTAATTTGCTGCGTATCCCGGTCCACTTGAATACTCCGTCTGGCTACGCGAGCAGCTTGACTGTTGATCATGAATGGCCGTGAGTGGCCATCTGTGGCTATGTGATCCAGTCAGTCGAGTGATCCCGCGCCAGGCGACGAAAACCTCTGAAAGGACCGTTCCGGTTCCGTGTCGAGGGCATTCTGAAATCAATCGCGCCAAGTCTTTTATCGGGAATTTTCCAGAACCCGATAATTTGTGCCCAGGTGCGAACGTCCCATCAGGGTCCAGAAGATGGGGGACCTAGCTTGAGCTGTATGTACCTCGACCCCTGACCGAATCCGTTTATTGTTTCGACAACTAAATGAGACTAGTTGGTCGTGGTCTTTTTGGTCTCTCTGGGCGGAAATCGGGGCAATGTCTCGAAAGAATGTTCCGCCCCAAGCCGACTTTGGACGTGCGCTGCAGACGCTGCGCGCAGCCCGGGGTGCGACCCAGGAGGACATGCTCTTGGCGACCAGCCGGCGGCACATGAGCCGCATCGAGCAAGGCCATCAAATGCCGAGCATTCGCACCATTGAGAGCCTGGCAGCGGGCTTGCAGATACATCCTCTGACCCTCATCGTGGCGGCGTATTGCCCGGGCTTAGATACAGCCTCGGTCAATGAGCTCCTCACGGCGGTGACAGCCGACTTCGAGGAACTGAACGCCGACTAGGCTTTTCATGGCCGTCGCTTGGCCAGCAAAACCAGCTCCTTGAGGCCTTGCATCAGCTCTGGACCAATGGCGTCATCCGGGCGCACAAGCATCCGATTCACGATCTCGCGATCCACGGTGACGCTGAGCAGGGTCATGGCTTCATGCAAGGTCACCATCTCAATTTCCAAGCCCTTGGCTTGGCGCGTAAAGCCGGCCTTGCACAGTAACAACAAGCTCATGGGCAATGCCGCACTTCCTGGCCCCTGCGTGGTATCCCATCCCTGACCAGACAGCAGATCCCGGAGTTGACCAGACACCAACAGGAGCTGCTGGTCATCCAAGGCATCGGGAAGAACCGATCGCCACCCCAGCGAGTTGATCAGATCCGCCAGTTCTGGCTCTCCGAATTTTCCGAGAGTCGCTTTGTCCACACGCAGCATGATTTGCCATCCAAGTTAATATGAGACCAGTTGGTCCCGTTGGCCATGGGTGCAAAGATAGCTGAACATGGCAGGCGATTACGTGCCTTATGTCTCCCAGCCCACCAATGGAAAGCTTCAGGTTGCCCAAAGCTCTTGGCATGGGCAACCGAGCCGTTGCCCTCTCTGATTCGTCTGACGTCATTTGAAGAACCGACTAGACCTCACCCGCTTGGCCGAGCTTGATCGGCAGTTTTGCGAGTTCGCAAAACTGCAGCATGACGCTACGCCCAGATGTGGCTGGACAAAGACCGTCCGACTGGCTTTAGGCATGAGTTCCAAGGCCCTTGGCGGTCGTCTGGGTATGACTGCACAAGGAGTGCGCAAGTTGGAGCAAGGTGAGGCGGATGGAACTATTTCGCTCAACACCCTTACCCGGCTGGCACATGGTTTGGATTGCGAGGTGCAATACATGTTCGTGCCTCGGACCAGCTTGGTGGAACAGGTACTTCGGCGAACGCACGAGTTGACTGGCAACCCGGTTCCGATGCCCCCCAAGGTCAGGGAGCTTCTCAGCGAAACGGAAGCGCTGGAGGCACTGTCCACTCTGCTTGCCCAGGTGAATAAGCGGGGACTCTGGTAACGGACGCACATACTCGCCGACAAACTAAGGACGGGACTTCACCTGCGAGAGGGTTCATGCGCCGGAATGTCGCTCCGAAAATAACCAAGGGTTAACCCTTGGTTCTTAGCAGGGTGATTTGCACCAAAAGTGAGATCACCCCGTAACCGATGCGCTGACCGTGCAAGGTATCCTCCTGAGGGAAATGTGTCAGGAAGAAATCTATGACCCTTGACGGCGTATGTCAATCAATTCGGAAGGCAACTCTATTCTGACGATTTAGCGCCGGATGGTCTGACGCCAAGTTAGGGTATGCCTCAATCTGACGGTAGCGAGTCGCAGGCGTTCGGATCGGCATCGGTTTCGTTCCCTGTCTTGGCA
>RRZT010384519.1_pt1 | contig 10655 bp, 7 predicted proteins | sample 2165551 | NCBI WGS metagenome assembly RRZT01 (sample SAMN10456910, study PRJNA506462) | wastewater metagenome | biome: wastewater; feature: sludge; material: wastewater sludge; isolation source: wastewater sludge with Escherichia coli K12::gfp cells carrying plasmid... | place: USA: Moscow, Idaho ...
CGCGAGCGCAGCGCGGCTGCCAAGGCGTGAGTGGGGACCCGTCAGGGTTTCGGCACGTCAACGACGGCGGCAGCTTCCCATGGGTGGGAGGGTGTCGCCGTCGGTTTGTTTACGGTGGGCCGTGCTTTGGGAGGGGTTCCGCGTTCGGGGAGAAATCCGCCGCCCGGTCAGTCCTCGCGCAGAACGATTGAGGGCATGTCGGGGCTGCACAGCACCAGCAGTGCTGCCGCATTGAACGCCGCCGCGGTGGCGGTGATGTGTGCGTCGGAGGCGGCGAGCATGTGACCCGAGCGGGCGGCCACGATCATGAGGAAGTCCGCGATGTGGGGAAGCGCCCACAGGTCGATCCCGAACGCCTGTGTGGAGTCGGTGGGTCCTGCTCCCGGACGCACCGTATGTCCGGCCCGGGAGTTGGCGATGATGGCCGCCTCGAGGTGTGCCCCCGTGACGGCGGGCAGGGGTTCCTGGGCGTGCCGGCCAATCACCGCGATGAGTTCTGGTCCGCTCGGGACACCGGCGGCAGCTTCACGGGCACGGGCGAAGACCACATCCGGCAGGTCCGCCGGATCAATGCCCCAATCGGTGAGCAGCGCGTCGATCCCCGCCGGATGAGAGCCGAGCAGGGCGAGGATCACGCCCAGCGAATCGGCGGCGCCGCATCCGGCCTTGGCCCCGTTCGCGTGGTCGTCGCGGTGCCCGGAGACGGGAAGTCCCGCTTCGACCAATGTTGCGCAGGTCGCATCCAACCACGACATCAGAACGTCGGCGAGACTCTGCTCGGCGGCCTCGGACTGCTCGGGAGCGAACACTCCCGTCAGCAGGAAGTCCACCACCCATGTGGTGAGCGAACCTCCGGCACTGCGTGGCATGGCGGAATGCTGGCCAGCAAAGGGACGCCCGTCAATGCACTGCGCAGGATAGTTGCTCGCGGTCGCGCAACGAAGGTGCGAGGAGTCGGTGGCGAGGTCGCGGAGCGCGCCAGCGACTGCCGTGGCGGATTCGGGCTGGGGGCCAAGAGTGCCCGCGGCGTCGAGAAGAGTCATGTGTGTAGCGTATCGAACAACGAGCCGATCCCATCTTCTGGATGAATCCATCGTGTTTTCGCCCGGATTGTGGAATAGGCTTCTGCTCAGACTGTGGAATCCGCACGTTGGAGGGGCCATCTGCCCTACGCTGGAGACGTGCGAATCCTCCTTGTCGGCTCTGGCGGCCGCGAACATGCCCTCGCGAGGGCATTGCGCCTTGATCCCTCCGTCTCCGATCTGATCATTGCTCCGGGGAATCCCGGAACCGCCGCACTTGGTGTGAATGTTCCCGTGGACATCCTTGATGGCGAGGCACTCGTCGCCCTGGCCCAACACCACGAGGTGGATCTCGTCGTCGTCGGTCCTGAAGCTCCGTTGGTCATCGGTGTCGCGGATGACCTCCGGGAGGCGGGATTCCCTGTTTTCGGACCGTCGCGCGAAGCGGCACGCCTGGAGGGGTCGAAGGCCTTCGCCAAGGAGATCATGGCCATTGCCCAGGTACCCACCGCGATGGCGCGGGTGTGCGTGACCGTTGAGGAGGCCGAATCCGCCCTGGACGCCTTCGGTGCTCCCCACGTGGTCAAGGATGACGGTCTGGCGGCAGGAAAGGGCGTCGTCGTCACCTCCGATCGGGATGAGGCACTCGCCCACGTCCGGGCCTGCCTCGCCAAGGATGACGGGGATCGATCCACCGAGGGCCGGGCCGCAGTCCTCATCGAGGAGTACCTGGACGGCCCCGAGGTCTCGCTCTTCTGCATCTGCGACGGGCGCACGGTTGTGCCTCTGGCTCCCGCGCAGGATTTCAAGCGCGCGTACGACGGCGACGCCGGCCCCAACACCGGCGGTATGGGAGCCTATTCGCCCCTCCCGTGGATTCCCGACGACTTGGAGGAACAAGTGGTGTCCCGGGTCGCACAGCCCGTGGTTGATGAGATGGCGCGGCGCGGCACACCCTTCGTGGGATTGCTGTACTGCGGGCTCGCATTGACGTCGCGGGGTCTGCGAGTGGTGGAGTTCAACGTGCGGTTCGGCGATCCGGAGACTCAGGTCGTGCTTCCGCGCCTCCGGACTCCGTTGGGCGGGCTGCTGTTCAGCGCTGCCGAGGGCCGCCTCACCGGTGCGCCACTGCGATGGACCAAGGACGCGGCTGTGGGAGTCGTGCTTGCGGCCAAGGGATACCCGGACAAGGTGCGAACTGGCGACGTCATCTCCGGACTGGAAGCCGCCGAGTCCGACCCGGCCGCCCACATTGTTCACGCCGGAACCGCCCAATCCAACGGACGAATCGTCTCGGCAGGAGGGCGTGTGCTCGCCGCCGTGGGAATCGGTGAGGACAACGCATCGGCGCGTCGGGTTGCCTATCGCGCCCTGGAACAGATCGAGTTGGCTGGTTCTCACCACCGCCGCGACATTGCGGCGAATCACTAGCTGAGCCGCCCCGAAGCGGTGGCCCGCCGCTCCCGCTCATCACTTCTCCTCCATCTCGACAGCACCGCACATCGACAGCACTTCAAGCAAATGATGGGACAGTTATGACGGATCATTCGACGTATGGCGATCTTTCGTCGTGGACGCATGTGTATTCGGGGAAGGTCCGCGACATCTACGTGCCTGCGGATGCAGCAAGCCACTCGGGGGCTGACACCTATCTGATTGTGGCATCGGACAGAATCAGCGCCTTCGATTACGTTCTCCCCACCCAGATCCCGGACAAGGGAAAGATCCTGACGCAGCTCTCCGTCTGGTGGTTCGAGCAGCTTGGCGACATCGCCTACAACCACCTCATTTCCACCGACGTGCCTGCTGAGGTCGAGGGGCGCGCCATGATCACCCGGCGCCTCAACATGTTCCCCATCGAGTGCGTGGTGCGCGGATACCTCACCGGGGCGGGCATGAGTGAATACCTGCTCGGGGGCGCCGTATGTGGCGTGGAGTTGCCGCGGGGGCTCCAGGAGGCCTCGCGCCTCGACTCTCCGATCTTCACGCCGGCGGCCAAGGCCAAGCTCGGTGACCACGACGAGAACATCACCTTCGCGGAGATGACCGATCGCATCGGGGAATCCGATGCCCGCCAGCTGCGCTTTCAATCGCTCCAGCTGTACGGCCGTGCCCACGAGATCGCACTGCGGCGAGGAGTCATCATCGCGGACACGAAGTTCGAGTTCGGCACCTCGACCGATCCGGGAGAGCGGGGAATCTTCCTGGCCGATGAGGTGCTCACTCCCGATTCCTCCCGCTTCTGGTCGGCCGATTCCTACCAGCCGGGCCGCAATCAGCCCTCGCTCGACAAGCAGTTCGTGCGCGACTGGCTCACATCTTCCGAGTCCGGTTGGGACAAGGCCTCGGGCGAGCAGCCTCCGCAGTTGCCGGAGGCCGTGGTGGAGAAGACGCGCGAGCGCTACATTCAGGCGTACGAGACCCTGACCGGGCATCACTGGCAGTAGAGCCGGGCTGGCCGGGCAGGCCCTGCCGCAGTGCGCCGCCGGACGATCGGGTCCCGGCCCGGCAGCGGCCGCGCGCCTTCCGTGCGTTGGTGCTGCCCGGATCGCCCGCTGGTCAGCGGGTTCGCCGCCGTGCGCTACGGGCAGTTCTCGCCGCGTGCAAGAGTGAGCAGTGTGTACCACTCGTCGCGAGTGAGGCGGCTGTCCATCTGATTCGCGTCCGCACAGGCCCGAATGCGTGTGGGATTCGTGGTGCCGACGACGGGGCGAATTCGTGCCGGGTGCATCGTCAGCCACCACAATGCGATGGTTTCACGTGAGGTGCCGTGTGCCTTGGCGAGATCGCTGATGTATCGCGCGGTGGCCGCTTCCTCGGGAGTGCGATTCGTCGCGATGGGCGAGCTCGGCGGGGCGGTGTAGCGGCCCTGTGCGAGCGGGCTCCATGCCTGGACATCGATCCCGTGAATCATGCAATATTCCACGGTTTCCTCCGGGTAGGCGGACCCCGCCCGGGCGGATGACCTGACATTCATTGCCGATTCGACGAAGCGGCGGGCCCCCAAGCTCAGCTCGAGCTGATTGACCCGCGGCCCGGTGCCCGCGCTCGGATTCACACCAGCTCCCGCGCCCGTATCCACACCAGCTGCCGCGCCCGCAAGAGAATCCATCAGGCGGGGCCCCATGTTGGACACCCCCCAATGGCGAATCTTGCCCTCGCCCAGCGCGGCGGACAACGCCTGCACGGTCTCGGCGGGATTCATCAATGGATCGGGGCGGTGAAGCAGGAGGGTGTCGATGCATTCGACTCCCAACCGTTCCAGCGAGGCGTCGATGGCGGAGGTGATGTACGCGGCGCCGAGATCGTAGCGAGTGACTGCTCCCTCCAGTGGCAAGAGAATGCCGCATTTGGTCTGGATCGAGAAGTGCGCGCGCAGTTGCGCATCCCGTGAAAGGATTTCTCCAACGATTTGCTCCGATTTGCCGCAGGTGTAGATGTCGGCCACGTCGAGTTCGGTGATGCCTATGCTCGCGGCGGTGTGGAGGGCTTCCCAGGCGGTTTCCACATCCGCGGGGGTGTAGTCCGGATCAGTCCAGGAGCCACCCAGCCCCATGCAGCCGTAGAGAAGTCGGGGGCGATCGCCGTCCGGCCCGGGTGGCGCGAGCTTGGAATCGGCGGGGATACCCGCGATCTCGTCCGTTGTGGTCTCGGCGAAGTGATCGGAGGCGGTGGTGAGGTCGTTCATGATACGAGATTAGCGCGCACGTGCGCATCACCACAGGGTGGACGTGCAGGTGTTGGTGGTTCGGGGCGTGGGCATCCTGACGTCAAGGGAATCGCGACATCCGCCATTGGGACGCGAGATCGCCCTTCTACGGGTCACTGTCGCGTTCTGCGGGTGACTCTCGCGTTCCGAGCCCGGCCTTGCTCCCGCCAGCCTCGTGCGAGTTGTCCCGAGCGAGTTGTCCCGAGCAAGTTCTTGGGCAATAGTGGTGCTTGTCGCACCCGCGAAAGACGAGATGGTTAGGAAGCGACCACGTCGATTCCATAAACTGGACGTGTTGTTCGTGGAGTTCATCCATATAGCGAGACGAGGAGTTCCTGCGTGGGACGTATCATTGTCGAAGTCATGCCGAAGCCCGAGATTCTGGATCCGCAGGGCAAGGCGGTGCGCGGGGCGCTGCCTCGCCAGGGAATCGAAATCTTCACCGATGTGCGCCAGGGCAAGCGCTTCGAGCTGACCGTGGAAGGCCCGGTGACCCCGCAGGCGCTCGAGGATGCGCGCAAGGCTGCCGAGGCCGTGCTCTCGAATCCGATCATCGAGGACGTCGTGGCAGTGCGCGGGGAGGATGACGCGTGAAGATCGGCGTTGTGACCTTCCCGGGAACACTGGATGATGACGACGCCGTCCGCGCCGTCCGGCTCGCGGGCGGCGAGGCCGTCTCTCTCTGGCACGCCTCCGATGATCTGCGTGAGGTCGACGCCGTCGTGTTGCCCGGTGGTTTCTCCTACGGGGACTACCTTCGCTGTGGCGCGATCTCCGCGCTCGCTCCTGTGATGCGTTCCGTGATCGAGGGTGCGGGCCGAGGGCTTCCGGTGCTGGGAATCTGCAACGGATTCCAGATTCTGTGTGAGTCCCACCTGTTGCCGGGCGCCCTCATCCGCAACTCCCGGCAGCGCTTCATCTGCCGCGAGCAGGAGCTCGTGGTGGAGAACGTCAACACGGCGTGGACACGATCCTTCGGCGAGGGAGAGAAGATCCTCATTCCGCTGAAGAACGGGGAAGGCAACTTCCAGGCCGGCGCGTCCGCCGTCGCGGAACTTGAGGCCGAGGGCCGCGTCGTCTTCCGCTACGCGGGAGTCAACCCCAATGGTTCCATCAACGACATTGCCGGCATCTGCAACGAGGCGGGCAATGTGGTGGGCTTGATGCCGCATCCCGAGCATGCCGTCGAATCCGGATTTGGCACGGCCGGGCCACTGGGCCAGCGCACCGGCACCGATGGACTGCGACTCTTCACCAGCGTGCTCCAGGTGCTCGCCGGATAGCTTTCCCGGGCACCGCGGCCACGTGCGCCGAAGCGAATTCGGTTCCCGATGCTCGATGTGCCCGCACTCAGATCTTTTCGGAACTCGCGCTTGCCTCGCGGCGGCCGAATTCCTCCGCGCAACCTCTTGACTAGGAGTAGCGATGGCTGCCACGCCTCACATTGACCAGTCCTATGACACGATTGCCGACGCCGCGGCAACGCCCGATCAGCCGATGCCCTGGGCCGAACTCGGCCTCAAGGAGGACGAGTACCAGCGCATCCGCGAGCTGTTGGGCCGGCGCCCCACGAACGCGGAGTTGGCCATGTACTCGGTCATGTGGTCCGAGCACTGCTCGTACAAGTCGTCGAAGAAGCACCTGAAGGAACAGTTCGGGGCCAAGACCACCCAGGAGATGCGCGAGCATCTTCTGGTGGGCATGGGCCAGAACGCCGGTGTCGTGGACATTGGTGACGGCTGGGCCGTGACGTTCAAGGTCGAATCGCACAACCATCCGAGCTTCGTGGAGCCCTATCAGGGTGCGGCCACGGGCGTTGGTGGCATCGTCCGCGACATCATCGCCATGGGCGCGCGCCCGGTTGCGGTCATGGACCAGCTGCGTTTCGGCGCTGTGGACAACCCGGACACCGCCCGCGTGGTGCATGGAGTGGTGGCCGGCGTGGGCGGCTACGGCAACTGTCTGGGCCTGCCAAACATCGGCGGAGAAACCGAGTTTGATCCCTCCTATCAGGGGAATCCCCTGGTCAACGCTCTGTGCGTGGGCGTGCTGCGCCACGAGGACATCCATTTGGCCAACGCCGAGGGCGTCGGCAACAAGGTGGTGCTCTTCGGCGCGCGCACCGGTGGCGACGGCATTGGAGGTGCGTCAATCCTTGCCTCGGAGACCTTCGAGGAGGGCGTGCCCGCCAAGCGCCCCTCGGTGCAGGTGGGCGACCCGTTCATGGAGAAGGTGCTCATCGAGTGCTGCCTCGAACTCTTCCATGCGGGCGTGGTCGAGGCCATTCAGGACCTGGGCGCCGCGGGCATCTCCTGCGCCACGAGCGAGCTGGCCGCCAATGGCGGTACCGGCATGCGGGTGGACCTGGAGAGTGTGCTGCTGCGCGACCCGACTCTGACGGCGGGGGAGATCCTCATGTCCGAGTCCCAGGAACGCATGATGGCCATCGTGACCCCGGACAAGCTGGCCGAGTTCCTTGCCCTCACGGCCAAATGGGATGTGGAGACCGCCGTGATCGGCGAGGTGACGGAGAATCCGCGCCTCGTCATCGATCACTACGGCCACCGGATTGTCGACGTCGACCCCTCAACGGTGGCCGTGGACGGCCCGGTGTACGACCGGCCCTACGAGCGCCCCGAATGGCACTGGGAGATGGCCACGGACACCTCCGCGTCGCTGGAGCGGCCCGCTTCCGTCGCCGAACTGACCGCGCAGGTGCACAAGGTGCTGGCCGACGTCAATCAGACGGGCAAGGGGTGGGTCACCGATCAGTACGATCGCTTCGTGCGTGGCAACACCGCGCTCTCCCAGCCGGACGACGCCGGCGTGATCCGCGTTGACGAGACGACCGGCCGCGGCGTCGCACTGTCCACGGACGCCAACGGCTGGTACACGAAGCTGGATCCCTACGCGGGGGCCCAGCAGGCGCTCGCCGAGTCCTACCGCAACGTGTGCACCGTGGGAGCCACGCCCCTCGCCGTCACGGACTGCCTGAACTTCGGCAACCCCGAGGACCCGGACGCGATGTGGCAGCTGGTCACGGCGATGACGGGGCTGGCGGACGGCTGCAAGGAGATGGGCATCCCGGTGACGGGCGGCAACGTCTCCCTCTACAACTCCTCGGGCACCGTCAAGGGCACCCCCACCTCCTCCATCAACCCGACTCCGGTGGTGGGCGTTCTGGGCGTGATGGACGACGTGACGACGGCGACGCCGTCGGGATTCCGGGAGGAGGGTTCGGCACTCATTCTGCTGGGGGAGACCCGCGAGGAACTCGATGGCTCCGCCTGGGCGCGCACCGTCCACGGGCACCTCGGAGGGAAACCTCCGGTGGTGAATCTGGACTCGGAGATGGCTCTCGGGCGGGTGCTGCTGGCACTGCACGGAGCCGATTCGGGAGATCTCGGTGCAATCATCGAGGCGGCCCACGATCTGTCCACGGCTGGCCTGATCCAGGCCGTGGTGGAGATGGCGATCAACTCGGGCATGGGCGCCGCCGTTGACTTGACGGCGCTGTGCAACCGCGATGGTGTGGATTCCTTCACTGCGCTCTTCTCGGAATCGCAGGCACGCGTGCTTCTCGCGGTTCCGGAAGGATTCGTCAGCCTGGTGCACGCGGCCGCAGAGGCCGAAGGTGTGCCGGCCGTGCGCGTGGGAACCACGGGTGGCGATCTGGTGACGATCAACCCGGCCGAGGCCATCGGGTGGGCGGAGAACGAGACCATCATCCTTGATGTGGAAGAACTCGCGGCCAGCTCGGACGCGGCGCTCAGGGCGATCTTCGACTGATCGGATTCCACCGGCGGTGGACCACCCCACCTGTGATTGACCCGACAGGGACTTTCGTCCGTCAGGAGCATCCCCGGTAGATGGGGGAATACGGACACTCATGTCTCAAGATGTGAACACGAGGGTGGCTGACCGCGGTCAGACCACGCCGAATTTCGGCTTGACCGCGCCGTTTTGGTGTTCCCATGGTGGACAAGCTGTTACGTTAAGTTTCGGCTCCGGTAGAAACGGAGCCGAAATATGGTGGACACAAGAGTTCGCCAGAGCATTGGTAGAGGGAGTTTTCCATGGATCAGCGACTAGAACGCATCTACGAGGCCGTCGTCTCACGCAATCCAGTGGAGCCCGAATTTCACCAAGCCGTGCACGAAGTGATCGAGTCGCTCGAACGCGTCATCGTTTCCCGCCCCGAGTACACGGATCTCGCCGTGCTTGAGCGGATCGTCGAGCCCGAGCGTCAGATCATCTTCCGGGTGCCCTGGGTTGACGACCGCGGTCGCGTGCGCGTCAATCGTGGATTCCGCGTCGAGTTCAACTCCGCGCTCGGCCCCTACAAGGGTGGCCTGCGATTCCATCCCTCGGTCAATCTGGGCATCATCAAGTTCCTCGGCTTCGAGCAGATCTTCAAGAACGCCCTGACCGGCCAGCAGATCGGCGGCGGCAAGGGCGGTTCCAACTTCGACCCGCACGGCAAGTCGGATCTGGAAGTCATGCGCTTCTGCCACTCCTTCATGACCGAGCTGCACCGCCATATCGGCCCCAACACCGACGTCCCGGCAGGCGACATCGGTGTGGGTGGACGCGAGATCGGATATCTCTTCGGCCAGTACAAGCGCATCACGAATCGGTTCGACGCCGGCGTCCTCACCGGAAAGTCGCTGCGCTGGGGTGGATCTCTGGCCCGTACCGAGGCAACCGGATACGGAACCGTCCGCTTCGCCCAGTCCATGCTGGAGACCAAGGGTGAGTCCCTCGACGGCAAGACCGTTCTGGTCTCCGGCTCCGGAAACGTGGCCATCTACGCCATTGAGCGCGCACAGGCCTTCGGTGCCAACGTTGTGTCGATCTCCGATTCCTCCGGCTCGGTCTACGATCCGGCCGGTATCGACCTGGATCTGCTGCGCGATGTCAAGGAGGTTCGCCGCGGCCGCGTCTCCGATTACGTCGCCCGCCGCCCCGGCGCCCAATTCCGGACCGGAAAGAAGGTCTGGGGCATTGAAGCCGACGTCGCCCTGCCGTGTGCAACTCAGAACGAGATCACCAGCGACGACGCCCGCAAGCTCGCCAAGAATGGCGTCCAGCTCGTGGCCGAGGGTGCCAACATGCCCTCCAGCACCGAGGCCATCGACGTCTACAAGGGCGCCGGCATCATGTTTGCGCCCGGCAAGGCGGCCAACGCCGGCGGTGTGGCCACCTCGGCTCTGGAGATGCAGCAGAACGACGTGCGCCAGCAGTGGGATTTCGAGAAGGTTGCCAACAAGCTGGACGAAATCATGATCGACATCCACGACACCTGCTTGGCGACAGCCGAGGAGTTCGGGGCTCCCGGCGATTACGTGCTCGGCGCCAACGCTGCCGGCTTCCGCCTGGTGGCCGATGCTATGTTGGAGCAGGGAATCTGCTGATGAACTGAACAAGTTCTTGGGGCGGGGCGAGTGTGATGCCATGTCACATTCGCCCCGTTTTTTGTGGCGCACGCGACATTTGCCGGATAGTCTGAGTGAGTCCGCATCTCCCACGAGAAGGAACAATCATGTCCGACGTACAACGCCGTGCAGGGCGTTCCGTCGGAGCCGTCGCAGCACTCACATTGTCTGCCACCGGCTTCGTCGTACTGCCCGCGGGTGCCTCTGTCAATGAGGACGGCACCGTCACCATTGACATCGCCGCCATATCCGACTTCCATGGCCACATCGAGAATGCCGCCCAGCTTGACAACATGATCAAGGGCATCGAGGCATCCAACCCCGGCGACACCATCTTTGCCGCCAACGGCGATCTGGTGGGCGGTTCCGCCTTCGTCTCCGCCATTGACAACGACAACCCGACGATGGACATTCTCACGGCGATGGAGCTGGACGTGTCCTCGACCGGAAACCACGAGTACGACAAGGGCTACGACGACCTCGTGTATC
>RRZT011120250.1_pt1 | contig 10655 bp, 9 predicted proteins | sample 2165551 | NCBI WGS metagenome assembly RRZT01 (sample SAMN10456910, study PRJNA506462) | wastewater metagenome | biome: wastewater; feature: sludge; material: wastewater sludge; isolation source: wastewater sludge with Escherichia coli K12::gfp cells carrying plasmid... | place: USA: Moscow, Idaho ...
CCGCTGGTGCTCTTGGGCGCGGCGGTTCTGGGCGCGGCCACGGCGATGCTGGTCGGCTGGATCTCGATCCGCCGGCAGGGGGTCTATTTCGTCATGCTGACGCTGGCCTTCTCGCAGCTTTTCTACTTTCTCGCCTATACGTTCAGCGGCGTGACCGGCGGCGATAACGGCCTTCTGGGCGTGCCGCGCCCCAGCATCGGCGGCACCGCGCTGGACGCGCCATGGTCCTATTACAGCTATGTCGCGGTCTGTTTCGTGATAATCTTCGCGCTGCTGATCATGGTCACGCAATCGACCTTTGGCCGCACGCTGCTGGCGATCCGCGAGAACGAGGGCCGCGCCGCCGCCATCGGTTTCCCGACCCGGCTCTTCAAGATCGAGGCCTTCGCGATCTCGGGCGCCGTCACCGCCTTCGGGGGGGCGCTCCATGCCATGCTGATCGGCGTCGCGCCGCTGTCGAACATCGAATACCACACCAGCGAACTGATCCTGATCATGACCATCATCGGCGGCAGCTCGGGCCTGTTCGGCTCGGTTCTGGGGGCGGCCTTCTATCTGCTGGCGGCGGATGCGCTGTCGACGGTCTGGCCGCGCTGGCTGCTGCTGCTGGGGCTGGTGCTGATCACCGTCGCGCTGTTTTTGCAACGCGGCCTGTGGGGGCTGGTCGAGCGTGGCTATGATCTGGCCTTCCGCCGTGGCGCCCGCCCCGAGACCAGGCCCGACACCCCGGCCGAGGAGCACTGAGATGAGCGACATCGCATTGCAGACCAGCGGTCTCGGGGTGAAATACGGCAATTTCCACGCGCTTGCCGATGTGGATCTTAAGATCCGCCGCAACTCGGTCCATTCGATCATCGGGCCGAACGGCGCCGGCAAGACGACGCTGTTTCACGCCCTGACCGGGCGGGTGCGGGCCTCGTCGGGGCGGATCGAGCTGGACGGGCACGACATCACCGGCACCAGCGACGATGACCGGGTGCGGCTGGGGATCGCGCGGTCGTTTCAGGTCACCAGCCTGTTTCCCAACCTGACGCTGCGCGAGAACCTGCGGCTTGCCGCGCAGGGCCGCACGCCCTGGCAGACGCTGGCGCCATGGCGGCGGGCCGACACGAACACCGCGGTGCTGGCGATCGTCGATGAGGTGACCGAACGGCTGGCGCTTGGCGCGGTCGCCGGCCGGCTGGCGGGCGAGCTGTCGCATGGCCAGCAGCGCCGGCTCGAGGTCGGCATGGCCATGGCGGCGCGCCCGCGGGTGATCTTGCTGGACGAGCCGACCTCGGGCATGGGCATCGACGATATCGAGGTGATGAAGCAACTGATCCGCGATCTTGGCGGCGATCACACGGTGCTGTTCATCGAACACAACATGGGCATCGTCATGAACATCTCGGACATGGTGACGGTCATGCGACAGGGCCGCAAGCTGGTCGAAGGCCCGCCGGCACAGGTCCGCGAGGACCCCGAGGTGCAGCGCGCCTATCTGGGCAACATGATCACGGGGGATATCGCATGACGCCGGCTTTGCGACTGACCGATCTGCACAGCTATTACGGCAAGAGCCATATCCTGCAGGGGGTGACGCTGGAGGTCGGGCCGGGCGAGATCGTTACCCTGCTGGGCCGCAACGGCGCTGGCAAAAGCACGACGCTGAAATCGGCGGTCGGGCTGATCACCCCGCGCCGGGGCAGGGTCGAGCTGCAGGGCCGCGACGTCACCGGACTGCCTGCGCATCGCATCACCTCGGCCGGGCTGGCGCTGGTGCCCGAGGATCGCGGCATCTTCCAGTTGCTGACGGTCGAGGAAAACCTGCGCATCGCCGCGCGGCGCGGCTCGCCCTGGGGGATGGCCGAGATCTTTCGCATCTTTCCCCGCCTTGAGGAGCGGCGCCGGAACGGCGGCGGCCAGCTTTCGGGCGGCGAGCAGCAGATGCTGGCCATCGCAAGGGCGCTGCTCAATGGCCCCAAGGTGCTGATGCTCGATGAGCCGGTCGAGGGGCTGGCCCCGATCATCGTAGAGGAAATCGTGGCCCAGATCCGCCAGATCCGCGACGCGGGCGTCCCGATCCTGCTGGTCGAACAGAACCTTGCCGTCTGCAGCCAGCTTGCCGACCGCCATTACGTCCTTGAACTGGGCCAGATCGTGCATTGCGCCTCGGCCAGCCAGTTCCGCAACGACCCCGATACCATCGACCGCTATCTGGGCGTCAAGGCATGAAGGAAAACACCATGTCCAATCTGGGGGCCAATCCGGGGTCCAATCTGGGGTCCAATCTGGGGATCGACGCAGAACGGCTGTGGGACAGCCTGATGGAAACCGCGCGGATCGGCGGCACGCCCGATGGCGGCATCGCCCGGCTGACGCTGTCGGACGACGACCGCCGCGTGCGGGACTGGCTGGCCGGGCAATGCGCCGCCCTTGGCATGACCATGGTCGTGGACGAGGTCGGCAACATGTTTGCGACCCGTCCCGGCACGAAACCCGACCTGCCCGCCATCGCCATGGGCAGCCATCTGGACACCCAGCCGACCGGCGGCCGGTTCGACGGCGTCCTTGGGGTGCTGGCGGGCCTTGAGGTGCTGCGCACGCTGGACGGTGCCGGCTATCGCACCGAGGCGCCGCTGATGCTGGTCAACTGGACCAATGAAGAGGGCTCGCGCTTTGCGCCGGCCATGCTGGGCTCGGGCATCTGGGCGGGGGTCTACAGCCGCGACTATGGCGAGACGCGCGCCGATATCAGCGGCGACACCTTTGGTGCGAGCCTTGACCGCATCGGCTATCGCGGCCCCGCCCGCGCCGGTGCCGTCCGCTTCGGCGCCATGTTCGAGCTGCATATCGAACAGGGCCCGATCCTCGAGGCCGAGGGGGCGCGGATCGGCGTGGTGCAGGGCATTCAGGGCATGCGCTGGTTCGATCTGACCCTGACCGGCATGGCCGCGCATACCGGCTCGACCCCCATGCGGATGCGGCGAAACGCGCTTTTGGGCATGGCGCAGGTGATCGAGGGCGTCGAACGCATCGCCCTGGCCCATGAGGATGCCGTGGGCACCATCGGCTTTCTGGATATCAGCCCGAATTCGCATAACGTGATCCCGGGCGAGGTGCGCGCCACCGTCGACCTGCGCCATCCTTCGGATGCGGTGCTGGACCGGATGCAGGCCGAGCTGGAGGCGCTGGTGCGCGAGGCCGCCGCGGCGGTCGGGCTCGGGCATCGGCTCGAGCCGATCTCCTGCACGGCGCCGGTGGCATTCGACGCCGAATGCATCGCCTCGGTCCGGGCCGGGGCGCGGGCGGCGGGTCATGCGACGCGGGACATCGTCTCGGGCGCGGGCCATGACGCGGCCCATACGGCGGGTGTCGTGCCGACGACGATGATCTTCGTGCCCTCGGCCGGCGGGCTCAGCCACAACCCGGCCGAGTCGACCCTGCCCGAGGAATGCGCGGCCGGCGCGCAGGTGCTGCTCGAGGCGGTGCTGGATTACGACCGCCGCATGGCCGATGCCCGGAATATGCCTGCCCGGAACGCGGATACCCATAAGACGGGTGCCGAAAAGACGGGTGCCGAAAAGACGGAGGCCGCATGACCCGGCTCGTCCTTGCCCGCTTCAATCACGAGACCAACAGCTTTTCTCCGGTGCGGACGCCGCTGGCCTCGTTCAGCCCGAAAATGGGCGCCGAGGCGCTGGCCGCCGCCGACGGCTATCCGGCGGCGATCGGCGCATTCCACGCCTTTGCCCGCAGCATCGACGCCCGGATCGAGGTGCCGGTGCTGGCCCATGCCATGCCCTCGGGGCCGGTCGAGGACGAGGCCTTCGAGACCATGGCGCAGGCCATCGTGGCGGCGGTCGGACGCGGCTGCGACGGCATCCTGCTGGATCTGCACGGCGCCATGGTCACCCGCAGCCATGACGATGGCGAGGGCGAGCTGCTGCGTCGGGTCCGGGCGGCGGCACCGGGCGTGCCCATCGGCGTGGCGCTGGACCTGCATGGCAATATCACCCAGACCATGCTGGACCATTGCGACGTGATCGTCGGCTTCAAGACCTATCCGCATGTGGATATGGTCGAGACCGGCGAACATGTCGTGCGTCTGTTCGCGCCCTTGCTGGCCGGCGCACCGGCCCCGGCGATGGCGCTTTGCCATCCGCCGATCCTTGCGGCGACGCTGTGCATGAACACCACGACCGATTGCGCTATGACCGATCTGGTCGCGCTGGCGCGGCAGGCCGAAACCCGGCCGGGCGTGCAGGCGGTGACAGTCTTTGGCGGCTTTCCGATCTCGGACATGGCGGAAACCGGCCTTTCCATCGTCGCGGTTGCCGACACGCCCCGGCGCGCCGCCGAGGTCGCGCGCGAGCTGGGCCGCGAGGCGTGGCGGCGGCGCGCCGAATATGTCTATGCCGAGGAGCCGCTGGTGCAATCCATCGCCCGCGCCGCCGCATTGATCGACGGGACTGCCGACGAGACTGCCGACCGGGCGGCCGACGGGGCGGCCGACAGAAAGGGGCCGGTCCTGCTGCTGGATCATGGCGACAATTGCATGTCGGGCGGCAGTTGCGACGTGATGGACGTGCTGGAGGAGCTGCTGGCGGCGGGCCATGACGGCATTCTGGTCGGTCCGATCGCGGACCCCGAAACCGTCGCCCGGCTTTTCGCGGCCGGGGCGGGCGCGCAGGTCACGATCAGCCTTGGCAACAAGTCCCCCGCCGAGGGCCTGCCCGCGCCGCGCCCGCCGCTCAGGCTCAGCGGCCGGGTGGCGGCGCTCTCGGACGGGCGCTACCGGGTCAGCGGCCCGATCTATCACGGTCAGGAACTGTCGATGGGTCGCGCCGCGGCCTTCGATACCGGCCGGGCGCGGATCGTCATCTGCGAGGAACCCCATGAGCCGCTGGATCTGGGCTGCTTTTCCAGCCTGGACCTTGATCCCGCCGCCGCGCGCTTTCTGCATCTGAAATCACGCATGTACTGCCGCCCGGTTTTCGAGCCGCTTGCAAAAGCCGTGATCGAATGCGCAAGTGCGGGCGTCACGGCATCGGATTACGATTTCTTTGCCTTCAAAAAACTTTCCCGTCCCATATATCCGCTGGATTCCGGGACCAACTGGCACGACTGAAGGGCCGCGATGGAGCAGGACGCGCCGGCGGGCAAGACACGCAGGCTGACCCGGATCAAATTGTCGGATCAGGTCGCCGAGGAAATCCGTCGCCGGATCGCCCGCGACGATCTGCGCCCCGGCGACCGCTTGCCCCATGAGCGCGCGCTGATGGAGCATTTCGGCTGCTCGAAAAGCACCATCCGCGAGGCGCTCAAGGCGCTTGAGGTCGAGGGGCTGGTGCTGATGGTCTCGGGGCCGAATGGCGGGCCGGAAATCCAGCATGCCTCGATCGACATCATGACGCATCAGCTGCGCCAATACCTGCATTTCCAAAAGCTGGATTTCGCGCATGTCTACGAGCTGCGCAAATCGCTCGAGGTCATTCTGGCCCAGAATGTCACCGGCAAGCTTTCGGCGCGCCACATGGAGCGGCTCGAGGAGAATATCCGCGTCTGCGAGGCGGCCAATCTCAGGCAGGACCGCGCCCTGGTGCGCCGGGCCGAGACCGAGTTCCACGACATCCTGTGCGACGCCTCGGACAATGTGATCCTGGTCTTCATGTGCCGGTTTCTGAACAGCATGCTGCGCGATCTGGTCAGCTACCGCACCGAGAGCATGCGCGAGCACGAACATTTCGGCGAGGCCAATATCACCAGTCACCGCGAGCTTCTCGAGGCGTTCAGGGCGGGCGATGCAGCGGGCGCGGCGCGGGTCATGCATGACCATATGTGCTGCGCGGAAACCTATATGCGCCGGCTGGACGCGTCCTTCCGCTCGGACCTGCTGAGCCGGGGTTAGGGGACGTTTCGGCCCCTAGAACCCGGATTGCGCGCCGCCATCCACCGCGAGAACCTGTCCGGTGACATAGCCCGCGGCGGGCGAGAGCAGATAGGCCATGGCCCAGCCGATATCCTCGGGCTGGCCGAACTTCTCCATCGGGATGCGCGCCATGATCTTGGCCAGCCGCTGCGGATAGGCGGAGGTGTTCTTGCGCACCATCTCGGTGCCGATCCAGCCCGGCGCCACGCCATTCACGCGGACGCCATCGGGCGCCAATTCGCTGGCCAATGCCCGGACCATGCCCAGAATGGCGGTCTTGGCGGCGGAGTAGCCGATGATATGCGGGATCCCCAGATAGGAGGCCATCGAGGCGGTGAACAGCACCGAGCCGCGGCCCGAGGCGCGGATCTGCGGCAAAAAGGCCCGGGTCAGGGCAAAGGCCCCGGCGACATGCGTATCCATGACCGAGGCGAAATCGGTGTCGGTCATCTGCGCCACCGGTTTCTTGACGGTGTTGCCGGCATTGTTGATCAGCGCGGTGACCGGGCCATGGTCCCGGGCGACGCGGGCGGCCAGCGCCTCGGCCTGATCGCAGCGGGTGACGTCATGGACCACCGTGGCGACCGTGCCCCCGAGGCCCCCGAGGGCGTCGCGCGCCTCGGCCAGCCTTGCCGCGCTGGTGCTCGACAGGATCACGCTGGCGCCCGCATTGAGCAGGCAGCGCGCGATGCCGCGCCCCAGCCCGCCGCTGCCGCCGGTCAGAAAGACCCGGTGGCCGTCCAGCGCATAGGCGGAAAGACCGGCCGCCATCACGCCGCCCCCATGTCGATGATGATCTTGGTGACCGCGCCGGGCGCGCTGGCCCAGTCGCGCAACGCCCCGGCGGCGGCCTCAAGCCGGGGCATCCGCGTCACGATCAGATCGGCCAGTTCGGGATGCCCGCGCAGATGCGCGATGACCGCGTGGAAATCGGCAAGGGTCGCCCCGCGCGAGCCGTAGATCTCGATCTCCTTCATCGGAAAGAGCCGCGTCTCGTAGGACACCTCGGCGCTGGTATAGCCGACATAGACCACCCGCCCGCAGGCGGCGACCGCATCCACAGCCTGCCGGAAGGTGGCGCCAGCGCCGGCGGCCTCGATGATCACCGCCGGCCCCTCGCCATCGGTCAGCTCGTTCAGGCGGGCGATCGTGTCTTCGCGGGCGCCGTTCACGCCGGTCTCGGCGCCAAGCCGTCCGGCCAGATCAAGCTTGCCATCGGCCAGATCGACGGCGATGACGCGGGCACCGCGCGCGCGGGCCCCCAGAAGCACCCCCAGACCGATCATGCCGACGCCAAGAATGGCGACGGTCTCGCCCGGCTGGATCTCGGCGCGTGCCGCGGCGTGAAAGCCCACGGCGAGGGGCTCGATCAGCGCCAGATCGCGCTGGCGAAGGCCCTCGACCGGGATCACATGCCGGCGCGGCACGCAGACATATTCCGACATCGCGCCTTCGCGCTGGACGCCCATGGTCTGGTTGTTGCGGCAGGCATTCGGGCGGCCCTTGCGGCAGGCCACGCAGCTGCCGCAGTTGAAATAGGGCAGCACCGTCACGCTTTGTCCCTTGGCCAGATCGGTGACGCCGGCCCCGGACTTGTCGACGATGGCGGCGATTTCATGGCCGGGCACGCGCGGAAAGCTGACCATCGGATTGCGGCCCTGATAGCTGGAGAGGTCCGATCCGCAAAAGCCGACATGGGTCAGCCGCAGCCGCACCTCGCCCGGCGCGGGCAGGGGGGCGGATGTCTCGACCAGGGCGACCGCGCCGGGCGCCTCGATCCTGATCGCCTTCATCATCCTTGCCACGCTCTGCCCCCTAGGCCACGCCGAAGCGCGCCAGCGCGTCGGGGCGCAATGTGGTGCCCGCGCCCGGCTCGCGCGGGACCACATACCAGCCGTCGCGGACCGTGGCCGGCTCGGTGAAGCACTCGCGCAGCCACGGGATGTATTCCAGCATCGAACTGGAGGGATGGCCGATGGCGGTGTGCAGATGCGTCTGCATCATGTCACCAACATGGCTGACCACCGGCAGGCCCCGCGCCATGGCCATGTCGGCCACCTGGATCCACGGCGTCACGCCGCCCAGACGGGCCACGTCAGGCTGGGCGTAATGCACCGCGCCCGCATCGAAAAAGGTCTGGAAGTTATGGGCAAGGTAAAGCTGCTCGCCAAGCGCGATCGGGGTCTGGATGGTTTCGGCCAGCCGCTTGTGGCTGATGACATCGTCATACCACAGCGGTTCCTCGAACCACATGACGTCGCAATCGGCCAGATATTTGCCAAAGCGGATCGCCGTCGGCAGGTCCATGCGGCCATTCGCGTCGACGGCCAGCGTGACCTTGTTGCCGATGGCCTTGCGCACCGCCTCGAGCCGCTCGACATCGGTGCCCAGATTGTCCGAGCCGACCTTGATCTTGACGCCCAGATAGCCCTCTTCCTCGACCAGCCGCCGGCAGTCCGAGACCAGCGTGTCCAGGGACCAGTTCAGCCAGCCGCCATCGGTGTTATAGGCCTGAATGGCCCGTTCCGTGCCGCCCATGCATTGCCACAAGGGCTGCCCGGCCGCCTTGGCCTTGATGTCCCACAGCGCCACGTCAATGGCGCCAAGCGCCAGCTGGGTGATGCCCCCACGCCCCACCCATTGCACCGGCGGGAAACGTTCCATCTCGCGAAACAGCGCCGTGGTCTCCAGCGGGTTGCGCCCGACCAGCCAGTCAAAGCAGGTTTCGATGCATTGGGTGATCAGCCGGTCCGAGGGCAGATGCGCATGGGTGCCGGAATAGCCGACCCCGGTGATGCCGGCATCGGTCTCGACGATGACGCCGGGCGCGCCCCAATGCGACAGCGTATGGATGCTGTCGGCGACGCCGTCGCGGGTGACGGGCACATGCAGGATGAAGGTCTTGAGCGCGGTGATTTTCATTGGGATTCCTGAGGCGGTTTGTGCAGCAACGACGCGGGTCCGAAGTCGATCCGCGGCAGGATAGCATCATATGTATAATGTCGGTAAGATACAAAATCACCGGCGGCGATTGAATCCGCCGGCGTAAAGCCGTTCAGTGGATGGAAAGCATCGGGTGAGCAGATGACGTCAGAGCCGCAACGCATTCAGGACGTGGTCTATTCCGTCCTGCTGGAGAATCTGCGCGCCGCAAGGCTGGCCCCCGGCATGCGGCTGCGTGAATCCGATCTGGCGCGGCAGTTCGGTGTCAGCCGGGTGCCGATCCGGGCGGCGCTGAAGCGTCTCGAGGACGAATCGCGCCTGACTTTCAATGGCCGGCAGGGATATGCGGTTCCGGGCGATCCCGGCACGCCGCATGCCGACATCCTGGCTCTGGCGCTTGTCATCCCCGACACGGCGCGCGACGGGCTCGAGGCGCGCAACTGGCGCCAGCGGCTCTTTGAAGAGGCGCAGACGGCGATTGCCTCGGCCATGGTCTTCGGCCGTTTCGGCATCAATGAAAAGGCCATGGCCGCACATTACGGCGTCAGCCGCAGCGTCGCGCATGAGATCATCACCCGGATGGAACGCGTGGGGCTGGTCTCGCAGCAGGCCAATGGGCGCTGGCAGGTCGGGCCGATGACCGAGGCCGATGTCCACGACCATTACGCCATGCGCCGCATCCTTGAGCCGATCGCGCTTGGCGAGGCGGCGGCCAGGCTGGCGCCCGCGCTGATCGACGCCCAGATCGGGGCGCTGCAGGGCTTTCGGGCGGATCCGGGCCGGATCGGCACGCGCGAGCTTTTGCTGATCGAGCGCTGGCTGCATCAGGATATCGTGCTGGCATGCGACAACCGCGTGCTGGCGGATTCGATCAAGCGCAGCCAGTTGCCGCTGATCTCGACCCATATCTCGTTCACCGCCACCCGGTCCACGGCCTCGATCCTGAACACCATCGACCAGCACCTGCAGGTTCTCGAGGCCCTGCGCCGCCATGATGTCCCCGCCGCCGCTGCCGCGCTGGCCCGGCATCTGGAACAGGCCGCCGAAGTTTCGGGCCAGCGGATCAAGCGGCTGTCATCGGCAGATATCCCGACTGAGCTGCCATTCCTGACCCGGCTCGACCCGGCCGACCCGCCAGAGCCTGCCGGCTGAGCCTTGGCCGCCCGTCAGCCGGCATGGGCGCGGGCGTGGCGCTCCAGCGTGGCGGCGATGGCTTCAGGGATCGGCTGCCCGGTCCGGTCCACGCAGAACAGGTATTCGCCGGCGGGATTGATCTCGAAGAAGACATGCTCGCCCTCGGGGGTCAGGCGGAAATCGGCGGCGCCGAAACGCAGCTCCATCCGCCGCATCATTTCGAGGAGCATCGAGCCGACCTCGTCGGGCAGGTCATAGGGCGCCACCTCGGCGCTGCCGATGCCGCCGCGATAATCGACCTCGTATTCGGGGGTCGAGCGAAAGCCGGTGGTGAAGATCTCTCCATCAATGACCGTGACCCGCAGGTCCAGCGCCAGCGGGATATATTCCTGAAAGATCACCGGGGCAAAGCGCACCGCATCCAGTTGGCGCAGCTCGTCCGCGCCGACCCTGAGTGTGGCGCGCGGGGCCTGCGGGATATTGCGAAACGCCTTGCGGATCACGCCGGTCGCGGCATGGGCCTCGATGAAGGCGCGTGCCTCATCAGGGCTGTTGGTGACCAGCGTTTCGGGGATGCTGAGCCCGATGCGCCGCGCCAGCCGGTGCTGATAGACCTTTTTCAGCGCGCGTTCATCGGCATGGGGCGGGTTCATCCAGAAACAGTCCA
>RRZT010011939.1_pt1 | contig 10653 bp, 13 predicted proteins | sample 2165551 | NCBI WGS metagenome assembly RRZT01 (sample SAMN10456910, study PRJNA506462) | wastewater metagenome | biome: wastewater; feature: sludge; material: wastewater sludge; isolation source: wastewater sludge with Escherichia coli K12::gfp cells carrying plasmid... | place: USA: Moscow, Idaho...
CCACTTGAAATGTATTTTAACAAAAATAAATTTACATCAAAAGAGTATTTAGATTCAGTTTTAAAATTTGATGAAACAAGAAAAATTGATTTTGTTTTTTATTTTGCTCCATTTATTTTTTCTGATTCTCAAGAAATTATTTATGATAGTTTAAAAGGGTTTATTTATAATCAAAAAGAGAGCATTATAAATCTTGAAGAGATGGTTGATTATAATTCTAAATTTTTAAGAATTGTAAAAGAAGATCCAATTATTAGAACAGTTGAACTGAAAAAAATGATTACAAAAGATACTAAATCTTATATATATTATAATTTAGCACTTTCTTGTGCCCAAATAAATGATTTTCATAACGCATTTAAGAACTTTGAAAAGGCATATAAATTAAATCCTGGAAATAAATTATATGCAACCATGTTTTTAATTACAGCAAATAGGATTAATGTAAAAGTAAAAGATAAAGAATATATAGAAAATACTATAAAAAATAGTAATGGTTTATACAATTACTTTGGGAAAGAGATATATAGACAATTTTTAAATCCTCAATTTACTTTTGCAGATCAACCATTGAGTTATGATAACACAATCTTTTATAAAGCACTTAATTTTTTAAATGCAATGAATGAAAATAAGCCATTAGTAAATCATCAGTTACTTGATGAATATTTTAAAGATCCATTGACTTATTTAATAAGACTTGTTCAAAGAAGAGAAGGGGAGAGTGATTATTCTTATTATGCAAGATTACAAGATTCTATACCTCTTACTTTAAATAATAATTTTTTAGAAGGCCCACTTATTATTACAAGATATTATGTGGATATTTTAAAAGCATTAGGAATATTTAATAAAGCAGATTTAAGAATTACAGGGAAAAAAACTCCTTCTTATTTAAGAACTAAAGCACTTAGAGATTTACATTTAAATTTACCTGATGAATCAGTTCGTACGTTGGAGTATTTACAGGCTGAATATAAATTAGAAGATAAATATACTATGTATTTAATGGTTGCAGCTTTACTTGAGGCAGGAAGATACAATGATGCATCAATACAAATATCATTAATAAAAGCAATTCTAAATGATCAAGATGCTGATTTTTTAACTGCTGTTCAATTAATTCAAGAATTGAAAATATCAAGTGCTAAACAGTTTTTAGTAAATCCATATTTGGATTCATTAATAGATTTCAAAATTATTGGATTTGATGAATATTTAGAATCATTATAAACTTCTGTAATTTAATTTTTTTTTGCTATAATGAGTAAAGTTTATTATTTTTCTAGGAGGGCATGATGGAAATTGGTAGAGTTGCAGAAATTGACAATGCAAAGTTAAATAATATTGAAAAAGCACAAAAAGTTAGCGAACTTGATGAAAAAAGTAAAGTTATTCAAGAAGATGAATATAAAAAAGCTTTAGGAACAGATACAGCTACACCTAAAAATGAGGTAATACTTGATAATGTTAGATTTGGCTACAACAAAAATTCTAAAGATTTTTTTGTAAAAGTAACAAGAGGGGAAGCTGAATATAAGTATCCTACTGAAGATATGATGAAAGTGAAAGCATTTTTACTTCAAGAATTAGAACAAAAAACTCAAAAATAAGGTACTTAATTGGCTTCAGATTTATCAAATATTTTTAAAGATGAACTTTCAAATACGTTAGAACAACTTTTATCTAAAAGTTCACAAGTTGAGGGAGTTGAGAAACTTGCAAAAGGAAGTTATGACTCAACTCAACTTATTGAATGTAGTGTAAAGTTTGATTTTAAAGGTATTTCTTCTACTGTTCTTTTTTATATTCCAACACTAAGTGCAACAAAATTTGAGTACTTAATGCTTGGTGGTATGGGTGATTTAAAAGAACATATTGATGATGAAATTACTGATGCTGTAAATGAAATTGTTTCGAATATTTGTGGAAGTTTTTGTACTTCTGTAAATGCACAAGGATTTGAAGATATTGGTTCAATTAAATCAGAAGTTAAAAGTTCGACAATAGTTGAAGGAAAAGCTCTTGAAAAAGTAGAAAATAGTTTTCAAATTACTGTTTCACTTGATAATGAAAAATTACCTTTAATAATTTGTTTTGATAATTTTACTTTACCATTTTTTTCTTCAATGACAGGAATTATTGTTGAAAGTAAAGTACAAGCTGTAGCACAAAGTGCCCCTACTCATGCCCCAGCTCATTCAAATCATACTAATACACAAGTGAGTTTACCAAAAAATCTTGAACTTCTTTATAATGTAAAATTAAAACTTAGTGTAAGACTTGGTACTAAAGTGGTTTTACTAAAAGATATTTTAAGATGGGATATTGGTGAAATAATTGAGTTAGAGCAGATGGTTAATGAACCATTAGAAGTTTTAGTTAATGGAATAAAAATAGGTGAAGGTGAAGCAGTTATTGTTGAAGGTAAATTTGGTCTAAAGATTAAAAAAATTGGCAATGAAGATTTAAAATTAAGTCATATAGGATTGTAGTTTATGGATAAAAGTACCGTTGGAGGATATGCAGTTGGTTGGCTTCTTATTGCCATCGCTATTATTTTGGGTGGAGTAGGTTTTGGACCTTATGTTGATATTCCTTCTGTAGTTATTGTTATTGGTGGTACAATTGCTGTAACAGCAGGTCAATTTGAACCAAAAGATTTAAAAAGAATTATGCCAGCATTTAAAGTAGCTTTTAATGAGGTAAAGGTTGAGCCATTACCTGAACTTGTGGAAAAAATCATCTTTTATGCAACTGAAATTAAAAAACATGGTGTGATGCAAATAGAACAAAAGGTATTACAAGAAACTAACCCTTTTTTTAAAGAAGCATTTCAACTTTTAGTAGATGGAACTAAACCTGATGTTTTACAACCATTAATGGAATTGAAACTTGAACATATGGAAAAAAGACATAGCGTAATGATTTCAATTTTTGGAAATATTGGAGGAACAGCAGGTGCTATGGGGATGATTGGTACACTTGTTGGTCTGGTTGCCATGCTTGCAAACTTGTCAGATCCAGCAGCGGTTGGTCCTGCTATGGCGGTTGCTTTACTTACAACTCTTTATGGAGCATTAATGGGAACATTATTTGCAGGTATTGCTGAAAGTAAACTTACTCAAAAACATAATGTTGAAGTTACTGCTTGTGAAGTAATTATTCAAGGTGCTACAATGATTGCTGCAGAAGAGTCTATTGGAAATATAAAAATGCAATTAAATGCAATATTAGTTGAAGCAACTGAGTAAAAAATGGGAAAAAATAAATGTCCTGAATGTCCTAAATGTTTGCCAGGTTGGTTAGTTCAATTTGGTGATTTAATGTCATTACTTCTTACTTTTTTTATTCTTCTATTATCTATGGCTGTTATGGATAAACAGAAGGTTGAAGAGTATTTTAATATTATGAAAAAGGCAATGGGATTTATTGATGCTTCTACTGATGTTGAAACACAAAGTGACGCACATTCAACAAAAGATGGTACAAATAATGAATCTCAAGAGAATGAATCTTCTACTGAGAGTTCAATGGAAAGTAGTGCACAAGAGGTTTCACAAATTGTTGAAGAGTTAAATTCAAATCAAAATATAGAGAGTCAAGAGATAAGTATTGAAAAAGGTAAAAATGAATTTACTTTAGATATTCCCTCTACTATAATGTTTGAAGAGGGTCAATATGAGTTAACAAATCAAAGTGCAAAGATTTTTATATCTAAGATAGCAAGAGTTATAAGAACAATGCCTCAGACATTTAATATTGAAATAATTGGTCATACAGATACAAATATTGCTCAAGGAACAATTCCACGAGATTCATGGGATATATCAGCATTAAGATCTATTTCAGTTGTAAAAGAGTTAATTAAAAATAGAATAGATCCTGCAATATTAAAAGTTTCTGCATATGGTTCATATCATCCTAAAAGTGATAATGCTGCTGATAATAGGAGAGTTGAGATGAGATTTTATTCTGAAGATAATCAGAAGGATATTTTAAGTGAAGAGAATTTCTTTGATAGGTTAGAATAATGGAAATAAATAGTAATAATTTAATTAATAAAGATATACTTCAAACTAATAAGTTTGATAATTTGAAAACTGAAAACATAGAAGATGAGAAAGCTTTAAGAAAAGTAAGTGATGATTTCGAATCATTTTTTATGAACCAAATTATGGATATATCTTTACGTTCAACAAATGTTGCAGGAGAAGGAGCAGGTTCTGATATTATAAAAGGAATGTATCTTCAATCAATTTCTGATAATGCAACAGGAAGTTTAGGTATTAGTGATATGATATATGATTTTTTGAGCAAAAATAATAAATAGGAATTCTAATGATAGAAAATATTATCAAAAATATGTCAGATGATATTAATAAACTAAAAGAGTCAATTGAACAGGATATTTTAGATATTAAAGATGCTAAACATGAAGAACTTTTAAAAAGAAATGATGAAAAACATCATTTGATTGATGAAATTATGAGTTTAAAAGCTGAACTGAATAGTGAATTAGTAAAAAATATTCAAGCAGGTGTTGATGTTAACATTTATAGAAAAAGTGTTGATTCATTGGAACAAAATTTAAAAGAGTTATATAATTTAAATAAAAAATTAGCATCTTTAGTTTTGCCTGTACAACAAATGTACAAAGAGTTAGTTGCTGAAATTACTACAGCTCAAGGAGGAAACCTTTTTGATATTAAAGCTTAGTTTATTTACTTTATTTTTAAGTTTAGACTTATTTGCTATTAATGTTTTAGTATCAAAAGAAGCTATTAATTTTGAAGAAAAAATTGATAGTTCAAAGGTAACATTAAAAAATGTTACTTCAATAAATAAAAGCTGTGAACCATTAAAATTGACAGATTTAGAAAATGATGAGTATCTTACAACTCATTATATAAACAAAAACACAATAATTTGTACTAAAGATGTAAAAAAATATCAAGATGAAGGTGTTGTATTTAATTTTGGTGGAGTTGAGATAGAAAAAAAAGGTAAAGTTATTTTTGAAAATAATGACTTTATTCGTATAAAAAATGTTGATGGTACAATAGAACAAATATATAAAGATGGAAGATTAAAATGAATATGCTCTCTTTTTTAGGAGAAACACCTTCTATTGCACTTAGATTAGCGCAAGAAGAGTGTGGTGAAGATGCAATTGTAATTTCTACAAAAAAGATATCTAATGCAAATGGTACAACAAAGGATATGTATGAAGTTGTTGTTGCTGTTGAGGATGAAGATAAGAAAAAAAATTTAATATATACTAAATCGGCAATTACTAAAGCAAGTGAAGATTCTATGCCTATTAAAACTCAAGTATATGATTTTAAAGAAGAGATTTTAAAAATGCACTCTGCTTTAGAGCAAGTTCAGAAATCTATTTGGAATCCAAAAAGTCAATTATATGATTTGACAATTCCACCTGAGTTTGCTTCTATGTATAGTATTTTTGAACAAAATGAGTTTGATCAAGAGATGACTTATACTATTATGAAAAAAACTATTAAGCAGTTACCAATTGCTTTAAAATCAAATCCTAAAAAAGTTAATGATTTTTTCAAATTGATTTTAAGAAGAGTAATTCCAATTAAACATGAAGTTCCATTAAGAAAACATCAAAGAAAAATTATTATGATGGTTGGACCAACAGGTGTTGGAAAAACTACTACAATTTCAAAATTAGCTGCACGTTATGCTTATAAATTGGGTCAGAATTATAAAGTAGGTATTGTGACACTTGATTCTTTTAGAGTTGGAGCAATTGAACAATTACAAGCTTATACAAATATTATGAGATTACCTTTAGAAATTGTTAAAAAGCCAGAAGGTTTAGCCGAAGCTCTTTTAAGACTTAAAGATTGTCATTATATTTTTATAGACACAGCTGGTTCTAGTCAATATGATATTGATAAAATTGAATTAATTAACGAATATCAAAAAAGAGTTGAAGAGTTACCTATTGAAAAGATATTAGTACTCCCAGCAAATGTTAAACATAGTGATTTATTGGAAATTTATAAAAATTATTCAAGATTATCAATCGATTATTTAACTTTTACAAAGTTGGATGAAACGAAAAGTTTTGGAAATTTAATCTCTTTTTCACATAAAACAAAAAAATCAATTACATATTTTTCAATTGGTCAAAATGTTCCAGATGATTTAATTGTTTCTGATTCAAGTTTTTTAATTGATTGTTTTATGAATAATAAGTGTGTTGGGAGATAAATTTGTTTGATGTAGCAACCTCTCAAGCTAGTAAATTAATTAATCTTACAAACAGAGTTAAAAATAGTTACTCTAAAACTAAATTATTAACAATAACATCAGGGAAAGGTGGAGTTGGTAAGTCAACAATTACAGCAAATATGGCATTTTTATTAGCTCGACGTGGATTTTCAGTTGCTGTGCTTGATGCTGATATAGGTTTGGCAAATATGCAAGTTTTATTTGATGTAAAACCTCAAAATACATTTTTTGAATATATAAATGGATTAAAAACGTTGGATGAAGTAATAACAAAAACAACCTATGAAAATGTTTATTTAATTGCAGGTAAAAGTGGTTATCAATATGCTCAAAGTAGCAATAATTTTGTTTTTTCTAGAATTATACATGATTTACAAGGTTTAAATAGATTTGATATTTTGTTGGTTGATACAGGTGCTGGATTAAATGAGTATGTAAAAGAGTTTTTATCTGTTTCTGATAATGTTCTTGCAATTACAACAACAGACCCTAGTGCATTAACTGATGTTTATTCATTAATAAAAATGCTTTCTATTGATAAAAATAAATTGATGTTGTGTTTTAATCATACAAAAAATTATCAAATTGGCGAAACTATCGCAAATTCTTTAATAAATTTAGGCAAAAAAAATATGTTAAAAAAAGATTTTATGGTAGAATATATAGGAAATGTTTCAAGTTCAGCAAACGTAGCTACTACGGGTAGACTTAGAAAGTTATTTGTAAATGAATTTTTAACAGATGAAGTAACAAGAGAGTTACACTTAATAATAGATAAATTATTGCATAATATTCATTAATTAAAAGGTTTTTTTAAAGTGGTAGAGCTAAGTTCAATTATTTATTTTTTATTGTTAGGGACTAGATAATGGTTATTGAACGATTCTCTCAAACAGTAATTAATAGTGGTGTATTTAGACTATACATTGCAATTGGTTTTTTTGCAACTTTAATCTTTTTTATATTGAATACTGAACTATTTACTCCAATGGAGATGATATTAGGTATAATGTTAATAACAGTAATATTGAAGGGAGTCAGCAACTTAATGCTCTCTTTAATAATTAGTCTTTTTAGTCTTGATAATAAAAGAAAAGAGTTTGAGTTTAAATACAATGAAGAAAAAATACAGATTATGTTAAATGAGCTGTCTGTACAAGAGGTGATTGATTCAAACAAGAACCTTAAAAAAGCCAACTAAGGAGTAAATTTTGAATATATCTTCAATAGCTAGTTCTTTAAATCCAATAGGTTTAAATGCCGCAGAAAATAAGTTAGAAACTGATCCCTCAAAATCTTTTCAAAATATGCTTAATCAAGCAATATCTGAGGTAAATGATACTCAGGTAAAGGGTTATGATGCAATGGAAAATATTGCAACTGGTAAGGTTACAAATTTACAGCAAGCTGTTCAAAGAATTGAAGAAGCTGAATTGTCAATGAAGTTAGCATTAGAAGTTAAAAATAAAGCTTTAAATGCTTATAAAGAAGTTATGAGAATGCAAGTATAAAAGGAATAAACAATGGGTTTCTTTGATGGATATAATGTTGCAACTTCTGGAATGAGTGCACAAAGAACAAGAATAAATGTTGTAAGTGCAAATATTGCTAATGCTAAAACTACACATACATCGGATGGTGGACCTTATAAAAAGCAAGAAGTGGTATTTGAAGACGTGCTTGTTGCTAATTCTCAAAAAAAGACAAATAATAATGATATAGAAACTACAAATAGTTTAAAATCAGATTTATCATTAAGAGGTGTTGGTGTTAAGTCAATAGTTCAATCAGATGCAAAACCTGTTATGAAATATGATCCAACTCATCCAGATGCAAATGAGCAAGGTTATGTTGCATATCCTGATATAAATCCAGTAATTGAAATGGTAGATTTAATTGAGGCAATGAGATCTTACGAAGCAAATGTTGCTTCATTTAATGCTCATAAAAATATAGATTCTAAAACTTTAGATATCTTAAATATGTAAAGATTAATAAAATGGCTAATTTAATAGATTCTTTATCAAAAAATAAAAGTTTAGTATCAGAAACTCCCTTAAAAAATGAAAAAGAGATAGTAAAAGAAGGTCCATCATTTTTTGATTCTTTACTTAAAGATAGTTCTGAGGAGAGCCTAAAAACAGATAGTAAAATTTCTACAAATAAAGAAGAGCCAAAAAATACAACAGTAGTGAAAGAAGAATTAAAAACAGAAGTATCTATTGAGAATGATGAAAGTGTAAAAACAGAAGAATCAAAAGTAGATGTGAAGAGTGAGAATAAGAATTCACAAGGTTCGTTGTTAGATAGATTAGTAATAGAAGCAAAAAAAGAGTCAGAGACACCAAAAGTAAATGTGCTAATGGGTGAGATAAAAGAAGAAATAAAAGTTGTAGAAGATACATTATTAAATAATGTAGGAAAAGAAGATCCAAAAAATATACCAGAAGTAAAAATTGAAGTAACTTCTGAGAATGATGAAAGTGTAAAAACAGAAGAATCAAAAGTAGATGTGAAGAGTGAGAATAAGAATACACAAGGTTCATTGTTAGATAGATTAGTAATAGAGGCAAAAAAAGAGGCAGAGACACCAAAAGTAAATGTGTTGATGGCTGAAATAAAAGAAGAGACAAAAGTAATAGAAGATACATTATTAAATAATGTAGGAAAAGAAGAGCTAAAAAATACAATAGAAGTTAAAAAAGAAGTATTGTTAGAAAATGTTAAAGGAAATATTAATTCTATTCAAACTGATTCAAGTGCAGTTTTCGTTGAAGATATTAATACGATGGATAAAAATGATACTTCAGTTGTAGAAAATAATACTTCTGTAAATACAAAGCAGGAAGGAGCTTTATCTAACCTATTAGTTCAAGATAGCATTTCAAGTGAAGAGAGTTTAATTGATGAAAATAAACCTAAAGAGAAACGGTCTCTTATGGATTTATTAATATTAAAAAACAGTCAAAAAACTTTATTAAATGAAAATGGTGAATTGGTAAAAAATCAATCATCATCAAATGAATTTATTTCAAATATGTATTTAAGTTCTCAAAAAAATGGCTTAAATAATCAGTTGTTGTTTAATAAAAAAGAAGCAATGACTCTTTTACAAGAGGGACAAACAATTCAAAATATTGAAAAGAGTGCTGATTTACTTGATTTAGGACTTGAAAATATTGATGTTGAACAAACACTTGGTAGTAGTAAAAAGTTGGATATTAAACAACAAGATTTAGATATTTTAAATAAAAAAAGTATTTTAGATAAATTGTTTATTGAAAAAAATATTAAGAATGATGATTTAAAAGGAATTATTACACAATCTGTTGAAGCTAGTAAAGCATTAATGGAAAATACTTTAAATATTCAAGATGATGTTTCAGTTAATGTAAATTCACCTTTATCATATAATATACAATCTAGAATAATTGGAGCAAAACAACAAATGTCGATGATGATGTCAGATATTGCACGACAAATGTATGAAAATTATAAGCCTCCTGTTACTGTATTTAAAATAAATTTAAATCCTTTAGAGTTAGGGAACATTTCTATTTTAATGAAGAATGATAGAAATAATGGATTGAATATTAGTATGAATGTATCAAATATGACAACTCTTGATGCGTTAATTGAAAATCAGAATTTACTGAAAAATTCACTAACTAAGTCTTTTGATGAAAATACTGCATTTAATCTTGATTTTAATTCTTCTAATCAAGGTAATAGTCAATCTCAAAATCCACAAAATAATGAAGAACGAAGATTTGGAAGAGAACATGTTGATACACAAACTCTATTACAGTTAAAAGAAGAGAATAAAGATCGAGAAGATAACTTAGATTATATGTAATGGAAGCTTTTTTATCATTACTTAATGAACAAACTTTATATCAGTTTATTTTATTATTTGCAAGAATCTTAGCTTTTGTGGCTTTTATGCCAGTTTTTGGTCATGCAGCAATTAATCCAACAATTAGAATAGCATTTGCTTTTTATATAAGTGTATTTGTATTTCCTTTAGTAAATGTTGCGAGTAATGTAAATCAAGATAATTTTATTATTAGTTTAATCTCTGAATTAACACTTGGTTTAGTAGCATCAATGTTAATAAATATAATATTTTCTTCAGTAAAAATTATTGGAGAGTTTGTTGAATATTCTACTTCCTTATCAATGGCTATGATGTTTGACCCAACAACTGGTTCTCAAGAGGGATTAGTAGCCAAACTTCTTTATTGGATAGCACTGATACTGTTTTTTCAAACAGGAATGTATGAAATGACACTTGTGATTTTAGTGAAAAGTTTTAATATGATAAATTTAGGGAGTTTTGATATTTTTTCATACAATGGGATAATGTTAGCAATTGATGAAATAAAA
>RRZT011711497.1_pt1 | contig 10652 bp, 6 predicted proteins | sample 2165551 | NCBI WGS metagenome assembly RRZT01 (sample SAMN10456910, study PRJNA506462) | wastewater metagenome | biome: wastewater; feature: sludge; material: wastewater sludge; isolation source: wastewater sludge with Escherichia coli K12::gfp cells carrying plasmid... | place: USA: Moscow, Idaho ...
GACCAGACGGTTTTCGGTGATATCGATACGGCCGACGCCGTGCTTGGAGGCACGTTCGTTCAAGGTCACCAGGACTTCATAGGGGCTCAGCGCCTGATCATCGACAGCGACTACTTCGCCATTGGCCACGGTCAACTTCACATATTCGGCCTGATCCGGTGCCTGCTCCGGAGAAACCGTCCACTGCCATACGGCTTCAGATGCTTCGTTCCAGGTACTTTCCAGCTCGCCACCTTCGGTGGAGATGTGCCAGGCGTTGGCATCACGGCTGTAGATCTTGGTGATGGAAGCCTTGCACGGAATATTGCGCTCGGAGAGGTAATTCAGCAGTTCTTCACGGGAGCGCATGGTCCAGATCCGCCATGGGGCGATCACTTTGAGCTGCGGAGCCAGAGCGGCAACTGCGCCTTCAAAACGCACCTGATCGTTACCCTTGCCAGTACAACCGTGGGCGATAGCATCGGCACCTTCAGCAATGGCCGCTTCGACCATCGCCTTGGCGATCACCGGACGAGCCATGGAAGTACCCAGCAGATAGGTGCCTTCGTAGATGGCACCTGTCTTCAGAGTCGGGTAGACGTAGTCTTTGACAAACTCGTCTTTCAGATCCTTGACGATACACTTGGAGGCACCGGAAGCGATGGCCTTCTGCTCGACCCCTTCCAAATCATCAGCGCCCTGCCCTACGTCGGCCACGAAGCAGATCACTTCGCAGTTATAGTTTTCTTTCAGCCAAGGCACGATGGCCGAAGTATCCAGACCGCCCGAGTAAGCCAGTACAACCTTGTTGATGCCTTCCATTATTTGTCTCCTTGATTGATCAGTGTGTGCAGGACAGCGTTTTGCGCGTGCATCCGGTTTTCAGCCTCATCCAGGATGAGGGAGGCCGGGCCATCCATGACGTCAGATGTAATTTCCATTTCCCGGTGCGCCGGCTGGCAATGCAGCACATGGCGGATCCCGGTATTATCCAGCAGCCCCTGATTGATCTGGTAGGGCATAAATTTATCTTTTACCGCTTCCAGCGGGGTATTGTCACCCATGGAAACCCAGGTATCGGTATAGGCCACATCGAAACCGACAATATCCTGAACACTATCGGTGACAGCCAGACGCGCCCCGGTCACTTTGGCCAACTCCGCGGCCTCATTGAAGATCTGGGCATCCGGACCACAGCCTTTCGGCGCAACCACAGTCACATCGGTACCCAGAATAGCACCGGTAATCAGCAGCGAGTGAGCCACGTTGTTGCCATCCCCCAGATAGGCCAGTTTCACCTTGGCCAAATCCTCATAGTTCTCGGCGATGGTCATAAAGTCGGCCAGCGCCTGGCAAGGATGGTAGAGATTACACAGCGAGTTGATGACCGGCACAGTCGCATGTTGCCGCAACTCCAGCAACGTCTTGTGGTCATAGACCCGCGCCACTATGCCTTCGCACCAGCGGGACAGGTTACCCGCGAAGTCCTTGACGGTTTCCCGCGAGCCCATGGCGCCATTTTGTTGATCCAGATAGACGGCATGTCCACCGAGGCGATGGATCCCGATGTCAAAGGTCACCCGGGTACGCAGGGAGGGTTTCTCAAACAGGGTTACAATGCTCTTGTTCGCCAGGCTGGCACGGAATCCGGCTGGATTAGCCTTCATCGCACGTCCCAGCTGGATCAGTTCCAGCAACTCTTCCTTGTTGAATTCCTTGGTCGTTAACAGGTGCCGCATGCCGCTCTCCTTAAAAGTCATTCTTCTTGTTGCGCTATAAATGCGCTTTGCCCTATCAGGCTGAAATGCGGGTACCGATATCACCACCGGCCAGCAATTTGCTCAGCTGATCCGGATAGCGCCAACTGGCAACACAAATCGGACGTCCCAGGCTGGCTGAAGCATGCAGTGCTGCTTTGACCTTGACCTCCATGCCACCGGTGATGACACCCTTGGCAATCAGCTCATCGGCCTTGGCTTGTGTCACCTCGTGGATCAACTGTCCCTTGCCATCCAGAATGCCGCTGACATCGGAGAGCATCACCAGATCGGCACCCAGCGCCTCGGCAATGGCTGTGGCAGCCTGGTCAGCGTTGACGTTCATCAGTTGACCTTCAGCGGTAATACCGATGGAGCTGATCACCGGCAGGAAACCACCATCCAGCAAGCTATGCAGTAAGGAGGCATCACCGGGTTGGCAGTCACCCACAGCGCCCAGCTCAGGATCCAGTTGCGTAACGTTACACAAGCCGCCATCGGCCAGGCAGAGACCGACGGTCTTGATGCCGTGCTGGATGGCTTTAGCCATCATCTGCTTGTTAGCAGTCCCGGCCAGAGCACCAGCAATGATCGGGATCTGCTCGAACGGTGTAACCCGCAGACCATTCTTCTTGGTGCTCTTGAGGCCCAACCCCTTGAGCAGGTCGTCCACCAGGCAACCGCCACCGTGCACTAGCACCAGAGGTCTGTGTTGCTGCTCCAGAAACTGGGTCAGTCCGTCGAACAGCGCACTCAGCGCCTCATCACTTTCCAGCAGCGCACCGCCAAGTTTGATAATCAGGGTATTGTTGGCCATATCCGTTTGCTCCGTTACAGCAGACCCGCGGTCTGCTCGAATCCATAATTGATGTTGATGCACTGCATGGCCTGGGAAGAAGCGCCTTTAAGCAGGTTGTCGATGGCCGATGCCACGATCAGTTGGTCCCCCTCGACCTGCCAATGCAGATCACAGAACGGGGTTCCGGCGACACTGGCAATCGATGGCCATTGGGCACTCAAGCGAACGATAGGTTTGCCGTCGTAGGCACTCGCGTAAGCCGCATCCACCTGTTCAGCCGTCACGCCATCGGCTAGTTGCACGTAGATGGTCGCCAGAATACCACGGATAAAATTACCCAAATGAGGCTGGAATAGCACCTTGGTTCCCAAGTGGTGGCTGATTTCCGGTTGGTGTCTGTGCTTGAACACGCCATAGGGGTTCAGACTGACTTCACAGAAGCTGGTGTTGATGGCCGCTTTGCGTCCGGCGCCGGAAACCCCGGACACCGCATTGATGATCGGCGTGGTGCCCGCTTTGATGAGTCCTGCGCTCATCAGCGGCTTCAGGGCAGAGAGCGAGGCGGTGGGATAGCATCCCGGAACGGCCACCAGCTCAGCCTGGGCGATGGCCTCTTCATTCCACTCGGCCAAGCCATAGACAGCTTGCTGTAACCACTCGGGCTGGCTATGACTAAAGCCGTAATATTCGTCGTAAAAACCCTGCTCTTCGACCCGGAAAGCCCCGGAGAGATCAAAAACCTTGATACCCGCCGCCAGGAACTGCGGAGCCAAATCCATGCTCACTTCGTGAGCGGTCGCCAGACAAACCAGATCGGTTCCCGCCTTGGCCTCCTCCATCCCTTGTTCCGTCAGCGGCTGGATGGACAAGTCCACCAAACCGGCAAACCGCGGATACAGGGCCGCAAATGGTTTGTGGGCGTCCTGGCTGTTGGCGGAAACATAGAGTCCCTTCAGGTGCAGGTGTGGATGTTTCTGTACCATGGCAGCCAATTCAGCACCGGCATAACCACTGGCTCCAATAATGACGACATTCAGCATGACAATTTCCGTAATGGCTCAGCAGAGTGTGGGTATCGGGTTTAACGGGAAACAAAGGCTGCAAGCTGATGCAGCATCAAGCAGGGTTGCGTCGTCGATTGTTTATGAAGTGACAGGACATCAACATTACCTTACAAATAGTCTCTTACCGTTTAGCACCCGACACATCTTAATATTTATGCATCGAACTTGCATTTATATTATTTATCAAATTAGCATGTGGGCTGCAAGGAGGATGTATGGCAAATCTGGATTTTTTTACGTTATACCGGGATATCATCGCGATTCCGTCGATTAGCAGCACAGATCCGGCCTGGGATCAGAGTAATCAGGGGGTCATTCAACTGCTGGCCGACTGGTTCAGTCAGCTGGGTTTTCGGTGCGATATCACCCCGCTGCCCGATCTGCCGGGTAAATTCAATCTGGTGGCGACGCTGGGATCGGGGGATGGCGGCCTGCTGTTGGCGGGTCATACCGATACCGTCCCCTTCGATGCCGGGCGCTGGAGTAAGGATCCATTTACCGTGACCCAGGAGGGCGATCGGCTCTATGGCTTGGGCACCATTGATATGAAGGGGTTTTTTGCCTTTATCGCCATGGCGGTTCAGGAGATGGATCTGCGCCAGCTGAAAAAGCCGCTGCGCATTCTGGCCACGGCCGATGAAGAGACCACCATGGCTGGTGCTCGAGCCATTGCCGAGGCCGCCACTATCAAGCCAGATTACGCAGTCATCGGCGAGCCGACCGGGTTGGTGCCGGTGATGATGCATAAAGGCCATATGTCGGAATCAATCCGCGTCACCGGTAAGAGCGGTCATAGCTCGGATCCGGCCAATGGCGTCAATGCCATCGAGATCATGCACAAGGTGCTCGGCAAGTTGACGCTGCTACAACAAGATTTGTCGAAAAAATACCACAATTCCCACTTCAAGGTGCCGCATCCAACCCTCAACTTTGGCGCCATCCATGGTGGCGACAGCCCGAACCGGATCTGCGGTGCCTGCGAGTTGCAGATCGACCTACGCCCCATCCCGGGCGTCAGCCCTCAGGAGCTGATAGCGATGCTGGAAGAAAACCTGAGCGAGATCCATGCCTGCCATCCTGGCTGCCTGCACATCAGCCATATGCATGAACCCATACCGCCTTATGCCTGCGAGAGTTCTTCGGTCTTGATCACCGAAGCCGAGCGCGCCACCGGCCACAGCGCAGAATCAGTCAATTACTGCACTGAAGCACCGTTTGTGCAGCAACTGGGCTGTGACACTCTAGTGCTGGGTCCTGGCTACATCACCCAGGCTCACCAGCCGGATGAGTATCTCGACCTGTCTTTCGTCACTCCCACCAAGGAAGTGTTGAAACATCTGGTGCAACGCTTCTGCCTGTGACCCACTTCGGCGCAAATTTCGCATAAATTTGCACTTTAAACGGGCTCAAGATTTGACCTGGCTAACAGATTACGGATAGATTGTACCCTCGGCCGGTGGGGGCAATTTTGTGGTAATCCTCACAACAAAAGGGAAGGGACGGACGATTATGCATGAGAAGTACGCGGCACTGCGTGGCAACGTGGGCCTGTTAGGTCAGCTTTTGGGCAAGACCATCAAGGATCATCTGGGTGAAGAGTTTCTGGCAAAAATTGAAACCATCCGCCAGTTGGCCAAATCCTCTCGCCAAGGAAATGAAGAGGCACGGCAAAACCTGCTGGATACGCTGCACGGCTTGAGCGACGACGAATTGTTGCCGGTTGCTCGTGCATTCAGCCAGTTCCTGAACCTGGCCAACGTGGCCGAGCAGTTCCATACCGTATCTCGTCATAATGAAGATCACAGTGGCCCGGATGCCATCGACAAACTGTTTGCCAAGCTCAAGGCAAGCAACCACTCCGAACAAGAGATCATTGCCGCGATCCGCGAGCTCGATATCGAGTTGGTGTTGACCGCTCACCCGACGGAAGTCACTCGTCGCACCCTGATCCACAAGCATGTCCAGCTGAACGAATGTCTGGAACAGCTGGAGCTGTGCGACCTGAGCGAGCGTGAGCGCAAGATCATCCTGCAACGCATCGAGCAGCTGATCAACCAAGCCTGGCATACCAACGAAATTCGCGAACAGCGCCCGACGCCGGTCGACGAAGCCAAGTGGGGCTTCGCGATGATCGAAAACAATCTGTGGCCTGCCATTCCGAATTTCATGCGCCAACTGGATGAACGGCTGCAAGAGAACTTCGGTCTGCGTCTGCCGCTGGATGTCGCACCGGTGCGCTTTGCCTCCTGGATGGGTGGCGACCGCGACGGCAACCCGTTTGTAACCGCCAAAGTGACCCGCGAAGTGCTGCTAACCTCCCGTTGGGTCGCGCTGAGCCTGTTCCAGAATGACGTGCAGGAGCTGGTCTCCGAGCTGTCGATGATGGATGCCAGCCCGGAACTGCGCGCCATTGCCGGTGACAACACCGAACCGTACCGCTTCTTGCTGCGCACTCTGCGGGATGACATCAAAGAAACCCTGCAGAACCTGACCGCGCGCCTGCAAGGTCAGTACACCGAGAGCCGCGATCTCATCTGTCGCACCGAACAACTCCGCGAACCGTTGGAGTTGTGTTATCACTCCCTGCACGCCTGTGGCATGAGCATCATTGCCGATGGTCTGTTACTGGATGTGCTGCGCAAGCTGGCCTGTTTCGGTATCACCCTGCTGAAACTGGATATCCGTCAGGATGGCGAGCGTCACGGCGACGTCCTCTCCGAACTGACCCGCTACCTGGGCCTGGGGGATTACGCGCAATGGAGTGAGGAAGACAAGCAAGCCTTCTTGCTGACCGAACTCAATTCCCGCCGTCCGCTGTTGCCGCCCGATTGGCAACCGAACGCCGAAAATCAGGAAGTCCTGGATACCTGCCGCGTCATCGCCGAGACCGATCCAGGTGCCTTTGGCATCTACATCATCTCCATGGCCCGTCAGCCCTCCGACGTCCTCGCCGTGCAACTGCTGCTCAAGGAAGTGGGTTGCCCATTCCGCATGCCAGTTGCGCCGCTGTTCGAAACCCAGAATGACCTGCAAAATGCCGCTCTGGTGATGAACCGTCTGCTCTCCGTCGACTGGTACCGTGGCTACATCCAAGGCCAGCAGTATGTGATGATCGGCTACTCCGACTCCGCCAAGGATGCCGGCATGATCTCCGCCAACTGGGCCCAATACCGGGCGATGGAAGAGCTGGTGGCGATCGCCGAACGCGAAAACCTCAAGCTCAACCTGTTCCATGGCCGCGGTGGTACCGTGGGTCGTGGCGGTGGTCCGGCTCATCAGGCGATCCTGTCCCAACCCCCAGGATCCCTGAAGGGTGGCTTCCGCGTGACCGAACAGGGCGAAATGATCCGCTTCAAGTTTGGTCTGCCAGCCGTTGCCATCACCAGCCTCAAGCTCTACACCAGTGCCGTGCTGGAAGCCAACCTGTTGCCACCACCGAAGCCGAAGCGAGAATGGTGTGAAGTGATGGAACAGCTGGCGCAAGTCTCCTGCGACCATTACCGCAGCATCATTCGTGATGAGCCGGACTTTGTGCCCTATTTCCGTGCCGCCACGCCGGAAATGGAACTCGGTAAACTGCCGCTGGGCTCCCGTCCTTCCAAGCGCAAGCCGAATGGCGGCGTGGAATCCCTGCGAGCCATTCCATGGATCTTTGCCTGGACCCAGAATCGTCTGATGCTGCCCTCCTGGCTGGGAACCCACATTGCGCTGAATACCGCGGTGGCCGAAGGCAAGGAAGAGTTGCTGATCGAGATGAGCAAGGAGTGGCCATTCTTCCGCACTCGTCTGGAAATGCTGGAGATGGTGTTCCTCAAAGCCGATATGTGGCTCTCCGAGTACTATGACCAACGTCTGGCACCGGAGAATCTCTGGCCGCTGGGGCAACGTCTGCGCGCCGAGCTCAAGGCCTCCACCGAAGTGGTGCTGCGCTTGCGGCCGCAGGGTGGTCTGCTGGATGACCAGCCATGGATCAAGGAATCCATCAAGCTGCGGAACCCCTATACAGACCCCTTGAACGTGCTGCAGGTGGAGCTGCTTAATCGCTCCCGGAGTACGCCGGACGAGCTGCATCCGCAGGTTGACCAGGCGCTGATGGTCACCATCGCCGGGATCGCCGCCGGGATGCGCAATACGGGCTAGTCAGCAAGAAAACAGGCCGGGAGCAATCCCGGCCTTTTCGTTTCTGCTGCCGAGCAGTACCCTATCTCACAATCCGCTCGACCATAACCATCACAAACGCCATCACGATGGCTCCACTGATCCTGAACCGTCATCAAGGAGAATAGGTGTATGACCCCTGCTATCCGCTTTCTGAAAATCGCCGGTATCGACTTCAATACCCACAGCTACGAGTGCGAAGTGCTCGAGGATTTTGGTCTTCATGCTGCCGCACAGCTGGGGCTGCCCGCTGAACAGGTCTACAAGACCCTGCTGGTGCACCAGGATAAACAAGTGGTGACCGCGGTGATCCCGGTGTCCTGCATGCTGAGTCTCAAGGAAGTCGCCAAAGCGACCAAGCTGAAGAAGGTGGAGATGATGAAGCCGACGGATGCCGAACGGTTGACGGGTTATAAAGTCGGCGGTATCAGCCCATTTGCCCAGAAAAAACAGCTTCCCACTCTGCTGGATGCTCGGGCGCTAACCCAGGACACCATACTGGTCAGCGGCGGTCGTCGCGGTCTGTCGGTCGAGATCAATCCCCAAGACTTCATCCAATTGCTGGGCGCGACCGTGGCCCCAATCGGCGAATAATCAAACGGCGGCCCCCTCAGGGGCCGCCGCTATTGCTCAAGAAGAGACACTGGCTAGCCGTGCCCGAGCCAAGCCGCTAGATCGCTGCGCAGATAGTCCAGAGATCGGCCTGTACCGCGGCGGCCGTGACTTCGCGCCCGGCGCCTGGGCCTTGCAGGATCAGCGGATTGCTACGGTACCAGTCGGTCTCGATGGCGAAGATATTGTCACAGGGGCGCAGGTTGACGAATGGATGATGAGGCTCCAGCGCCTCCAGGCCGACACTCGCCCGGCCATCCCGCTCCAGTCGCGCGACATACCGCAGCAGTTTGCCATGATGTTGCGCCTCTTCGATGGCATCCAGCAGGCTGTCATCCATCTCGCTCAAGCGCTCCATGAACACTTCACGACTGACGCGGCGCAAGGCATTGGGTACCAGATTCTGCAAAGTAATTTGATCCGGCTCCAGGGCAAAGCCCGCTTCACGAGCCAGGATCAACAACTTGCGCCGCACATCCTGCCCCGAGAGATCCTCCCGGGGATCTGGCTCGGTCAAGCCGTGCTGCCAGGCCTCCTCGACCAGCTCGGAGAAGGGGCGCGAGCCATCATATTGCTGAAACAGCCAGCTCAGGGTGCCGGAGAAGATCCCGCTAACGCCATGGATGCGGTCTCCCGAGTGGGAGAGCATCTGCAAGGTACTCTGGATCGGTAACCCAGCACCGACGGTGGCATTGTAACGCCACTGCCGTTGGTGATCGGTGAAGCTCTGCTTGACCCGATTATAAAAATCGACCGGCGCCGAACCGGCAAATTTGTTGGCCGTGATCAGGTGGGCACCCAGCTGACCAAAATCCGGGTAAAAAGCACTGAGCTCTTCACTGGCGGTCAAGTCGATCAGGATCAGCCCGTCGAAACTATGCTGTTCGAGCAGGGTCAGCAGCTCGGGCATGGTGAAGGATTCCGGATGAAAGTGATCCACCATCGCCAGAGGATCCAGTCCGTGATCCGACAGCATACCGCCGCGAGAATCAAACACCCCGTACAGGGTGAGCTCCAGATGATGCTCGGCCTCCAAGCGCGCCTTTTCACGGGCGTAGAGGTTTAACCACTGACTGCCGATGTTACCACGACCAAACAGCACGATCCCGGCACGATGAGTCTGATGGAACAGGGTGGCATGCAACGCCAGCAACAGAGGCTCCAAGGTCACTTCCCGCACCACAGCAATCAGGCTCAAGCCCTCCTTGCTGGTCTGGATAAACTCCAGCGGCTGATCCGCCAGCAGGCGATAGAAACGGTGACACTGCTCGGCATGATCACAGACGCCGGCGCCCACCAGCGCCAACAGGCTGTAACCTTCGCGCTGAATGAGTCCAGTGAACAGCCCCTGCTGTTGCAACTCCAGCAACAGCGCCATGGCATTGGGCGCTGTCTCCGGGGTATACGCCAGCCGCAGCAATTTACGGTCCGGTTGGTGATGAATGGCCAGTGCGGCTAATTGCTGCTGGGCCAATGCCCCTTCGATGGTGGCAATCGCCTCGGCATAGCTCTGCTGGGGTAGAACCTTCAACTCCAGCAACACCACCTGATCCAGCGAAGTTACAATCCGCGCCCCCTGGACCAGGGACTTGCGCCGCAAGATCTGGGTTGAACCGGCGTTCGCATCATAACTGCAGCGCAGCGCCAACCGTTGTTGGCTGTCGAGTACGGGTTGCAGCGTGCGGCTGTGCAGCACGGGCGATCCCAGACGCGCTAGCTCGTTGGCCTCGGCCAGGGAGAGGCGTTCCAGCAGATGGGCCGATCTGACCCGGCGCGGATCCGCGCTATACCCCCCGGCCACATCACTCCAGATGGTAGTCGCTTCGGCACCCGCCAGAGCGCCGAGCAGGGTCGCCGAGTAGTCGGAGCCATTGCGTCCCAACAGCAGGGTTCGCCCCTGAGCATCTGCAGCGATAAAACCAGTGACCACCACGCGCTGCTCGCCCAACTCATGGAGGATTGCCTGCAAACGCTCGCGAGACGCCGCAACCGCAACGCGGGCCAACGCCGCCTCTTCGGCCAGCAAAAAGCGCCGGGAATCCAGCCAGGTAGCGGCATTCCCCCGCTCCACCAGCAGGGCCGCCAGCAGACGGGCCGACCAGACTTCACCGAACGAGAGCAGGCGATTGCGCTCCAGAGGATCAGGAGTCTGACTCAGGGAGAGTGAAATAGTGTGCAGATCGTCCCGTAGCGCGGCTGATAACTGCTGGTGGGATTCGCCCTCCAGCAGACCGTCGATCAAACCTTGCTGGTAGGTTTGCAGCGCGGTCAGCACAGCGGTCA
>RRZT010210790.1_pt1 | contig 10651 bp, 1 predicted proteins | sample 2165551 | NCBI WGS metagenome assembly RRZT01 (sample SAMN10456910, study PRJNA506462) | wastewater metagenome | biome: wastewater; feature: sludge; material: wastewater sludge; isolation source: wastewater sludge with Escherichia coli K12::gfp cells carrying plasmid... | place: USA: Moscow, Idaho ...
GGCGGATCAGTCGGTATTGTTTCACATCAAGGAAAGGGAAGCAGTGCAGGAAAAGCAGGATCAGTTGAAATCTCAACTGATAAAAATACGACTATCGTTTCTAATGGTGATGAATCTACAGGAATTTTAGGGCAGTCAATCGGCGGTTCAGGGGGTAATAGTGGCTATGCTGTAGGGATTGCTGCGTTGGGAGGTTCCGGTGGTTCTGGTGGTGATGCGGATAAAGTAACAATTAATAATAAATCCAGTATTACGATGAAGGGCAAGAATGAGTCTTCAGCAATTATTGCTCAGTCCTTAGGTGGTGGTGGTGGTAGTGGTAAGTTTGGTGCTGGTCTGGTCACTTTAGCAGCAGAAGGGAATGTTGGTGGCTATGGTGGAAAAGTTGTTGTGGATAATCAAGCCAGTCAGTTGATTACAAAGGGTTCATTTTCGTATGGAATCCTGGCTCAATCTATTGGTGGAGGCGGTGGTAATGGTGGTACAGCAATTGGTCTGGCAGCAATAGGCGCAGAAGGTGGGGAAGGTAACAAAGCGGATGCAGTAGAGGTCACCCAATCTGGAAATATCACTACAGGTTCTAAGGAGGCAACCAATTCATCTGCAATCCTTGCTCAGTCTATTGGTGGTGGCGGTGGTAATGGCAGTACGTCAGTGGGGGCAGGTCCAGTTTCATTAGCTATCGGTGGTAAAGGCGGTAAAGGTGGAGCTGCCGGTGCAGTAACTGTAGATATGCAGAGCGGCAAACTGATTACATCTGGTACAGATTCTTCAGGGATTCGTGCTCAGTCCATTGGTGGCGGTGGTGGTAATGGCGGGGTGGCTGTATCAGCTGGTGCAGGAGTTGGTATAACGGCAAACATTGCTTTGGGGGGGAATGGTGCTGAGGGTGGTGTTGGTGGAGCAGTTAATGTAAAAGCACAGTCTGGGGCGATTGAAACATCGGGTGATTTATCAACAGGTGTTCTAGCTCAGTCGATAGGTGGCGGTGGTGGTAACGGTGGGATTACAGTTGCTGCAAGTGCAAGTGCAAGTTCGAGCTTAATCAGCGCAAATGTAGCTCTTGGTGGAGCAGGTGGCAAAGGCGGTAAAGCTTCGACTGTTGAGGTTGATAATGCGGCATTAATTACAACAACAGGAAATTCATCAACAGGAATTCTCGCACAGTCTGTTGGTGGCGGTGGTGGTAATGGTGGTATTGCTGTAAGCGGAAGCATAGGTCCTTCTGTGTTGAATGCCAATATCGCTTTAGGTGGCAAAGGTGGGGCAGGTGGTCAGGCAGATACTGTAAAAATCATAAATAAAGCTCAAATTGTCACATCGGGAAGCAGTTCATCAGCAATCGTCAGTCAGTCGATTGGTGGTGCTGGGGGGAATGCTGGCGGTGCAGTCGCTGCTTCACTGGGCAGTGCAAATGCAGTAAATCTGGCCATTGGCGGTAAAGGTGGTGCAGGCGGAAAAGCAGGTGTTGCCAAAGTAGAAAATGATGCTGATTACATTGAAACCAATGGTGATAACTCATCAGCGATTGTTGCACAGTCGATTGGCGGTGATGGCGGTAATGGCGGCTTTGCCGGTGCTGCCGATATCATGGGCGGAAATTCAATTGGTCTAAGTTTTGGCGGTGCAGGCTCAGCAGGCGCTGAAGCAAATAATGCGATAGTGAACAGTACGGGTGAAATTGCAACCAGAGGCAATAACTCCTCTGCAATTGTTGCCCAGTCTATTGGCGGAACTGGCGGTAATGGCGGTCTGGCACTTGCTGTTAAGGCTGGAGGCAATGGTGTATTTGCCGCAAACGTGGCTCTAGGCGGTGCAGGCGGTGCAGGCGGTCAATCCAAAGATGTTTCAGTTACGGCAAATAAGTCAAAAAATTCAGTGCTAAATACAATCACTCTGTCAACGGAAGGGAATAATGCGATTGGCATATTGGCGCAATCGATTGGCGGCTCAGGCGGTAATGGCGGGTTTTCTGTAGCAGGAACGGCTTTGACAGGCGGTGGATATTCAGCTGGAGTGGCTTTAGGTGGTGGTGGCAGCACAGGGGGGACGTCTCAGAGTGTAGTTATTGAAACTGATCATAATATTGCCACAAACGGTGATGCCTCTACAGCCATTGTGGCTCAATCCATTGGCGGTGACGGTGGTAATGGTGGATTTGCTATCAGTGCAGGATTGGATGTCAAAGCGGCTTCAGCAAATGTAAGTCTCGGTGGCGGTGCAGGTGCTGGAGGAACTTCTGGTTCTGTTAATGTAGATTCATATGGTTCAATGATAACCAAAGGCTCAGGTTCAGCAGGAATTATTGCGCAGTCTTTGGGTGGTGACGGCGGTAATGGCGGTTTTGCTGTGTCTGGCGGGGCTGCAATTGGTGGAACAGTGAGTGTCGGATTAGGTGGTTCTGGCGCTAAAGGTGGTAAGGCTAGTGCAGTCAGTGTAAAGGCTGGCACAAAGAAGAATGAGCAAATCACTAAAACTTCTGGTGAAAGCTCAACGGGAATACTTGCTCAGTCACTTGGCGGCTCTGGCGGCAATGGCGGTTTTTCAGTAGCTGCGGGTGCCAGTGCTAATTTATATCCGAGCGCCAGTGTAGGCGTCAGTCTGGGCGGAAAAGGTGGCAATGGTGGAACTGCTGGTTCTGTCACATTAGTTTCAAGCAATACAGTGATTACAGAAGGGAATCTTTCATCCGGTTTACAGGCACAGTCTATTGGTGGAGGTGGCGGTAATGGCGGCTTTTCAGTTGCAGGTTCCGCAGCATTGTCTTTAGAAGGTGCGGCGGGCGCAATTTCAGTCGCACTGGGTGGCGGGTCTGGTAAAGGCGGAAACTCAGGCAATGTAAAACTGAACAGTGATGGTGATATTGAAACTTCTGGTAATTCATCTCATGGTGTCGTTGCCCAGTCAATTGGCGGTGATGGAGGCACGGGCGGTTTTGCAGCAGGTTTAAGCCTGTCGGCTTCGCTCGAAGGCGCTCCTGCATTTTCAAGTGCTGTAACTGTTGGTGGCAATGGCGGAACGGGCGGTAAATCAGGTGAGGTCAAAGTCACTGTAGATAATGATATTGCCACGCATGGCAATAATTCATCCGGTATTATTGCGCAATCGATTGGCGGCTCTGGTGGCGATGGCGGTTTTTCAACGTCGGTTTCTCTGGCGCTCAGTGCTAAGCAAGCTATCAGCTTAGGAGCAAGCGTCGGCGGTAATGGCGGTGATGCGAACACAGCAAATACAGTGTCTGTGAATAACTCCGGAAGTATTGAAACTACTGGAAACTCGTCCTCAGCGATATTGGCTCAATCCATCAATGGCAGCGGCGGTAACGGGGGGTTTGCTGCAAATCTGAGCGGAGCTTTTGCGCAGGAACTGGCTTTAAGCGCTTCAGTTTCTGTTGGCGGCAAGGGCGGAAATGCTGCCGGCTATAATGCTTCAACTAAAAAGAACTCAACTGCCCCGGTCAATAATGTTTCAGTTCGCAATATCGCTTCCATTGATGCAAATACTCCTGTATTAGACCAGGTACAATCAATTGCGACCGCAGGTTCGTATTCCAACGGCATTCTGGCTCAATCCATTGGCGGTAATGGCGGTAATGGCGGGTTATCAATTGCGGGTAGTATTGCAGGTTCATTAGACAGCACCGCAGCTGGAGTCAGTGTGAGTGTCGGCGGTCAAGGCGGTAATGGCGGACGTGCTGGAAACGTTGGAGTTGTAAATAAAAATTATGTCATTGCAACTGAAGGCGTAGGCTCCAGTGCGATTGTGGGTCAATCCATTGGCGGTGAGGGCGGCAATGGTGGCTTGTCAGTTGCAGCCAGCATTGCGGTCAATGCAAAAGCAGGCACAGGCAAGGCTTTGGCATTATCGGCAAGTGTTGGCGGCTTTGGAGGAAATGGCAATACTGCGGGTGAAGTCAGCATCGATTCTGATAACAGCCATATTTTAGCGGAAAGTAAACCAGATCAGCCCATTTATACAATCCTCACGGAAGGTGCTGATTCACAAGGTATACTGGCGCAATCCATTGGCGGCGGCGGCGGCAACGGCGGACTTTCCGGAAGCTTTGCTTTAAGTATTTCAAAAGACAATTCGGCACCGGCAGCATCAGTATCGATTGGCGGTTGGGGCGGCGACGGCAACACATCTGATACTGTTACGGTACATTCAAAAGATAATATTGTCACACTCGGAAATGGATCGTCAGGCATCGCTGCTCAATCCATTGCGGGCGCTGGCGGTAATGGCGGATTTGGGCTATCGGTTGCGGCAAGTTCAAATTTGTCCGAAGATAAAAAGGCTCTAAGTGCATCAGTTGCTGTCGGTGGATTTGGCGGCAATGGTGATGCAGCTGGCAAGGTTAATGTCGATTCTGAAGGATTGATTAATACTTTTGGAAACTACAGTAATGGCGTATTAGCCCAATCCATCGGCGGCGGCGGCGGTAATGGTGGTATGGCAATGACAGTGGATACATCACTGGCCAAAAACAGCATGGGCTTATCTGCAAGTGTTGGTGGCTGGGGCGGTACAGGCGGTACAGGAGGCGCTGTTGATGTTAAGCGTCTTGGTGATATTGCTACAGATGGCGCGCGCGCAGCGGGAATTTTAGCACAATCGATTGGCGGTGGCGGCGGTAACGGCGGCAACAGCTATAGTGGTTCTGTATATATTGATAGTCCTAAAAATACGGATAAGGCGACAAATATCACTGCCTCAGTCGGCGGCTTTGGCGGCAGCGGCAATACCGCAGATATTGTGACAGTCAACAGCATCGGTAATATCTTTACTTCGGGTATGTTATCCAGTGCTATTCAGGCTCAATCCATTGGCGGTGGAGGTGGTAACGGCGGCAATGCCAGTACCATGACTTTAAAGCTTCAGTGTGGTGATTTGTGTAAGGACAGTTCATCGAGCAATACAGGTAACTCTAATAGCGGCAATACAGGTACATCAGGCGGCAGCAGTACTTCGGGTTCAAATTCTACTGCAGCCTCAACCGCGAAATCAGATACCAATATTTCTTTCAGTGTTGGTGGTTGGGGCGGTATCGGAAATGATGCCGATGATGTCAATGTCACCAGTTCAGGCATACTGGCAACCTCAGGTCGTGGTTCACACGGTATTTATGCTCAGTCCATCGGCGGTGGTGGTGGCGATGGTGGAGCTTCAATCGTTGAATCTAAGGTTTTTAACCTTACAAAGGATGGAACTAAACTATTAAATCCTTCAGATATTCAGTTAAACAATAATAAGTTGACCTTTGCCTTAGGTGTAGGCGGTTATAAAGGTGCGGCTGGTCAGTCTGGCGAGGTTCATGTTGAGCACGCTGGGGTTATTGTGACCGAAGGTGATAATGCCAAAGGTATTTTTGCACAGGCGATTGGCGGTGGTGGTGGTAATGGTGGTGATACTTCAGGTGCTACTGTTGGCGTAGGTGGTGGTGCATTTCAGGAAGAGCTGGCTGCAGGTATGAGTGCACTTGCTGGCGTATTTGGTCAGGATTGGGATACCCGTAATCTGACAGGTGCAGCAGGCAATGCAGATCTGGTGAGTGTTGTGACGAAGCAAACTCAATTGGCCGGAAGTATCCAAAATATCATTTATACATCTGGTAACCGCTCAGATGCTATTTTCGCGCAATCAGTTGGCGGCGGCGGCGGTGTCGGCGGCACAGCATCGGCAAAACTTGCCATTGGCGGTGATGGCGGCGCTGCGGGTAACGGCGGCAAGGTTATAGTCAAAAATGCACTCTCCTTATTTACCGAAGGATTGTTTTCTCGCGGCATCTTTGCTCAATCGATCGGCGGCGGTGGCGGTACGGGCGGAGATGTTGAAAACAAAGCCACGGTCGGCATTGGTGGTTCAGGCAAAAATGCCGGCAATGCAGATACAGTGACTGTAGATAATGATGCAGTCATTTCAACACAAGGCAATGGTTCTCAAGGTATTCTTGCGCAATCGATCGGCGGCGGCGGCGGTACCGGCGGTTCTGTGGAACAGGCGACAATGGCAATTGGCGGTGGCGCTTTAACGGGCGTTCTTGATGAACTCAATGCTGCAAAATTGCTGGGCACCTCTGTATTTACGACTGCTACAGGCGGTAATGGCCAAGTTGTAACGGTTAATAATAGTGTAAATGGCAATATTGATACCGTCGGTAAGCGGGCTGCTGCCATTCAAGCGCAATCGATCGGCGGCGGCGGCGGTATTGGCGGCAATGCATCCGGTACAGTTTCACTGGGCGGTTTTGGTTCGGCAGCAGGTGATGGTCAAGATGTCATTATAAATAATGACGGTATTTTACGGACTTTTGGCAAAAACTCTTCTGCAATCGTTGCGCAATCGATCGGCGGCGGCGGCGGTGATGGCGGTGCAAGCAATGGCGGTGTGGAATCCAAGGATAATACCACTACCGTCAAAGAAGCTTTTGTTGCGATTGGCGGCAATGGCGCGCATGCAGGCAATGCAGGACAGGTTCACATTACCAATAATGCAGAGCTGATTTATACAGAAAGTGATAGTTCTAAGGGCATATTGGCACAGTCCATTGGCGGCGGCGGCGGTCAAGGCGGTGACAGTACAGGTATTGATATTGCTGGGACGATTGGGGGAGCTGCGAATACCGTAAAAGATAAACTGGGTTCAATTGGCCTAGGCAGCGGGGCGACTGATAGCGTTCTTTCGGTCATGACATCAGTCAGCAGTCTAGCCAATACGGTACAAGGTGTGATTTCTACACCATTGCAACTCTATTTTGATTGGGCAAAAGGTAAAATTGCAGGCGGTAATGCATCAAGCGTACTAATTAAAAACACAGGGATAGATGGCGTAATTTTGACCAAAGGGAATGGATCTGATGCAATCGTAGCTCAGTCGATCGGCGGCGGCGGCGGTACATCAGGCAGTGCATCAGGCATATTTGTGGCAGGCGCAGCATCTGGCGCTGCAGGAGACGCAGGGACGGTTAACGTTGAAAATGATGGCGGACTTTATACTCAAGGTCAGCATGCAGCAGCTATCGTTGCGCAGTCGATCGGCGGCGGCGGCGGCTTAAGCAGCGGTTTGGATCAAACAGCAGTTTATGCTCAGCTTGGCGCTTCAAATGCTTCTGGTCTTGGTGATGCAGTCACTGTAACGAATGCAGGGTTAATCTCGACAACAGGCCGTTTATCTCAAGGTATTATTGCTCAGTCTATCTCTGGCGGTGGCGGTTCAATTGGCTTGAGTGAGCAATTGTCATTTGGTGGAACCAATACGGCGCAAAGCAATGCCTCAAATGTGACAGTTCATAACTCAGGTTATATTGAAACTGCAACGGATGGCTCATCTGCAATTATTGCGCAATCGATCGGCGGCGGCGGCGGTCTTGCTGCAGGTACGCAAAATGTACTGCAATCTGGGGCGGCTTCTGGCAATAGCGGAAATGTTTCCATTAACAATGTTGCAGCAGTAGGCGCTCAAACTGCTGGAATATACACCGCGGGTAAATTTGCACACGGTATTATGGCGCAGTCTATTGCAGGCGGCGGCGGTTATGCCAATCAGCTTGACGCTAATGGAAATGTCACAGGATTCTATGCATTAAATGCAGGCGGTACAGGTATTGCAGGCAACGTAAATGTTGAACAGCTTGGAAATATTACAACGCAAGGTGAAGGCTCATATAGCATCTTTGCTCAAAGTTTGGGTTCTAGCAACGGCAATATTAATATTAACGTCGGACAAGACAGTGTCTTGATTGGCGGTGAATCATCTGGTGCGGCAATTGGTTTATTTGATGGTCATACAAATACAGTGACCAATGCTGGCTACTTAACAGCACAAGGGGAAACAACGGGTTCTTATTTAGATGCAAATCGACAATTGGTTGAAAGCGGCTGGTTAGACGGCAACGTGATTAATGCTGGTATAGGTAATGATGCCATTGTAAACAACGGCTTTATGACGGGTTCAATCTGGCTGGATGCAGGACAAAATACCTTGACCAACTCGCTGAATGCATGGCTTGTTGCAGGTAAAATGATTCAGATGAATCTAGCTGGCGCTTCGATTCTAGGCGAAGCTGTTAACTCAGGGAATTGGGCTGTAGGTGGTGTTAATCAAGTCGGCGCGACTTATTTGGCGGGCAATTTTACTCAGGATAAGACTGGTGTGATGTATTGGGACTATGATTTAGACCGTTCATCTATTCAGCCTTCTGCTGTTCCAGTATTGCGTAGTCTAATAAACACAGCTTCATCTTCAAGTCTTGGCGCATCAGATGTTATGGCAGTTTCTGGCACGGCTACTTTAGGCGGAACCATCTCTGTTAATTTAATTAATCCGAATAAAGTTACCCCGGGTACTTTTGATCAGACATTGGTCAGTGCGCAAAATGTTGTAGATACTGGATTCTCCGTAAGTGCATTACCATCGGCAGTCGCATTATTCAATAAAGTAGTGACCAATAATACTTCCGCGATCCGTGCAAATATTGACTTTGCGCGAACTGAATTGAGTAAAAATGGGCAGAACTTAGGACAGGCAATTAATGCAATTCAATTGGATCAAATCAGTCCTGCATTTGAACCTGTTGCCGCGGCACTCTTATATCGTCCAGATATGGCTGCTTTACAAACCGCTTATGATTCGATTAGCGGTGAAGGGAATGCTGCAATTTTACAAACAGCGTTTAATCATACTCAAGGTGTGATGAATGACATCTCTGTTCAATCAGACTATTGGCGTTCTCGTTCAAATTATGCGAAGAATAATAATGTCTATACAGTAATTTGTGACCAATCGACTGCAGACGGTGAGCAATGCATAGATGACAGCCAGTGGCGTGTTTGGATTAGTGGACAAAACGGAAAGCATACAATTAATAATGACACACGTTCAGGAACAGCAGATTATTCGGCAGACAGCTATAGAACGGTTGCTGGTTTAGATTATGCGATCAATAAAAACACTTTATTGGGTTTTGCTTTTGGTTCTTCAAAAACACAGTTTGATGTTGCTGAGCGTGATACCAGCGGTCTCGTAGAAAGCAATAGTTTGGCATTCTACGGCAGTAAAGATTTTGACAAGATGTATTTGAAAGGTGCTTTAAGCTATGACTGGCTTGATGCAGAGACCAGACGATTTGCATTTGTTGAAGGTTCAACTGCTCCAATTATTCCAGTCGCTGGCGTAGCTAATAATTTGCAAGCACAGTTTGATGGAAAAACCTTTAATGGCCGTCTTGAAGCAGGTTATAAAACCAATTGGAAGAAGCTGAATATCACACCGTTTGCTGGCGTACAGCTTTCATTTGCAAAAATTGGCGCAGCCACTGAAACAGCGGCTGAAAGTGATGATGCATTGGCATTGGCTTATAGCAAAAATGACGCATATTCTGCACCGGTGTTTGTGGGTGCACAGATCGATTCAATGTTTATGTTGAGTGAAGGCAGTATTCAGCCTTATGCCAAACTAAGCTTTGCGCATGATTTTTCGACAAAGCGGGCAATGGAAGCCAGTTTTGTCTCTGCGCCAGGATATAAATTTGAAGTGCAAGGCGCCGTGCCAGATGCAAATACCATGGATGTCAATCTAGGTTTTAAAATGACGTCGATTACCAACTTAGCATTTTATGGCCAATTTAACGGGCAATATTCAGAAAATGGCGCAAAAAATGAAGGTGGAACTTTAGGGTTGGAAGTGCATTGGTAAGCTAAGAAGATAGAAAACAATTCCAAGAACAGGCACTCAGGTGCCTGTTTTTTATAGATTCTGTAAAGCTTAAAAGCGCTTCGGCTACATTACAGTAATGGATCAGCGGGAGCTGGAATTGGCTTTGCTGCATCCAGAATCTGAAGTTAATGTTTACCTAAATATTCGATATGAAATAAGAAGTTTTGATATAAGGTCTGTCTGATTCAGCGGAATTATTGAGTCAAACAATACATATATAGATTTCATGTAGTTGATTTTGAACGTGCCTTGCACTAAGTTTACCGGCTGGCAAGCACTGTTTCACAAGGCAATGAGATAGCCGGTGTTCGGCTATCTTTTGCTTTTTAAACGGCTTTTATATTAAATAGCGGTTAGCTGGCATTTAAATGTGTACAGTGAAGTTTTTCAAAACCCAGCTATAAAAATACAATCAATAAAATTACACCCAATATTACCCGATACCAAGCAAATACTCTTAAGGTATGTTTTTCGACAAATTTAACCAAGGCTTTGACGACAAGCAAGGCCGCAATAAAGGCTGCGGCAAAACCGGCCGCAATATTCATCATATTGTCTGAGGATAAGACACTTGCATTTCGGATGAGGTCATAGGTGGCTGCGCCCAGCATGGTCGGCATGGCCAGAAAAAAAGAAAACTCTGTAGCCGCTTTGCGCGATAAACCGGAAAGCATGCCGCCAATAATGGTTGCGCCTGAACGGGAAGTGCCTGGAATCATGGCCAGGCATTGGGCAAAGCCGACAAGGATGGCTTGCTTGAACGTAATGTCCGTGGCTTCAATGGTTTTAGGTTTAAACGGCTTTGTTGCACAAAGCTATTCTTGAAGGCTTCTTCAGTAATATAATTTCCAGATGAAGAAGCCTACACCTAAAATCTATCGTACAACCAATTGGTCCTCGTATAACCAAGCTTTAATCAAGCGAGGAAATATTTCAA
>RRZT010095717.1_pt1 | contig 10650 bp, 10 predicted proteins | sample 2165551 | NCBI WGS metagenome assembly RRZT01 (sample SAMN10456910, study PRJNA506462) | wastewater metagenome | biome: wastewater; feature: sludge; material: wastewater sludge; isolation source: wastewater sludge with Escherichia coli K12::gfp cells carrying plasmid... | place: USA: Moscow, Idaho...
AAAGTTAATGGTCAGTGGACTTATCTTTACAGAGCAATTGATTCTGATGGAAATACTCTTGATTTTATGTTAAGCAAAAGAAGAAATAAAAAAGCTACAATCAAATTTTTTAGAAAAATTCTAGGAAATGAAAGCCATCAAAAACCAAGAGTAATAACAACAGATAAATATTCAGCATATCCTATTTCTTTAAAATCAATAAAGACTTTCAAAAGGACTGAGCATCGACAAATCAAGTATTTAAATAACATAATCGAGCAAGACCACAAGTTTATAAAGAAAAAAATTAAACCTATGTTAGGCTTTAAAAGTTTTAATTCTGCCAAAATTACAATTAATGGAATTGAGGCATTACATATGATGAAAAAGGGCCAGGTTGGAAATGAATTCCGCTCTGGCCTTAGTCAGTTTAACTTTGTCAAAAATATAATGGGTGTTGTTGCATAAATTCAATAAAAACTCTGGAATAAGTTTGCCTAGTTTCAATTTCTTCAATTTTTTGCAACAGAACCCCATTTTGTTTGTTTTTAATTTTTAAAATTTAAAAAGCTCCTAATGAAAGGAGCTTTTTTAAGGAAACAATGAAAAAATTCATAACTTTATTATTTGGGGGACAAATAATAAGTTATTATACGTTAATGTGATTAATCTCTGCATGGTTTATAACCGCTTTTTTTTCCGAAGAAAGACTAAATTCGTTTCCTTTATCATCGCTAAAACTGGTAAAAGAAAAAACTTTTTCTCCATGATTAATAAAAAGTTCTATACTGTACTTATCAATATAAACATCAAGAATCAATTGATTTTCTTTCAATAATTTTGTGTTAATTGAATAAATTTCATGCATATCATCAAAGTCCGAAGTATAAATAACTGTATTATTTTTTAGATTAATCTTAATTTTTATGGCTTTATTTTTGGTTTTAAAAAGATTAAAAGTTATAGTATCTTCCAATACAGTATTCAAAGAACAACTGAAATTAAATATATTCTTTTCTTTTGTATCAAAGATTAGTTCTTTTTCCAAATCAGGGGCGTTAATTTTTTCTTTGGAAGACATATAATTTTTGACACTTGCAACAGGACTTTGCATAAGTTTTTTATCTTTGAGTTTTACTTCTCTTGGAATAGACATCATTCCGTTCCATTCTAAATCTTCCGGAGGATTTAGATTTTTATTAATCCATTTTTTCATCCATCCTATCATAATTCTTTTATTCTCCAGATTTTTCATGCTTTGAGGAGCATAAAAACTGTTTCCGTAATCAATTATATCTTTGTGCTCTATTGTATATTCCCCTGTTGAATAATTTAAAGTGCCAACTATATATTCCGTGATGTTTCCAATTTCTTTTTCATATATAGGGTCACAAGGCATTACAGAAAGAATAAGTATATCTTTTTCGTCTAAAGTAAATAAATCAGGACATTCCAACATAATATTTTCTTCAAATTTTGTCTGATAAATGGCAGAAACATAGTCCCATTTTATTAAATCAAGAGATTTATAAAGCAGAACCTCTCCCCTGCCTTGCTCATTTTTAGCAACAAGTACAACATAATAAATTCCGTCTTTTTCTATTACTTTTGGGTCCCTGAAATCTGCTCTTTTGTAACCCTTTGGCAAGTCAAATTCGCTTATTATCGGATTATTTTTATGTTTTAAAAAATTTATTCCGTCTTCCGAAACTGCTAAACATTGATGCTGGATCATCTCATCCCAGTTTGGTTCATAACCCATATTTGGATTTATGTTTCCAGTATACATCAAGTAAAGTTTTCCATCTTTTTCAATGGCACTTCCAGAAAAGCATCCATTGGCGTCAGCTATTGTATCGTTTGCCAAAGCAACTGGTTCATATTCCCACTTTATCAAGTCATTAGATGTAGCATGTCCCCAATGCATATCATTCCATTTTATATCATAAGGATAAAATTGATAAAAAAGATGATATTTCCCTTTATAATATGAAAAGCCATTGGGGTCATTTAGCCATCCTAATTCAGGTGTAAAATGATATAAAGGCCTAGTATTTACTTTGTGTATATTTTCTTTTATATAATTATTTACTTTTTCTAATCTTGTCATTTTAATTCGTTCCTTTTAAAAAATTATTTAGAAAATCTATTTATTTTATTCCACTTCTTGCGGTACCTTCTACTATATATTTTTGGAAGATTGCATATAAAAGTACTACCGGAATTGTTACTATAGTAAGTGCTGCCATAATATGGTTTTTAAAGATATTATACTGATCGCTAAAAATAGCATTTAAAGCTACTTGAATTGGCATTAAGTCAGGATTTGACAAAGCCATTACAGGCCACAGGAAATCATTCCAAGATGCTAAAAAAGTAAGTATTCCAACTGTAACGTAAATTCCAGCACTGGAAGGAAGAACTATCCTAAAAAATACTCCTATGTCGCTTAATCCATCTATTTTCCCAGCTTCTGAAAGCTCGGTTGGAAAAGACATAAAATATTGTCTAAATAAAAATATATTCATAACATTTACAAAACCGGGCAAAAGATAACCAAGTAAAGTGTTTATTAAGCCCATTTTATTAACTACTAAAAATAACGGGAGTATTGCTGATTCCATAGGAACAATCATAAGGGCTATAATAAATATAAGTATTGCATTTTTATAAGGAAATCTAAATTTTGCCAAAGCATATCCTGCCAAAGAATTTACGATTAAACTTACAAGTACAGTTATGGAAGCATAAAATAAGCTATTAAACATATTTTTAAATATATTATACATACTAAGAAGTTCTGTATAAGATTTAAAACTCAAATTTTTAAATTGAGGAACAAAAGCATATATTGTATCCAAATCCCTTGCAAGCTGTTCTCCAGTTTTGAAGGAAGAAAGAATCATCCAAACTAAAGGTAAAAGAAACTGTAAAGCAACAATACTAGCAAGGAATAACAATGATATTTTTTTTAGTTTATTCAATTTTCTTCCTCCTTAAATAATTTTTTAATAATTACAGATACTATAACCAAAAACCCAGTAAATACTAAGGAAATGGCAGATGCGTAACCTACATTTCTGTGCCTATAACCATATTCATAAATATATTGTAAAACAGTCATGGTAGAATTATCTGGTCCTCCTCCAGTCATAACCATAGGTTGAACAATTAGTTTAAAAGCTTGTATAGTTGTTGTAATAACAAGAAACATCACTATGGGTTTTAATGATGGAAGGGTTATATGCCAAAACTTGTCAAAAGAATTTGCTCCATCAATAGTAGCCGCTTCATAAAGTTGAGAATCGATATTTTTTAACCCTGCTAAAAAAATCATCATTTGATAACCGCAACCTGACCAAGCTGATAAGAAAACAATAGTTGGCATTGCTTGTTTGGAACTAGATAAAAAAGGTTGAGGATTAAAACCAAATTTTGCTAGCATTGTATTTATTAGTCCTCCATTTGGGTCAAGCATAACCGTCCATAAAATTGAAATAACAACTAATGAAAGCACTGCAGGAGAAAAATACGAAGCTCTTAAAAAACCTATTCCGGCAATTTTCTTATTTGCTATTAGAGCTAGACCTAAAGCCATTGAAAGCTGTAGAGGCACAACTAATAAAACGAATTCAAGTGTGTTAAAAAAACTTTTTTTCAATATTTCATCAGATATCATTCTTTTAAAATTTTCAAGACCTATAAATTGTTTTGCATGAGGTTTTAATAAATAAAAATCTGTAAATCCATATGTAAAGGCTAATATTACAGGTAAAACTATAAAAAGGGTAACTAATATTAAAGCTGGTACTAAAAAACTATAAGCTGTTATAACTTCTGATTTTTTATATAAACTTTTCTTATTCACCTTATACTCCTTACTTTGTGTTAAAGAGAGACAAAAGTCTCTCTTTTGCTATTTCTTATATTTTTTCAATTCTAAGTCAATTTTTTCTGATGCTTTTTGTAGGTACTCTTTTACAAGTTCAGGTGATGATGCATTATTTTGAGCAATTTTAAGTATTACATCTTTAGAGAATGTTTCAGATAAATAAGGGTACCCTGTTGATATAGGTCTTGCTTTATTTGTGTTTGCAACTTGGTATTTTAAAACAGACCAAGCTTCATTAAAGTAAGGATTATCTGTATCTGTTTTTATAGCATCAACAGAAGCTTTACGAGTTGGAATTGAGCCATTTTTTTCAAAGTATTCTTTTGATGCCTCATCATTAGTTAACCATTCCATTACTTCTACTACTTGTTTAACTTTATTTTCGTCTTTAATATTTGCACTTCTTACAAATGCCCAACTTCCAGATGGAGTATATAAATCTTTAAAATCGGCATTCATTTTTGGATATCTTACAGATCTATATTTTAAATTTGGATAATTTTGTTTAAAGTCATTGAAGAACCAGAAACCTGCTACTGCAAAAGCTGCTTTTCCAGTAGAAAAAACATTTTCAGGCTCTGTAGCCATAGCCAAAGGAGCATTCTTATCAAATAACATTGCAAATTTTGACATAGACTCTACAGTTTTTTCATTATTCAAATAACCGTCTGTAACAGTACCATCATCTGATACTATATTAGAATTATTTGACCAAACTAAAGGTGCATAAAAATAAGTACCAATTTCATAACCACCTGTAGCAATTGTTCCAACCATAGTACTTAAAGCCACCTTATAGTCTTTATAAGAAGGGTCGTTTGTTGTTTTTGCAAATTCATCAACTTTTTTAAGGACCTCAATAAAGTTATCCCAGGTCCAATCTTCTTCTGAGCTAGGAATTAGGGCTTTTATATCATCAGGTAAAGCATTTATCATATCTTCATTATATGAAATTATTACTCCTGAATCAGAATATGGAAGAGCATACATTTGCCCATTAACAGTTCCTTCCTGAATCATTGCACCTGTAAAACCATCTTTGAATCCTGGTGACATATAATTATCTAAAGGACCTATTACTCCTGAATCAACATAAGCTGCAACATCAGGACCATCTAAAGTAAAAATATCTGGAACAGTGTTGGCCGCTATAGATGCATTAAGCCTATCGATGTATCCAGAACCTGCTCCTGCTCTAGTGATATTAACAATTTCTACCTGAGGTTTATCAGGGTTAGCTTCGTTATACATTTTTACTCTATCTGCAAACATCTTTCCTTCTGGGTGATCCTCTGCAGCTTGAGTCCAAACTACAATTTTATCATTTTTTTCAGCCTTTGAGCCACACCCTACCATTGCTATAGTTGAAATAGCAGTCAAAATTAGTAATAATTTTTTAAACATAAAAACCCTCCTTTATTTTATTGAATACGTATTCACAAATTTAATATACTACTTTTTTATTTTTTATGCAAGCATTTTTTTATTTTATTTTTAAAATGATACATAACCATTAAAAAACAAACATATTTTTTGAAATAAATAAAAAAATTAGGAATTTATTTTCCTAATTATTTAATATCCTATTTGTTTTGTTGTTTTCCTTTTAAATAGTATTGGGTTTAATTCAATGTGCTCAACATCTCTATGCTCTTCTTTATTTTTAATTTTTTTCATTAATAATTCAAAGGCAATACTACTTATATCCTCAATTGGTTGCTTAATACTTGTTATCTTTAAAGTCTTTGCAATAATTGTATCATCAAATCCCACTATGGAAACATCATTGGGAACATTTAAACCAAAATCATCCAGAATTTTTATTAATTCGTATGCAACAATGTCATTTCCTGTAAAAAATGCTGTTGGCAAATTATTGATATTTTTTTTTAGATAATCTGTTATTGCTTTGTCCATCTCTTTATAAGTATTTGAATAATCAGATATGGAAATAAAATTATCCATTGAAAAATCAACACTATTAAAAGAAAGTTCTCGTTCAAATCCAAAAAATTTATCATCTTCTTTTATACTTCCCCCAATAAAACCTATATTTTGATGTCCCAAATTTAAAAGATGCTTTGCAGCAAGCATTCCTCCAGCTTTATGATTTACTGCAACACTATCAAAACCTTTCCTAATCTGCGTTAAAACAACAGTAGGTATTTTAGTATTTATTAATTTATCCAAATTAAAGTTGGAATAAGGAACCATCGCAATGCCATCTACTTGTCTATCAATAAAATCCATAATACATTCCCACTCTAGAACCGGATTCTTTTGTGAATTATGTATTAATAAAGTATAATTGTTTTTTCTCCCTATATTTTCTAAGGTTTCAATAATTTCTATGAAATAAGGATTTGATAAATCAGGTACACATAAACCGATTAAATAAGAACTATTATTTTTTAAAGATTTAGCAACTAAGTTAGGTCTATAGCCAACTTTTTCTATATATTCTAATACTTTTATTTTGCTCTCAGTATTCACATTAGGATTACCATTTAAAATTCTTGATATTGTAGGTTGAGAAACTCCCGTAGCCTTAGCTATATCCTTCATTGTAAGTTTCATTCTGCACTCCTTTCTATGAGCTCTTTTTCTGAGATTATACTTCATTTCTTATTTATGTTCAACAAAAATATATTTTATTGACAAAATAGTAAAAATGCAATATCATTCAAGAATACGTATTCATTATAAAAACAAAGGGAGATTTTAATATGATTATAGGAGCAATAGAAGCAGGCGGAACAAAGTTTATTTGCGGTTTAGGCGATGAAAAAGGAAATGTGCTGGAAAAAGTATCTTTTCCCACCACTACTCCTGAAGAAACAATGAAGCAAGTTATAAAGTATTTTAAGGATAAAAAATTTGATGCTATGGGTATCGGAAGCTTTGGTCCGATAAACCCCATAAAGAGTACAGAAAAATATGGATATATACTAAAGACTCCAAAGGCTCACTGGTCAAATTATGATATTTTGGGAGAATTAAAAAAACATTTTGATGTGCCCATGGAATTTGATACTGATGTCAATGGCGCAGCTCTTGCAGAGTCTTGGATAGGAGCGGGAGAAGGATTAAAAAACGTAATGTATATTACAGTGGGTACCGGTATTGGAGCAGGTGCCGTAGTAGACGGGAAAATGCTTCACGGTCTTAGTCACCCGGAAATGGGTCATATCAATGTAAAAAGACATTCTCAAGATAATTATGAAGGGAAATGCCCTTTTCATAAAGACTGTCTGGAAGGGCTGGCTGCAGGACCGGCTATAGAAGCCAGATGGGGAAAAAAAGCTTATGAGCTGGAAGAAAAGAATTTTGTATGGGACTTAGAGGCTTACTATTTAGCTCAAGCACTTGTAAATTACATACTTGTACTTTCTCCGCAAAAAATAATAATGGGCGGAGGAGTAATGAAGCAAAAACAAGTTTTCCCTCTTGTTCATAAATATGTAAAAGAACTTTTGAACGGATATGTACAGAACAAAGAGATACTGGAAGAGATAGAAAACTATATAGTTTATCCCAAATTGGGAGATAACGCGGGAATAGTGGGAGCTATAGCTTTAGGAATGAATGCTCTCAAATAATTAGATTTAGGGGTCTCGCCAGCATTTCCGACAAAACCCACTCTAAGGAAAAAAGTAGGGTAAATTTCTATATTTTACCCACTTTAAGCCTCTGATATATTTAATGGTCTAAACTCATCTTCTTTTGGTATATCATTTGTGTCAAACCTATACTCTCCCAATAGATTAATATGTTCCCAATTTAATGGTGATATGTGTTTTAGTAAACTTTCATCAAAAGAATGATTTGTTTTGTAATACTCAATGGCCTTTTCTAAATAAACGGTGTTCCATATACTTATTACATTTATTAGTATATTTAAGGCACTTGCTCTTTGTAACTGGTCATGAAGCTCTCTTTCTCTAAATTCTCCTCTTTTCCCAAAGAAAATTGCTCTAGCCAAAGCATTCATTGCTTCACCTTTATTTAACCCTCTTTGAATTCTTCTTCTGAGGCTTTCATCACTTATATAATCCAATATAAATATTGTTTTTTCTATTTTACCCATCTCTTTTAAAGCGGTAGCAATATTATTCTGCCTTGAGTATGAACCAATTTTTCCCATAATCAATGAAGCTGTAACAACTCCTTCTCTGATGGAGTGAGCTAATCTTAAAACATCATCATAGTTTTCTTCTATGACTTTTGTGTTAATTTTGCCATTTAAAATTCCTTCAATTTTAGGATAATCTGAAGCTTTTCCAAAACAATAAAGCTTTAAATCTGCAATATCCCTTATTCTTGGAGCAAATTTGAATCCTAAAATCTGTGTTAAACCAAAGACTTGGTCAGTATACCCTGCAGTATCAGTAAAATGTTCCAATATGTTTAAATCAGTTTCGTGATAAAGATAGCCATCAATTACATGAAGAGCATCTCTAGCATTAGTACTTATTACATTTAGATAAAAACTTGAAAATTTATCGCTAACAAATCTATAAATAGTAACTCCTTTTCCTGAGCCATAATGAGGGTTTGATTCAGCAAATAAGGAAGAAACACCCATATAGAATTTATTTTTGCCCCAGAACTCAAAATAATAACTTATGATATCAATGGATAGTCGAATAAAAGTTGCAAAAGAAACTAATTTGTGATATAGTTTCAAAGGAAACTAATTTAAAAGGATGTGTTGATATTATGACTATTGGACAATGTAATGCCGCAATATATAGAACTTTACAAATGATGTTAAGCGATAAACTTAAAAAATTGGAGATAAAAAATGGTCAATATGATTTTTTTTATGTTATTTCATGTAGAGAAGGTATTACTCAAAAACAACTAAGTGAGCACTTATATATCAGTAAATCCACTACAGCTAAAGCAGTAAAGTCACTAGTGAATAGTGGTTACATAAAAAAAGAAAAAAATCAGAGTGATAATCGAGTAGAACATTTATATTTGACAGAATTAGGGCATTTAGTTTCAAGTGATGTAAAAAAAATTTTCAAGGAAAACTTAAAGATAGCTGAAAAAGGGCTTTCTACTTCAGAACTTGAACAAATAAGTGCTTTACAAGAAAAAATACTTAATAATTTATTAGCTGAAAATGAAAATCATAAAGGAGAATCTATAAAATGAGTAAATCAAAGCTTTGGACAGTTAACTTTTTAATTATAACAATTGTGAATTTCTTTATGTTCTTTGCATTTCAACTATTTCCAACAGCACTTCCATCTTACATGAAGTCACTTGGTGCAGCCGATAGTGTACTTGGTTGGTTGCAAGGGATTACTACAATAGCAACTTTAATAGTACGACCTATTGCAGGAATTGCATTAGATAAATATGGTCGTAAAGGAATCTTCATTCTAGGGATTATTGGAATGATTTTATCAACTTCCGCATATTTTGTTTTTCCTGTAGTCAGTATTATTCTCATAATTCGTTTTGCTCATGGGATGGCGTGGGGAATTGCAAACACTGCATGTAGTACGGTTGCTTCTGATAATATTGACAAAAAACGTTTTGCAGAAGGCATGGGTTATTTTAGCCTCGCTAGTAGTATAGCAATGGCAGTTGCTCCTGCTATCGCATTATCTGTAGGTATGAAAATTACAATTTTCTTAGCGTTAATATTTTTGATAGTCACTGTTCTATTGGTTCCGCGAATCGAATATCAAAATCATACCACGACTACTATAATTGAAAAGAAAAAAGGTTCTCTTTATGCGAAAGACGCTATTTTTCCTTCGGTTATAATGTTTTTTATCACGATAACATGGGGAGCTGTTATTACTTTTTTAGCCTTGTACGGAACAGAAAAATCCATTTTGAGTATAGGTTTGTTTTTTACTGTCTATGCGGTAAGCATGTTAGTAACTCGTCCTTTCTTGGGGAAATTGATTGATCGTAAGGGCTTTGGTGCGGGCGTATGGCCTGGAGTTATTATAATTCCAATCGCATTGCTTTTGTTATCAATGAGCAATAGTCTGCTTCTTTTTTTGGTTTGTGCAGTATTGTATGGAATTGGTATGGGTGCAGTACAGTCTAGTTTGCAAACAATGGCAATTATGAATGTGTCTAAAGATAAAACAGGAGCAGCAAATGCAACATTCTTTACTGGTTTTGACGGTGGAATTGGAATAGGGGCAGTTATGGCAGGTTTACTTTCAGATGTTATAGGATATGGAAACATGTTTGCAACTATGGCTATATTTCCAGCTTTAGCTGGAGTTATATACTTTATAAATTTGAAGCGAAATAAAGCGAAATAGGATTCTGTTACAAAAATTTAAACTGGGCAAACTTATTCCAAATTTTTATCTGATTTATGCAACGACACCCATTATATTTTTAACAAAATTAAACTGACAAAGGCCAGAACGGAATTCATTTCCAACCTGGCCTTTTTTCATCATATGTAATGCTTCAATTCGGGTAGCGGCAACGATTCGTGTAAAATAGGGCAGTCCGTTCCAAAAAGTTTACATTTTAGAACACTCTTTTTTTACGTCTCATAACATTGATTTTATTGTTTTGGAACGTATCAAAATGATGTATGGAATTATTAGATAGACGCAATTTATTTATCTTATCAAATACAATAATTATTGATAACACTATTACTATACGTAAATTACAATAAGAATGAATCATTGCTTTTAAAGAGATTCTGATAATATATATTTTTTAGCAATGGTCTCAAAAAGACTTATGAAACGGTTGGCTGAAAAATTCACGAATCGTTGCCTGAT
>RRZT012720694.1_pt1 | contig 10648 bp, 9 predicted proteins | sample 2165551 | NCBI WGS metagenome assembly RRZT01 (sample SAMN10456910, study PRJNA506462) | wastewater metagenome | biome: wastewater; feature: sludge; material: wastewater sludge; isolation source: wastewater sludge with Escherichia coli K12::gfp cells carrying plasmid... | place: USA: Moscow, Idaho ...
CAGGTCGAGCTTCAAGGTTTGGCCCTGCCAGTTGACCTTGCCTGCTTCCATGGGGCCACCCGAGACAAACACCACCGGGATGTTCAGCCGCAGTGCGGCCATGAGCATGCCGGGGGTGATCTTGTCGCAGTTGGAGATGCACACCAGCGCGTCGGCACAGTGCGCGTTGACCATGTACTCCACGGAGTCGGCGATGATCTCGCGGCTCGGCAGCGAATAGAGCATGCCGTCATGGCCCATGGCGATGCCGTCGTCCACGGCGATGGTGTTGAACTCCTTGGCCACGCCGCCGGCCTGTTCGATCTCGCGGGCGACCAGTTGGCCGAGGTCCTTCAGGTGCACGTGGCCGGGCACGAACTGGGTGAAGGAGTTGGCGACGGCGATGATCGGCTTCTTGAAGTCCTCGTCCTTCATCCCGGTGGCGCGCCACAGGGCGCGGGCGCCGGCCATGTTGCGGCCGAAGGTGGAGGTTTTCGAGCGATAGTCAGGCATTGCGGCGTTCCTGCTGGAGGCTGATCAGGGGCGGGTGCGTGACCCGTTGGTGAGTATGGTGAGCGCGGAGCGCGGCCGAGGCAAACGGCAGTGACCGTCTGCGCGCCGGAGGACGTCGGGGTGCGGGGTCGCCGCAGGTTCGGACGTGGCTCACGAGTCCGCCAGGGTGGGGCAGGAAGCGGCGATTTTAAGCCGCCGCGGCGCGGCGGCGAAAGCCCGCTCAGGCCGGCGGCGGCGCGGCCAGCCAGCTGGCGGCGCTGACGTTGGGATCCAGGCTGAGCTGGCCGACCAGGCGTTCGAGCAGGGCGTCGCGGCGCTCCAGGGCCAGCAGGGTGGCGCTGACCTCGACGCGGTCGCTGTCCTTGAGGGCGTGGCTTTCCAGGCGTTGCAGGCGCAGTTGCTGGTCGCTCAGGCCCTTGAGCAGCAGGGCGCGGATGCGCGCCTCGTCGCAGGCCTTGCAGGTCAGCGCGATGCGGTAGTACTGCTCGGTCTCGTTTTCCTGCAGGGCGCGGCGGTTGATCCAGCGGCCCAGCGGGTTGAGCAGCAGGTGGGTGGCGAGGATCAGCGCGCCGACCTCGGCGGCCAGCAGGGCGAAGCCGGAACCGGCCAGCACGCCGACCGCCGCCGAGCACCAGAGGGTGGCCGCGGTGCTCAGGCCGCGCACGTTGAAGCCGTCGCGCAGGATCACCCCGGCGCCGAGAAAGCCGATGCCCGAGACCACCTGGGCGGCGATCCGGCTGGGGCTGGTGTCGCCGTCGACCAGCAGCGGCAGGCTGGTGAACACCGCGGCGCCGAGGGCCACCAGGGCGTGGGTGGTCAGGCCGGTCAGGCGCTGGCGCCACTGGCGCTCCAGGCCGATGAGCGCGCCGATGGCGGTGGCCACCAGCAGGTTGAGGAGGATGTCGCTGTGCATGGCATTCCCCGGCAAGCAATGTCATGCGGGAAGCACGGGCGTGCCGTCCCGGAGGAAGCCGCCCGGCGCGGGCCGGGCGGTGCGTGGCGCACTCAGCCGTTGGGCAGGATGCGGCAGGTCAGGCTCTTGATGTAGCGGGTCTCGGCGATGGCCGGATGCACCGGATGGTCCGGGCCCTGGCCGCCGCGTTCGAGCAGCTGGATGTGGCGGTCGAGGTGGCGGGCGCTCGAGAGCAGGATGTTCTGCAGGTCGTCCTCGGGCAGGTGCATCGAGCAGCTGGCGCTGACCAGGATGCCGTCCTTGCTCAGCAGGCGCATGGCCGCCTCGTTGAGGCGGCGGTAGGCGGCCTCGCCGTTCTTCAGGTCCTTCTTGCGCTTGATGAACGCCGGCGGGTCGGCGACGATCACGTCGAAGCGCTCCTCGGCGGCTTTCAGTTCCTTGAGCGCCTCGAACACGTCGCCTTCCACGCAGGCCATCTTCTCGCCCACGCCGTTCAGCGCGGCGTTGCGCTCGACGCCATCGAGCGCCAGCGCCGAGCCGTCCACGCACATCACCTCGGAGGCGCCGAACACCGCCGCCTGCACGCCCCAGCCGCCGACGTAGCTGAACAGGTCGAGCACGCGCTTGCCCTTGACGTAGGGCGCCAGGCGCGCGCGGTTCAGGCGGTGGTCGTAGAACCAGCCGGTCTTCTGCCCGCCCTGCACCGGCGCCTCGAACTTCACGCCGTTCTCTTCCAGCGCCACCCACTCGGGCACCTCGCCGTAGGCGCTTTCCACGTAGCGGCCCAGGCCTTCGGCGTCGCGCGCGGCGCTGTCGTTCTTCCACAGCACGGCGGCGGGCTTGAGCACCTGGAGCAGGGCGGCGAGCACCTCGTCCTTCAGCCGCTCCATGGTCGCCGAGGCCAGCTGCACCACCAGCACGTCGCCGAAGCGGTCGATCACCAGACCCGGGAGCAGGTCGGAGTCGCCGTAGACCAGGCGGTAGAAGGGCTTGTCGAACAGCCGCTCGCGCAGGCTGAGGGCGACGTTGATGCGGTGCACCAGCAGCGACTTGTCCAGCAGGTGCTTGGTGTCGCGCGACACCAGACGGGCGCAGATCAGGTTCTGCGGGCTGAGCGCGACGATGCCCAGGGGCTTGCCGTTGCTCATTTCGAGGATCGCCTGGTCGCCGGCGGCGAACAGGTTGAGCGGGGTGGCCGCCACGTCCACCTCGTTGCTGTAGACCCACAGGTGACCGGCGCGCAGACGGCGCTCGGCGTTGGCTTTCAGTCGCAGGCTGGGCAGGGACATGGGGCTCTCTCGCAAAAAGCGCGGAGTATAGCGCAAAGCCCCCCGCCACCCTCAGCCGGCGCTCGGCTGTCACGCCGTCGCCGTCGCCGGCGTGCGTCTGGTGGCGGGTGTGCGGCGTCAGGCGGCGCGCGGCGCGTCGATCTTGAAGGCGGCGACCTGCTGCTGCATCCGCTCGGCCTGTTCTTCGAGGGCCGCGGCGGCGGCGCGCGACTGTTCGACCAGGCTGGCGTTGTGCTGGGTGGTGCCGTCGAGCTGGCCGATGGCGCCGTTGATCTGCGCGAAGCCGCTGCGCTGCTCGCCGGTGGCGGCGGAGATTTCCTGCATCAGCCCGGCCAGCTGGTGGATGGCCGCCACCGCCTCGCCGATGGTCCGTCCGCTGTTCTCGGCCTGGCGGGTGCCCTGCTGGATGCGCTCGCCGATGTCCTCGATCAGCGCGCGGATCTCCTGCGCCGAGGCGGCGCTGCGGCTGGCCAGGCTGCGCACTTCCTGGGCCACCACGGCGAAGCCGCGGCCCTGCTCGCCGGCCCGCGCCGCCTCCACCGAGGCGTTGAGGGCGAGGATGTTGGTCTGGAAGGCGATGCCGTCGATGACCCGGATGATGTCGTTGATGCGCTGCGAGCTGTCGGCCAGCGCGCGCATCAGCTGGATGTTCTCCTCGACGTCGCGACCGCCGCTCTGCGCGGTGCGCGCGGCGGTGGCGGCGAGGCTGTTGGCCTGGGCGGTGGCCTCGCTGGTCTGCTGCGCGCTGGCACTGACCTGCTCCATGCTGGCGGCGGTCTGCTGCAGGGCGGCGACCTGTTCCTCGGTGCGCGCGGCCAGCTCCTGGCTGCCGATCAGCACCTCGTGGGCGCGCTGCAGGACGTTGTCGCTGCTGTGGTGCAGCGAGCCGACCAGCGCGCCGAGCTTGTGGTTGGCGCTGCCCATGGCGGCCAGCAGGCGACCGGTCTCGTCCTGCCGGCGGCTCTGCGGCGCATGGGTCAGGTCGCCCTCGGCCAGCCGGCGGGTCGCCTCCAGGGCGTCGCGCAGCGGCGCGGTGATGCTGCGGGTGATGCGCAGCGCCAGCACGGCGGCGGCCAGCACCGCCAGCACGGCGAAGCCGAGCAGGCCCAGGCGCGCGTTGCGGGCCTGGACGCCGGCCCGCTGCTCGGCGGCTTCCAGCTGGGCGAGGGCGCTGGCGTCGATGGCCGCGGCGCTGGCGTCGAGGCGGTAGACCTCGTCCTTGTATCGGCCCATCGCGGCGTTGGCGGCGGCGGCGCCGTCCAGTTCGCCGTCGGCGATGCGCTGCGCCACCGCGGCGAAGCCGCTGGCGTAGCCGTCCAGCGCGCGGCGGGCGTCCCGGTACTGCTCGCGCAGGGCGCTGTCGCCGGCCAGGGCGGCGCCCTGTTCGAGGGTGGCGGCCAGGCTCTGCCGGGTGCTGTCCCAGCGGCGCCGGTAGTCGGCGACCTTGTCGCGCGCGGCGAGGTTGATGAAGCTGTCCTTCTCGAAGCGGCGCAGTTCCAGGGCCAGGCGGCGCACCTGGGCGGCGTTGTGGGTCAGGCCGGCGTTGTGGCGCAGGTCGTGCGTCGAGTCTTCCAGCGCGGCGAGTCCGTACAGGCCGACGCCGAGGGCGACGACGAGCAGCAGGACCAGGCTGGCGAAGGCGATGCCCAGGCGGGCGGCGATGGATTGGCGGGTCAGCATGGCGGGGTATTCCAAGGGCACGGCAAGATTGCAGACTGGTTACATCGGCCGCCAAGGTGCGATCTTGAGCTTTTGGCGCCAAAAGACCGACTTTACTGCTGCGACAATCCTGCTATGTTGGCGCACCCTGCTGTTGCGGTGCCGCACCATGCCCGAATTGCCCGAAGTCGAAACCACCCGCCGCGGCATCGCCCCGCATCTGGAAGGCCGCCGGGTGACCCGCGTGATCGTCCGCGAGCGCCGCCTGCGCTGGCCGGTGCCGGAGGATCTCGACGTGCGCCTGTCCGGCCAGCGCATCCTGCGGGTCGGCCGGCGCGCCAAGTACCTGCTGATCGAGGCCGAGTGCGGCACGCTGATCGGCCATCTGGGCATGTCCGGCAGCCTGCGGCTGATCGAGGCCGGGCTGGCGGCGGAGAAGCACGCCCACGTCGACATCGAGCTGGATTCGGGGCTGGCGCTGCGCTACCACGATCCGCGGCGCTTCGGCGCGCTGCTGTGGAGCGCGAACCCGCTCGAACACGAGCTGCTGCGCCGGCTGGGGCCGGAGCCGCTGGGCGAGGCGTTCGACGGCGAACGGCTTTACCAGCTGTCGCGCGGGCGCTCGATGGCGGTCAAGCCGTTCATCATGGACAACGCGGTGGTGGTCGGGGTCGGCAACATCTACGCCACCGAGGCGCTGTTCGCCGCCGGCATCGACCCGCGCCGCGAGGCCGGATCGATCTCCCGCGGCCGCTACCTGAAGCTGGCCGAGGAGATCAGGCGCATCCTCGCCGCGGCCATCGACTGCGGTGGCACCACCCTGCGCGATTTCGTCGGCGGCGACGGCAAGCCCGGCTATTTCCAGCAGACCCTGCTGGCCTATGGCCGCGGCGGGCAGTTCTGCACGGTCTGCGGCGGCACCCTGCGCGAGGTCAAGCTGGGCCAGCGGGCCAGCGTCTACTGCCCGCGCTGCCAGCGTTGATGGGCTTCACGCAGGCGCGGCGCGCGACGCTGCTATAGTCGGGGCAGCCCGTCATTGCGCAAAGGACCCCTGCCATGCCCCGCCTCCCTTCCCTGCTTCCCGCCCTGCTGCTCGGCGCCGGTTTGAGCCTGCTGCCGTTGCAGGCCAGCTTCGCCGCCGCCAGCGCCGGCAGCGACCCGATGTACCAGGCCGACGCGCCGCGCGCCTATTCGATGGTCGCCGACCTGCTGATCGCCCGACCGCTGCTGATCGCCGGTACGGCGCTGGGCGCGGCGGTGTTCGTGGTCACCCTGCCGTTCAGCGCGCTGGGCGGCAACGTCGAGGAAGCGGGCGATGCGCTGGTGATCGAGCCGGGCCGCGAGGCCTTCGTGCGCTGCCTGGGCTGCGCCAGCGGCTACCAGCGCTGAGTCGCGCGCGGCGCACCTTGCGCCCGCGCCCGCCTCGCCAGGGCGATTGTCCGGCCAGCGTCCGTCCCCCTCCCTGACGCTTCATCTTTCGGTCACAATCGCTGGCCGCCCCGTCGACAGGGGCGGCTCATCATGCTCAGGAGGGAAGCCTTGTCCAAATACTCATCCAACACGGTTGTCATCTGGCTGCTGCTTGCGGCCCTGGCCGTGTCGTTCTGGTTCAGCGCCGGCTGGACGCGGCTGGCCGGCGGCCTGGCGCTGTTCCTGTTCGGCATGCAGTGCCTGGAGGAGGGCCTGCGCCTGCTGGCCGGCGGCGAGCTGGAGCGCTTCCTGGCCAGGGCCACCGACCGCGCCTGGAAAAGCCTGAGCTTCGGCGTGCTGGCCACCGTGACGGTGCAGTCCAGCACCCTGGTGTCGCTGCTGACCATCGCCTTCCTCGGCACCGGGCTGATCGGCCTGGGCGCCGGCCTGTGCATCGTGTTCGGCGCCAACCTCGGCACCACCAGCGGCATCTGGCTGCTGGCGCTGGCCGGGCAGAGCGCCAGCCTCGGCGACCTGGCCCTGCCGCTGGCGGTGTTCGGCATCCTGCTCGGCTTCAACGGCCCGCGCAGCAAGGGCGTCGGCCGTGTGCTGCTGGGCATCTGCTTCCTGTTCTTCGGCATCGACCTGATCAAGGGCGGCTTCAGCGACGCCACCGAGATGTTCGACCCGGCGCAGTTCAAGGTGCCGGGGATCCTGGGCATCCTGCTGTTCGTCGGCATCGGCGCGCTGGTCACCGCGGTGGTGCAGTCCAGCCACGCCAGCCTGATGCTGGTGCTCACCGCGCTGTCCTCCGGGCAGATCGACGTCGACCAGGCCTTCGCCCTGGCCATCGGCACCAACGTCGGCGGGGTGGTCACCGCGGTGGTCGGCGCGCTGGGCGGGGCGCGCGCCGGGATGCGCCTGGCGCTGGCCAACGTGATCTTCAACCTGGTGGTCGCCGTCCTCGCCCTGCTGCTGCTGCAGCCGCTGACCGCGCTGGTGCTGCTGATAGCCGCGCAGCTCGGCTTCGCCGGCAACGCGCTGCTGGAGCTGGCGCTGTTCCACACCCTGTTCAACGGCCTGGGCGTGCTGCTGTTCCTGCCTCTGCATCGACGTCTGGCCGCGGCGCTGGAGCGCTGGCTGCCGGAGGTGGCCGAGCCCCACGTGCTGATCGCCGCAGTGCAGGGCAGCGCCGCGCCCGAGGCGGCCAAGGTGCCGACCCGCGCCCGCTATCTGGACGACAACGCGCTGGACTCGGCGGACGCCGCGGTGCAGGCGGTGGCCCGCGAGCTGCAGCACCTGGCGCGGCTGAGCCTGGAGGTGATCTGCCACGCCCTGTACCTGCCGATCGACCAGCTGCGCAGCGCGCAGATCGACGAGCACGCCCTGCGCGAATCGGCGCAGAGCGCCAGCCGCGGGCTGGACGCCGACCAGCTCTACCAGCAGCACATCAAGGGCGTGTACAGCGACCTGGTCAGCTACATGGGCCGCCTCAAGGCCAACCTCGACGACGCCCACCAGCAGGCCTGGATCGCCAGCCAGGTGGTGGCGCTGCAGCTGGTCGACGCGGTGAAGGACGCCAAGCACCTTCAGAAGAACCTCGGCCGCCAGCTCAACGGCCAGTCTGCGGCCTTCAGCGCCGCCTACGCCGACCTGCGCCGGCACATGCTCTGGGTGCTGCGCGAGATCCGCACCATCAGTCTGCTCGACCTGCCCACCGAGGCGCTGCGCGCCCGCCTGGAGCTGTTCGACGGCGAGGCGGCGCGCTTCGACGCGCAGTTCCGCGAGCGGCTGTTCGTCGCGGTGCGCGAGAAGGGCCTGGACGGCATGCAGGCCAGCTCGCTGATGAACGACCTGGGCTACGCCAGCCGGATCAGCCAGAGCCTGCGCAACGTGCTGATGCTGGGGCTGGGCGAGGCGCGCGAGCTGCTGCCGCAGCTGCCGTTCCGCAGCGAGGACGAGGCGCCGCTGATCCATCTGTAAGCGGCGCACAATGCAAAACGCCGGCCTACCCTCGCGGGTGGCCGGCGTTCTTGTCTGGGCGGGGACTCAGGCCTTGCCGCTGATGATCAGGTACTTCTGCATCAGCTCGTCGCGGCTTTCCACGTGGTTGGGGTCGAGCGGGATGCAGTCCACCGGGCAGACCTGCTGGCACTGCGGCTCGTCGTAGTGGCCGACGCACTCGGTGCACAGGTTGGGGTCGATCTCGTAGATCTCCTCGCCCTGGGAAATCGCCCCGTTGGGGCACTCGGGTTCGCAGACGTCGCAGTTGATGCAGTCGTCGGTGATGATCAGGGACATGGGGCAACTCCTGGAACAAAGGCCTTGGTTGCCGCCATTTTGCCGCAAGCGCCGCCGCCCTGCACCCGCCGCGCGGTCGCAGGGCGGCGGCGCGGCGGTTTTGCGCTCAGACCTGCAGGCGTTCGCGCAGCGCCTCGGCCACCGCCGGGTGGACGAACTTGCTGATGTCGCCCTTGAGGGCTGCGATCTCGCGCACCAGGGTCGAGGAAATGTACGAGTAGTGCTCGGCCGGGGTGAGGAACAGGCTTTCCACCTGCGGCGCCAGCTGGCGGTTCATGTTGGCCAGCTGGAACTCGTACTCGAAGTCGGACACCGCGCGCAGGCCGCGGATCAGCACGTTGGCCTGCTGCTCGTGGGCGAAGTGCGCCAGCAGGGTGGAGAAGCCGACCACCCGCACGTTGGGCAGGTGGGCGCAGACCACGGAGGCCAGCTCCACGCGCTTTTCCAGGCTGAACAGCGGATTCTTCTTGGAATTGACGGCCACCGCGACGATGACTTCGTCGAACAGCCGGGCGGCCCGTTCGATCAGGTCGCCATGGCCTTTGGTGATCGGGTCGAAGGTGCCGGGATAGAGCGCTCGGTTCATCCTGTTGTCCTGATTGTTGTGCGGCGCGGAAGGCCGGATGGTAGCGCAGCGTCCGTGACAGCTCCAAGCGCCGCGCTCAGGGCGCCAGTGGCGCCTCCAGGCAGGCGCGGTCGCGGCCGCCGGCCTTGGCCCGGTACAGCGCGCGGTCGATGCGCTGCAGCAGCGCCTCGCTGTCGTCGCCGGCTCCGGCGACGGTGACGCCGAGGCTGATGCACACCAGGCCGACCTCCGCGCAGGGCTGCGCGCGCACCTGCAGGCGCAGCTCCTCGGCCAGCTGCGCGGCCTGTTCGGCATCGGTCGCCGGGCAGAGCACGACGAACTCCTCGCCGCCCATCCGGCAGAAGGCGTCGCTGCGCCGCAGGCGCTCGCCGATGCGTCGGCAGACTTCCTTGAGCACGCGGTCGCCGGCGTCGTGGCCGTAGCCGTCGTTGATCCGCTTGAAGTGGTCGATGTCGAACATGATCAGCGCCAGCGGGCTGCCGTCGCGGCGGCTGCGCGCCAGTTCGGCGTCGAGTCGCTCCATGCAGTAGCGGCGGTTGTGGATGCCGGTCAGCGGGTCGGTGATGGCCAGGGTGCGCAGCTCGGCGGTGCGCTTGTCGACCAGCCTGAGGGCGCGGCTGCGCTGGCTGAGCAGCACCAGCAGCAGGCAGGCCAGCAACAGGCTCAAAGCGACGCCCGGCAGCAGCGGCTGCCAGGGCTGCATCGGCGGCAGTTGCTGGAGGAATTCGGCGCTGGGGCGCACGTCCAGGCGGTAGAGATTGTCGCCGCTCTTGAAGTGCGCCTGCCAGAACAGCGTGCTGTCGGGCGCCGGCTCCTCGACGCGGTAGACCGGTGTCTCGCTGCCGTGCCCCGGGGTCAGGTCGTACAGCTCCACCGCCAGGCGCCGCAGGCTCTGCTCGGCGATCCCCGATTCGAGCAGCTGGCGCAGACTGACGACGCCGAACAGCAGGCCGCTGGGCTCGGCCGCCTGGCCGCCGCTGCCGCCGTGCTGGCGCAGCGGCGGATGCACCGGAGCGACCAGCACCACGCCCTGGCGGTCCTGCGGCGCTGGGCCGACCAGCTGGAAGCTCCGGCTGATCTGTGCCCGGCCGCTGGCCAGTGCGCGTTGCAGGGCCTCGCGGCGCGGTCCCGGCGAGGCCATATCCAGGCCCAGCGGCGGCCGGGTGACGCGTCGCGAGGCGACGAACAGCAGTGGGTAGTAGTGATCGCGCGCCTGCAGCGGGCGCAGGTGGCCCCGGGCGTCGGCCTCGATCAGCGCGAAGGCGCTGCCTACCTGCACGCGGGCGCGCTCGGTGAAGCGCTGCAGCTGCTGCTCGCGCTGGCGCAGGTCGATGTCCAGGCGCGGCGCCCAGGCTATCACCAGGTTGTCGCGCAGCAGCGGCGCGGCAAAGCGCTTGAACTCGGCGGCGCTGACCTCCCGGGAGCTGGCGAAGAAGCGGCGCACCGAGTCGAGGTCGCGCAGTCGCTCGTCGAGGCGCTCCTGCAGGCGGTCGAGGCGCTCGCGGGCGAGGCTCTCGAACTGGCTGCGCACCAACTGGCGGTTGCTGTCGAGCAGGTGGTCGGCGACCCCGGCGCTGAGACCCAGGCCGACCAGCAGCAACAGCAGGCTCAGCGCCCAGTGGCAGCGGGCGGCGCAGAAATGCGCCGGTGCGCTGGCGTCGGTGGTGGCGGGCATGCGGGCATCCTGCGGTGCGGGGCCGTCCATGGCGGGCGCGGCGGCTCAGCCGCCCCGGCGCTGCCAGAGGGCGTAGTGGACCTGGCCGGTGTGCTTTTCGCGGTGCAGGCGCCAGTTGCCCGGCAGGCCGAGGGTCGAGGGCGCGCTTTCGCTCTCGGTGTAGATCCAGGCGTCCGCCGCCAGCCAGCCGCGGCTCTCCAGCAGGGCGCAGGCCGGGGCGAGCAGGTCCTTGTGGAACGGCGGGTCGAGGAACGCCAGGTCGAAGGGCGTCGCGGCGTCCTGCTGCAGGCGCTGCAGGGCGTCGCCCTGGCGCACCTCGGCGC